>FMJZ01009739.1_pt1 | contig 15954 bp, 10 predicted proteins | sample 1987881 | NCBI WGS metagenome assembly FMJZ01 (sample SAMEA4378227, study PRJEB15110) | soil metagenome | biome: soil; feature: Field; material: Soil | place: India | collected 2015-03-11 | depth 0 m | reverse complement strand
CCCATCCATGCAAGGAAAAAACCCTGAGGCTACCAAGGATTGATGGTTGCCGAGAAACGGTGGTAGCGTCGTCAAGGTGAAACTTTTTGGGGTGTAAATGCGTCTATAAAAATGCGGCTGGGTGGCAGCCCGTTTGCCAGTCATTCCTGTTTAGAACCACCGCGCCTGCCCAGCGCACACCACCGCTGACTGGCAGTTGCCACCTGCCACGCCACCACCAAATTGCCACCCAGCCGCAAGCCCTATCAGCAGGCGACTGAACAACCCAAGCCGCTCCGTCCCCAATTCTCGCTCACTTTCATTTCCTCAAACCACCACTTCCGCCACACCACCTTCTCCTGCAAGTTCCTTTACCCCAAATAGTTGTTCAGTCACCTATGCCTACTTTGTCAAGTGAGGAGCAGTCAAGTGCTTTTTATCACTGTCAGGCTTACCGCCTTCTCTGCCAACTCTCTCACCAATCTCTTCATCCACTCACCGCCTGACAACCTTCCTCTTTTCGCCGACCGCTCACTGCCACCTCATTAAGCGCTCAACTGCTCCTCACTGCTTTACAGTTTCACTTTTCCTGTTTTGAAGCCTCACGAGCGACCTGCATGCTCAAAACCGTAGGCAGACCGAAAATCTTAATGAAGCCTTCACTTGCTCGTTGGTCAAAAGTGCTGATTTTCTCGTAAGTTGCCAAATCAAGGCGATAGAGCGAATAAGGTGACCATCTTCCAACGGGAACGCACGAACCTTTGTAAAGTTTCACCTTGACCCAGCCAGTCACTCGCTCTTGAGTTTTGTCCATGAAAGCGTCAAGGGCTTCTTTGAAGGGGCTGAACCAAAGCCCATAGTAAACGAGTTCAGCATACTTTTGCTCAAGCATTCGCTTGAAATGCATTAACTCTCGTTCCAAAACGAGGGCTTCCAAATCTCGGTGGGCAGCGATGAGGATGGTGGCTGCTGGGCATTCGTAAACCTCTCGGGATTTGATTCCGACAAGCCGATTTTCAATCATGTCAACTCTCCCGACTCCGTAACGACCACCGAGGGCGTTTAAGTGGCTAATAAGAGAAACCAAATCCATCGGCTCGTCGTTAATTGCTACAGGGACACCTTGTTCAAAATAGATGGTGATGTATTCGGGTTCATCGGGTGCGTTTTGCGGGGAGACTGTCCAGCGGAAGGCTTCTTCTGGAGGCTCAACGGTAGGGTCTTCAAGCACTCCCGCTTCTATGCTCCGTCCCCATAGGTTTTCATCAATACTGAAAGGCGATTCCCTCGTCACGGGAATGGGAATTCCATGCTTTTGAGCATACTCAATCTCTTCATCACGGCTCATGTTCCACTCACGAATTGGTGCAATGATTTTCAATGACGGGTCAAGGGCTGCAAACGTAACTTCAAAACGGACTTGGTCGTTTCCTTTCCCCGTGCTGCCATGAGCGGCGGCATCGGCGCCAACTTGATGGGCAACTTCAACAACTTTCTTAGCGATCAACGGACGAGCCATTGAAGTTGCAACGGGGTAACCGTTTTCGTAAACGGCGTTGGCTTTCAAGCAGGGTAGGATGTATTCGCAGGCGAATTCTTCTTTCGCGTCAACGAGGAAAGCTTGAGAGGCACCGATGCGGAGTGCTTTTTCTCTGATGGCTTCGTAATCTTTGACCTCCCCGATATCAACCGTCACCGCCACAACTTCCGCCCCATACTTCTCCATTAGCCATCTTATTGCTACAGAAGTATCCAGACCGCCAGAGTAGGCGAGCGCTACTTTCACCCAGCGCGTCCCTCCTAAGGTTCTGGTCTGTCGGCAGCGCCAACTGCTGCATTCATGATAACACGCAAAACTTCAAAAATCAACCTATGGTTCTAAGGGCTTTCCCAAACTTTAGCAAAATGTAGGAATTTTCGCCAAAACAGGCAACTAATATCAGGGCTCAATTTTCGTCCCAAGGAGAGCCAAGAACTTCGCTAACCATTCAGGATGAGCGGGCCATGCTGGTGCCGTAACTAAATTGCCGTGCACATAGGCTTTGTCAACAGGGACATCAACCCATTTGCCACCAGCACGCTTAACCTCAGGACCGACTGCAGGGTAGGCAGTGCATTCCTTCTCTTCTAAAACACCTGCTGCAGTCAGGATTTGAATGCCATGACAAATTGCAGCGACAGGCTTGTTTGCTTCAAAGAAGTGACGAACAACTCGCAAAACATCTTCGTTCAACCTCAAATATTCGGGGGCGCGACCGCCAGGGAGAACCAAAGCATCGTAATCTTCTGGCTTGATTTCGTCAAAAGTTGCGTTTAGTGTGAAGTTATGTCCTGGCTTTTCGGTGTAAGTTTGGTCACCTTCAAAATCGTGGACCGCTGTCTTGACTTTTTCTCCCGCTTTCTTACCAGGGCAAACTGCATGGACAGTATGCCCGACCATTTGAAGGGCTTGAAACGGAACCATCGCCTCGTAGTCCTCCACGAAGTCACCGACGAGCATTAGAATTTTCTTCGCCGCCATCTCAAGCACCTCCTCGCAAGGAAAATGCATAAGGTGTGAAAGCGAATCACTGTCAATCTGAAACCTTCGTCCGAACAAACCTCACAGTTTCACACCAAATCTTATGATAGCACATCAGCATGAAGTTGACGCTCTGCGTAGCGACCTTTCAAATCGTTCAATCTTATGACCAACAAATCGCGAAGCATTTGCATTCCGTGCTTTAAAGTTTGCACTTTCGTGTTTGGGTCGTTAAGCCACTGAACTGGGACTTCGGTGATTCGGTAACGAAACTTACGGGCAAGGTAGAGAACTTCAACATCAAAAGCGAAACCGTCGAGGGTTTGCAATTTGAAGAGGCGGTCCGCAACATCACCGCGAAACAATTTGAACCCGCATTGAGTGTCCCAGATGCCCGGCACCGCTAACGCTTGCACCACCAGATTGAACAGTCGCCCCAACATTTCACGATGCCAAGGTTGGCGGACGAGCAATTGCGATTGAGGCAAGCCCCTGCTCGCTATCGCTATGTCGGCTTCGCCTGAAAGCAAAAGCGGTAACATTTTGTCAAGTTCGTCAATGGGAGTTGATAGGTCGGCATCGCTGAAGAGCCGAAATTGACCTTTCGCCACCAACATCCCTTCCTTGACAGAATAACCCTTCCCCCTGTTGGGCGTGTGGCGCAAAACTTGAAGGTTGGGAAATCGGTTGGAAAAAGTTTTCGCAAGTTCGCTCGTCCCATCAGTGCTACCGTCGTCAACGACGATAACTTCAATCTCGTCCAGCCCAACTTGCCATCGCTTGATTGCTTCCTGCAAGTAAGCGTGAATACGGCTCAAGGTTCTGGGCAGTCTCCTCGCTTCGTTGTATGCTGGGATCACGATGCTCAAAAAGATGCCTTGTTTTCTTTGTTCTTTCATCCGTGCCGCACACTCCAATCGTAGCCAATTTCAGGGTCGTTGTATGGTCGTCGGAGTTCATCGGGGTCAGCATAGTTGTATGGGCGATTGGGGCAGTTAATTAGAAACGCAACCTCGTTACCGATCGCTGTGAAGCCGTGCCAAACGCCGGGCGGGATGACCAGCAAAATCGGGCTTCGCTCTCCCATGTAAAAAACATTCAACTCGCCTTTGGTAGGTGAGTTCTCGCGACCATCCCAAAGCGCTACCTTTGCCATGCCCTTGACAACACACAAACGGTCAGTTTGCTCACGGTGGCAGTGCCAAGCCTTAATCACCCCGGGGTAGCAAGTTGTCAAGTAAACTTGCCCGAACTGGTCAAAGAATTCATCATCGCAGCGAACAATCTCCATAAGCCAACCCCGTTCATCGGCGTGAACTTTCAATTGCTTGACAATTATTCCATCAATCACGCTTTTCACCCCTTCGGGAACAGGATGCCGAGAAAAAAGCCCAAACAAATGGTAGCGCATCAATCTGAGGGTGGCAGAAACCTCGTCACACTCTTCAAGTAATCAGAGCAAGATGTGCTCGGTTGGGTAGTGGTGAAGTAGAGGGTGGGGACATCTTGGCGCTAAAAAGGTCAACCACTTTTCAACCAGTCAAGAAAAAAGAAATGTCAACGCTGCCACCTGATGAAGAGGGGTAGTAATGAAATTCCCACAGCGGAAAAAATGTATCCAAGTTGGTCAGAGGGGACTGCTCGGCTTTAAGTTTTTCGCGAAGAGGTTTTCTCTAACCCCGACAACTCCCGTTAATCTGACACTTTGATGCCCTTGACGGTTTCTGTAATTTTTCCTGCTGACGGAATTTGGTTCACTCTTTGGAAGGCTTTCCTGAAGACGGTGAAATTGCTCAATCGTCCGTTAAAATGACCTCCCCTCAAACCTTTCCCTATGTAGCCGTAGCGCGCCTTGACATCTTCAGGTCTGAGCGTCACTTTGCTTTCACCGACGAGTTTACCGTCAAAGAAAATTCGCCCAACGCCGTTGCCCAAAGTGATTGTGACTCTAACCCACTTCCTTGTCGGCACAGCTCTTGACGCTTCAATATTCTGCGAAGATCTGCCTTTACGCAAAACGAGCTCAGCTCTACCAGATTTGTTTGCGGGCGTGAAAGCTATCAGACCGTTATCCCCGCCGAAAGCGAAAACATATTGCTCCTTAGTTCCACCTTCCCACCAGAGCAAAAAATCAAAAGTAATGCTGGCAGTGTCAACGATATGTCCTTCAAAAACTGCATATTGGTTTTTGCCGTTGAGTTGTAAGTAATGGCGGTCGCGTTGCCTCCCGAACTTCGGGTTGCCCTTAAAAATTCCGTCGTTGTCAGCAAAGGCGTCCTTGAGCAATTGACGACGCGGTTCTGCGAAGTTCCAGTATGCGTAAAGGTAAAGATTGTCCTTTAACTCTCGCCGCAAAATTTCAGCATTGTTGTAGCCGTAAATCAGCCCATACTCAATCTTCGTTCCCTCATAGCCAGCGAGGTGAACTTCAAGGTCTTCGCCAGCGACAACGCAACCTGTCAATTCAACATTAGGCTGCATGTGGATTTCGCCAAATCCTTTGATGAGCACATCGCCGCTGATCTTCCCTCTACCGAGCACATGGGCATACTCAATGACCCGTGCATTACCTTTCAAAGTCACCTCACCTGCGATCATTGCGCAATCTCGGACGCGAGCGTTTTCAAGGACTTTTGCGTTGTCCCTAACAACAGCGAACCCCGAGATAACGGCATTATCGGCGACCACTGCAGAATCTCTGATAACGGCGAAATCTTCAATACAGGCATTGCCTTCAACGACGGCGTTGCCGAGCACTTTTGCGTTTGCTCCGATATAAGCCGTTGGGGCAACTTTTGCTGTTTTAGCGACGAACCCACCACCGTTTGGATGATAGTAGCCTTCAACACCACTTGGTTCAAAGAAATCGGGCAGCGGTGGTTTCCTTTCTGGGTAACATCCTTTGAACGAAACTTCGTAAAGGTGACGGCGTTTCATGTTGTAGCCGGGACGAAATTCCATTGGCTTGTAGATTTTCGGTGTCGCTGCGATAGCAAGTGCTAACTGCTCTTCTGTTGGCTTAAGTTTCATCTTGATTGTGCCTTCACTTCCCCTAAGCATTGGGCTGTAACGAGGTTCTCCATTTTCCTCAATTGTCAAAAGTGTAACTCTCCAGTCAGACCCTTCTACCTCGTCAACAATGCCTTCAAACCGAACTTCAACATCTTCAAACTTCGGGTCACGGATGAGGTCAATGATGTTGATTCCAAATTGTCGTGGTGCGTGACTGTAAATTGGTTTGAACCAGCCTGGGCGATCGGGGACGGGTTGCAGGACAACTCTGAACCTTCCTGCTGCTCGGTTATTTATTTGGTGCCTGAGCATTGCTCGCTGGTAGAAGTATTGATGGGTGAAATCCCATGCGACCATGCGGGCTGCTGTTTCGCCGATGATATCGCCGAAGTCTCTCAATCCATCGCCCTTAAAAAGCTCCATCGCAACAGCGAACCTCATGATTGTTTGGAACGGGTCCTCAATTGACTCGTCTCGTTCGTTCTTTCGGTTCTCCTCCCAAATTCGGTAGCAAAAGGAATGTCCGAAGAATGGATGTTCAGCGAAGAATTGCAGGAAGACCCAAGAACCGTAGTTCATGCGGGTTGAACTTAGTTCGTAATGAGCGCGGTCAGCGTAAACTTCAAGGGCTGCGGGATATGCGGGATGCCATTGGTGGGCACTCCAATTTGCGTGATTTTCCCAGAACCAACCGACATAGGGACTGTTTCGGAAGCCACCCAAGTGAAACTGGATGTTGTGTGTAAACTCATGGGGGATGACACTTGAACCTTCGCCCATCGCGTTGGGGTGAAGGACAATATCTTTTGCACCGAAAGCCCAACCTTCTTTATGCTTAGGCAACCCAGTGCCAGTGATGTAGACAGGGATTTTGCATTTTCGGTCAGATTTTGCGTAAGGCATCGTCACACCCAGTTCGTTTTCGTAGAAATCCCAGAGCATCTCAAAGTATCGTTTGTTCCGCTCCATAAATCCTGGCTCTTCAAAAAGTGCTCGTCCGCTGCCAGTTTTGTCGTTGCCGTAGAAGAAGATGAAGTGCGGCTTTGTCTCATAATTGAAAACGCCTTTATCTCGTTCAGGGTTGTAGGCATATTCGTCCCAGCAAATATCGTATTCGGCAGTAGGTTTTCTGGGGAGTTTCGCTTTTCGTTCCTCCTCTTTGCGGCGTGCGTAGGCTTGGTCTTCCTTGCTGAAAATCCGTAACGGGTAACTGCGCATCTTAAAGTCATCGCGAATAAGCACCAAGACCGCTTCGGAAAAGCGAGCGTCAAAGTTGACAATTTTCACGAACGAACCAACAAGGGTTTTAGACAAAGTTTCTTTCAGCTCTGACGGTGCGGTTTTATCAGCGTCAACGTTGTCAAGTCTCCAAACTCGGAAGTCATTGGAAATTTTCCGAATGGTCGCAACATACTGCAAGTCAGGTGTGCTCAGTTCTCGTGAGTTGAAAGTTATCAATCTGCCATCGTTTGTCCTCAGGATAACGAGCCTATTCGCTTCCCTAACGAACAATGCCTCAAAGGTGTGACCGTCTTTCAGCATCCAGACACGGGGTCTTTTCATCACGATGACGATTTCAGTTCGTTTTGGTTCAGCTTGAGTTTTCTGCTCCGCTTTCCTTTGTGCTTGGATTTTTGCGTAACGCTCCTCTAAACCTTTCGGCCACTCAAATTTCGGCGCTCTGGAAAAATCAAAACCTGTCAAGTGTCCTAAATCGGAGCGAGCAATAGGTGGAACCCAAATCCAGTTATTGTCCCGAAAGACTTCCTCAAGGAGTGCCGCAAGTCGTGGGTCGTAATTTTTGAGTTGTTCCCTCGTGTTGACAAAGTTGTGTTCGTATGCAAGGGTTCGGTTGGCATGAAACCAAATCTGGACACCCTCAGCCCAATACTCATGGTGGTTCACCGCTGCATATGTCCCTTGCCACAAACCTTCTTTCATCGCCTGTTCGTATGCTTTTCTGAGGCGGGCATCAAAAGTTGGGTCAACTTCTGCAAGGGCAATTTCGTGGATGGTGTGACCGAACTCGTGGATGAGAATGTTTTCGTCAAAGTAGGGGTCGCCAGGATAACAAAGCAAGTTCTCCTCACCGCAACTGGTTGCTGGACGAATTCTCGTTGCTCCCAATCCCCTCGCCCTTCTGTCCCAGTAATCTTTGGGCTGTAGGTCGCTGTGTTCAGGAATGTCGGTCGTTAATTCCGTATGAGCCATGACGACAACTCGGATTTTATTTCGGATAATGGCTTCTCGCAAATCCTCACGACCGACGAGCATGTTGTTGATGATGAAAGCAGCCTCAAGCAAAGCGTAGTCTGAGACTTTTTCCGAGCTGATGACGGGTATACCGCCTGCGCTCACAAACTTTTTGTGAAACGGCGATAGGTTGAACTGCTTGACAACTTCTTGAGGCGGATTAATGACCTTCAGACTGGTTTGTTGTTCCTTGCTTCCCACCGCTTGAACCACCAAGCCACTCATCCAAACCACCAGCACAATGAGCCCCACTATGGACAACCAAAACATACCGACATCAACCTTTCACGCTCAAATTGAAACTTGCTTAGCAAAGTTTGACAGACCTTCAAGGGGAAATCAAGGGACTGGCTTTACAGGTGCTTTGTATTGTCCCGGCACAGGAGACGGCTTTATTTTCTGCTCGTAATATTGGCGCCACTCCTCCATTGTTTTCGTTGGAGGGCGGGCAGGTTGAGGTTGCCCGGGTCGGCTTGTAGCGAAATACCAAACTGCGAAGACGACTACTAAGACAGCGATTCCTGTTGCTAAGAGTATCCAAAATCGTTCGCTCATTTTCGTCACCCCTATTATGGGAATAAGACTGAGGGTTTGCACTCTATTGGTCCGAAAGCGAGCGGTCCTCCCACTCTCCAGTCACGGATTTGACCCCACTGATACCACTTTGCGTGTCCGTCAGCAAACCAAAGTTGACTGCCAAGCAAATGGCGAGTGACTCTCGCCATACCCCCAACCCTTTGCTCAATTTCTGGTCCTGTCCTCCCAATAACGCACGCTGCACCTACCCAACAAGGAGGTGAAGTCGTGATGATGTGGTTCATTTGAAAGCCGTCTCTTGTCACATTCTGGATACAGTTAGCGCCTTTAGCACTGTCACCACCGATGACAAACCGAGCAGGTTCTGGGATAGTTGGTAAGCGACTCCAGTGCCCTTTATTGCGCATTCCCAATCTGTCCCAAATCTCGTCAAAGCCCCTTGAACGGCGATCGGGATAATCAACCCCGTGATTAATTAGGTCGTTGTAACCGTAAGTGTTAGGCCATTCGTTGCGCATTAATGGATCGGGGTTCTTGCAAGAATAGACACAGTTCGTTTGACAACCGTAGAAGCGAGGGACTGAGGGACAGAAAAGGACTTGCTTGTTGCGCATATAGGGGTAGATTGCGACATACCAAGGGTGAAGCAAGCGAGCTAACTCGTAAGGGATGAGATAGTCACAGGGTGGAGGCTGAGCGAAAAACCTTTCATCCCAATCCTGCGTGTATTGAGCCATTGCCATGCCTAAGTTACGGGTGTTGTTTAGACACGAAACTTGTCTCGCCTTTTCCCTCGCTTGACTGAACACAGGGAACAGAATCGCCGCCAGAATAGCAATAATGGCGATTACCACGAGTAACTCAATAAGAGTGAAGCCCATCCGAGAGGTGAAACGAGTGGCAAAAAATGACTTTGGTTTTTGTGACACCCACATGTTTCATCCCTCCCACTACGATTGTAAGTTCTTGCTTGAGCCGTTTCCAGATTTTACTCCTTCCTTTTTGCACTCCGACACATCAAAGGGGAATTTGAACCAGAGCAGAAACTTAAGCAGAAAAATTCGCCTGAAGTAGCAAATTCACACCAAACTTAAGGCAAATTTGCCACAATATGGCAATTGAGTGGAAGAAGATGTAAAATTGCCCACAGACGGCAAATTGAGTTAATATGAAGTGCTTGAAGCCGACAAAATTGCTTTGAGGGTATGGGTCTCAGCAACTGGCAATCTTTGATTTGACGGAATGTAAGGTGATTTGGCTCATCGGTTGCACGCACTTTTAAGTTAAGTAGTGTAAACTCCGTCATCTGCTGAGAATTGCTTGATTGGGAGGGATAGGCATGAGGCCAAAGTTAACTTCAAAGCGCGCTCGGACACATCGTGAGCATCTTAAAGGTGGGATAGAGCGGCGAAGGTTCTCCTTGACAGACCGCGACATTTTCCTCATCGTGAACTTGAAGTATGCCACCAATGCTTTGCCGTTGCCCCAAAGGGAAGTGCTGAAAAAGTTGAAGCATATCCTACCATACCGAAAATTTTCCGAACGACAATTGCGCCGTATCGTAGAAAGAGCCTTAGGCGATCCAAGGAGTGATATGTTTCGGGAGGTTCCTTTAATTCCTCCCGTTGATTGGGAGATGGGAAAAGTGTTTCAAACGCTTCTGCCAGGCTTGCATGAAATCATTGTTATACCTTCAACGAACCACATTGCCCCAGAGTCCACCAATCTTTACTTGGGTTTAATCGCAGCGGAAATTTTCAAGCATCGCTTCGTTGGTAGTCAAGCAATTGGGCTAGGAACTGGCAAGGCGATTTGGGCTTTCGCGTCTTTCTTGGAACTTGCTCCCGAAGTGGCAGATAACCTGAAGTTTTTTGCACTTGCTTACCACGAAACCGAAGAAGGTGAGACAGGAGCTGAAGCTTTGATGGAACTCATTGTCCGATGCACATCTCTCTCAAATTCGCCGTCAATTGAAGGAATCATTGCTCCATCGGAACTCAAGCCGGAAGAACTTCATTGGGCCTTTGTCTGCGTTGAGCCTGTGACAGACGATAGAAAGCAAAATGGGATAGTGGCGAAAATTTTGAACTCCTACCTCACGAAAGAAGGGCTCCCACCTGTCCAATCGTCAGTCTTTGCAGACGGTTTTGAAGCGGTTCCGCTTTCTTTGCTGCAACGCATGGTTCAGCAAGGTAGGGGTGTCGTTGCAGTTGCTGGTGGCAAAGAAAGTGCTGAGGCGCTCCTTGCCGCTTATCGTGCGAAAAAATCTTTAGGGTTGCCTTTCAATTTCTTGGTTCTGGACGATGCTTGCGCCGAAGGAGTTCTTAGGATTAATGGGTTCCGCTTGTCAGATGTTCCTGGTAGGCAAGAGTGGTGGATCAAAAAGAACCGTTTCCTTACTGCACATCTGAGGTATGCTATGGAGCCTCCAATCAGAACCCTTCAGCAAATCGCCACCAAACTTTCTCTCTCCATCAAGCAGGTCAAACGATTGCTTGAAGACGCAGCGATAGAACGAGAAGGCGAAAAGCCCATTTTGAACCTAAGGGTCAAGCCACCTTCGCCTGAGATGGGTCTTGAAATTGAACTGATGAGGGAGTGGAACTTATCGGAAATCAGGGTTGTTCCTTCCTTTTATGAAGGCAGAGAGGGGTTCAAGGTCTTAGGGCAGACAGCCATAGATTTGCTCATTTCGTTGATTGACGAAACAGAAGAGTTCACTTTAGGTTTGGGAGGTGGAAGAGCCATTCACTCCATGGTGGAATCCCTTGACCTCAAGAGAGTTTTCAAAAATTTGCCAAATTTGAAGCGGCTTTCCATCTGCTCACTGGGTTTGAACCCTTTGCCAAAAGTGCTCGGTATTGCCCCTCAAACTCTCATCGCCCCCCTCATCGCAAGTTACAAAGAGCAGGACAGGCTTAAGGTTCATTACTACGGAAACTTGAAAGCAAGTGACTTGGACGCAGTTTTCATCGGAATCGGAAGTATGCTCCCTCCTGACAGCGTCTCTTACTTTCTGGACAGCGAACCCAACTTGGTCGCCATCAAAGAAAAGTTGGCTGCTTTCTTGCTGTTCCAGTTTATCACTCACGATGGCGAAATTTTGCCAACTCATTGGATGGACAGGTTAAAAGCCATGCCTTTGACGGAACTCAGGGAAATGGTTAGACAAGGGAAGCCCGTTGTTATAGTCGCTCAAGGTTCTCACAAAGCACCTGCTATCCTCGCTGCTTACAAAGCAGGGCTGTTCAATTGCTTGGTAGTGGATCGTGCTTTGGCTGAACGGTTGCTTTCCCTTTCAATAGAAATCGCAAAACCCATGCACATGACTTAATCCCAAAGGCATGGTGGAAACTCTCACTTCCTTTGGAAAGTCTTAAACGATTTGAGAAGTGGATTCAATGGAGCATTGCCTGGTCCCAATGGGTAGGAAGGTGGTGACAATTGACGGTTCTCATATTTGTGGTCTCTGCCGTCGTTAGCATCGCAATGACCAGTAGGTGGGATATTACCACCATGAGGCAAGCATTCACGACATAATCCTGCATCAAGCCGGACACCTTCTCCCCCAATTGCACTCCACCAGATAGAGAGCCACAAACTTGGTCAGGTGTGACGGAGATATTTACTTGCTGAGTAATGGCTTGGGCTCGAACTTCGGCATAAACTCGGGGTGTTGTCAATGTGTAAAGGTCAGCAATAGGTAGAGCATCACCAATTTGTAGTTCCTTCTTTTTCTACGCATCGTCAATTTGCTCTGCAACTTTCGGGCCTGTGAATAAGTTGGTGAGGTAAGATATTTCGGTTAGGTAGCGGTTAACCTTTAAACTTGTCCAAATTCCAGAAGGGTGTTCAAATGCCACATCCTTCGTATCATTGTTGTGGAAAGATTCGCTGTGATTTTAAGTCCTAACTCCATTGGTTACGCCGCTGCCTTGCCAAATTTCCAACACTAACAGATCACAGTGGGTTCGCAATCTAAACTCCCAACAATTTCGCTACCGCTTCAGCCAAAATCCTTCGCACCTTTCCTCGTTGGGTCAAATGCCCTCTGCTGCTCTCACTTTCTTTGCAACACGCTGCGAAAGATTCAACCCTCTGGTATGAACCACAAGATGTAACTATCGCTCACGCCGAAAACCCAACCTGCATCCGTGATTAAGTAAAAAGTTCGCAAAAGTTTTTAACCTCTTCTGCTGAACCTCAAAGCCTTCTGCGAGGGGAATTTAATTGAAGGGTGGCCTCTGTGAAGGCGATGTGAGGTGTTCCTTCCCTTCGTGGCAAAATAGTCAAGCGTTGATTTAGAGAAACCAAGGAGGGGTTGAGATGAGACTTTTGGCTTTTGACATCGGCAACACGAACATAACGATTGGGCTGTTTGACACTGAGAAGGTTTTTGCCTGCCCAATCTCCCATGCCCCTTGCCCTACATTCCTTGGTGCTTGGCGGGTTCGTACAGAAATTGGACGGACTGGGGACGAACATTTCGGGTTAGTGAGAGATTTCCTCTCATGGCAAAATTGTCAAGTCAAAGAAGTGGGCGCAATTGTCCTGTGTAGCGTTGTGCCACCAGTGACGACCAGTATCTTGGAAATGTCCGAACGGTTCTTCAGTGTTAAGCCCGTCATCGTTACGGGAGGGCTTAATTTGGGAATCCGCAATGCTTACCAACCTCCAGAAGCCGTCGGTGCTGACCGATTAGTCAACGCTATCGCTGCAATTCATTTTTACGGAGTGCCATGTATCGTCGTGGATTTTGGGACTGCCACAACCTTTGATGCCATTGACCGCAACAACACTTATCTTGGTGGTGCGATTTCGCCAGGTTTAACGATGGCAGCGGAAGCCCTTTTTCAAAGAACGGCTCAACTCCCAAGAGTGGCTTTAAACCAACCGAAATGGGCAATTGGGCGCTCGACAGTTGAAAGTATTCAATCGGGGCTCATTTTCGGGTATGTTGGGCTTGTCAAGGAATTAGTGGCGCGATTCAAAACGGAATTGGGCAAAGATGCAAGAGTTGTCGCTACTGGCGGGCTCGCACCTTTAATCGCTCCCTTGACAGAAGTTATTGAAGAAGTCAACCCTGACCTAACTTTGCTTGGGTTAGCTCTGGTTTGGCAGCGGATGAAAAGCCATGCAAGTGTCGGTCGCGTGCAGCGGAAAAATACTTCAACACCAAAACGAGCAAAACGCCCATAAGAATTCCCAACCAAACTCCGTGAACTGTCCGAAGCAGCGAAATGGAAATCGGCGTGTGTGCGTGGCTGAATGTGTTCATCATTGATGCTAAACCTATGACAGCAGGAACTGTCAACCATTGACCAATTTTCGCTTCAAGGTGAGTGCCGCTTAGGAAGAAAAAGGAAAGCACGAGGATTGGGTGCCCGATTAGGAACTCTTTGAACCTTGGACGAATTCCCAAAATGTCCTCAATCGCCGTCCTCAACTTTATTTCCCACATTGGAACGCCGAGCCCAGGTTCGTTTCCTGTCCTCATAAGCCAATAAGCAACCGCTGCGAGCAAAAAGAGCAGCCCAATTGCCTGCCCCCACTTGACAGGAGTCTCAAAAAGCGACCGAAAGTTATCACGAGCGACCTGACATCGTTCGCGAAATTCCAGTTCTGCGGTATCCATCCACTGAGCGAAGACCATAGCAATTAGGATCAGAAAGGGCAGCAACTGTGAGACCTTGACCCCTGAGAATTCACTGATTTTGAGCCAAAAACGGTAATCAAACATCGCTGCGGATTCAATTAGCCCACATGCAACTGTCACTGCCAAACAGGTTGTCACTCCCATCAAAACTCGTTGCCATCTTGAACCGCTTCTAAAAGTTTGTTTCATCCCATACCAAATCGCTAAGATGGGTGCTGCGATAGCAACACCTAACGCTGCCAACTTTGCCGCCAAAATTGGTTGCAACAGCCAAAGAACCGTCCCAACCAAAATCCCAATAATTGTCAAACTCCATTGTTGTCCAGATGAAAGCGGAAGGAAGAGGCAAAGGAAAGCAACACCTATGGTTACAGCGCCCAAGCAAATCAGGCACCAAAACCAAACCGATAGAGAGGACGAAGGTATCGGCGAAGGTTTTCCAATTGCGAAGCCTTTTTGGGTCAATTCCTGCCTTAAAGTTGACAAGTATTCTTGAGCGGTAGCAATTGGATCTCCCTTGAGATGGAATGGGACGCGGAGGTAACAAAGTCTAATGTTTCGCTCCCTGACCGAACGGACGAAACGGTCAACGAGTTCGGGTTGAGAAAAGTTAACCAACTCTCTCGCACTCACGCTGTGGACTCTGATGACCTTTTCGGGCAACATTGAAGCCAACGCCTTATCGCCTTTTTGAGACACAAGTTCAAGAATTCCGACTTGACAATCAGTTTGCTTAAGTGCTTCCGCTACCGCCGGCAGCATCGTCCTGTAGCCGAAAACCTCTTCACCCTCAAACATGACGACAAACGCTCCGACAGCGTGGATTTCGTCAAGCCAAAATCGTAATCCATTTTCTGTCAATCCGATTGGATTGGGCAACCGAGCGACAATCTCTAATCCAACCTCACGAGCGACTTTTGCAAGTTCGTCGTCCAAGCCAATGAAGATTGGGGCAGTGAAGATATTGGGGGAAGGCAAGGGCAGACTCCATCCAGTCAATGTCTTTTCGGGTTTTGGTAATTTAACTCCGAACTGGCGCTCAATTGATATTCGAATCCTTTCCAGAATTTCAGGGTTTGAGGCAACAAGGGTTTCGCCATTGACTTGCACTTTGCCTTCCTGAAACCAATCGGTAAGCAGCTTTGCGGGGACAGCAACAGCAGTTACGCCAGATTTTTTCAACTCGCTCAAAAGTTTGACCACCGGTTTGCCTGTTAAGGCTTGCAAGGTTCGAACTTCGTTCCCATCAATAACCAAAGCGACCGTTCGGTATTGACGCTCAACTTGCCACCTCATGCCTGTAGCGAGAACTGCGGAGACGACACCTATTGCCCAAAGAGCCCACAAACTCCTGTTCATCCTCTGACTCCTCCTTGCTCAAATTGAAGAGGCGATGCTAAAATCCTCGTGCAGTTTTGAACCACTGCGTGAAAATCTGCCATGCCTATTTTGGCTCAAACATAAAGTGGTTGAAATTTACGGAAAAACCCTTTGCTTCACCATAACCCACGAAAAAGTTAGTTCGTGGTGCTGTGTTGAACAAGAGGGTTGATCGGAGGGCTGCTCTCCTGAGCAGCCGGAAAAATGGTGCAAGACAAATCGGCGCATCATGAGGAGTTGTCTAAACATGGGTTCGCTGAAAGTAGGAACTGCTGGTTACAAATATGAAGATTGGGTCGGTAAGGTTTACCCGCCAAACTTGAGTGAGCGAGACTATCTACCCTACCTCGCCCAGTTTGTAGATTGCGTTGAAATCAATGCGAGTTTTTACAGCCTGCTCTCGCCTTACACCTACAAGACAATGGTAAGGAAAACACCACAAGATTTTGAGTTCATCGTAAAAGCCCATAAAGCCTTCACTCACGAGCGGGGGCGTGCACTGGAAGTGTTGCCTAAATTCAAAGAGTCAATCCAACCGCTCCTTGAGGCTGAGAAACTCGGTTGTGTTTTGATTCAGTTCCCTCAACGCTTCCACAACACTCCCGAAAACCGCGAC
>FMJZ01022519.1_pt1 | contig 15955 bp, 16 predicted proteins | sample 1987881 | NCBI WGS metagenome assembly FMJZ01 (sample SAMEA4378227, study PRJEB15110) | soil metagenome | biome: soil; feature: Field; material: Soil | place: India | collected 2015-03-11 | depth 0 m | reverse complement strand
AACCGGTTGGTCGCAGGTTCGAATCCTGCCGAGCCCACCACGCTGTAGGGGACAAAGGACACTCACTTTCTCTTGAGAAATCCCTTGGGGCAGGAATTGTAAAGACAGACCAAGTTCCTATGCAACAGTTAACAATGTGAGTTTTTGTGAATCAAGGGAAGCATTAGCGTGACCCCAGTCGAAACATTCTTACCTTAGTTATCTTAACTCCACTTGAAAATTTCAAGCATCATTGGATTTCGTACCCACCACTAATGGGGTTCCTAAAGATCGGCAATAAAGATTATGAGAACAGCATGAAATGACTAAAGGGTTTTGTTTCTGATTTTGAAATTTTCCTTGTTGACGCTACTACTATACCGCTGGTAAAATGCCCCAACAGGAATGGCTGAGTCATTTGAACAGGAAAGCTAATCTGACCTGATTATGGCACAGTTGTATCGGGTGAGATCTGACAATATCGCAGGCTTCATTCAAACTATTCTGATCCACAAGTATTGATTATTACGGTAGGCACCGTGACCTGACTTCAAAACTAAAGTTATGACTGCAGCAGATAGAATTTCCAGGGTTGAGAAGATGAGGCATTCAGCCGCCCATGTTATGGCACAGGCTGTGCAAGAACTTTTTCCCGAAGCAAAATTTGGCATCGGCCCAGCTATTGAAGACGGCTTCTACTACGATTTTGAGCTGCCCCGAACTCTTGTTCCAGAGGACCTATCGAAGATAGAAGCGAGAATGCGAGAAATAATAGCAGCTAAACTCCCATTCATCAGAGAAGAGGTGTCTAGGGATGAAGCGCGGCGAATATTTGCAAACCAACCTTATAAGCTGGAGCTTATCGAGGAGATCCCAGATGATAAGGTGACCGTATACCGGCAGGGTTCCTTTGTCGATCTTTGCAGAGGACCTCATGTAGAGGTAACCGGTGAGGTCGGTGCTTTTAAGTTGGTGAACATTGCTGGAGCATACTGGCGCGGCGATGAGACGCGCCCCATGCTACAGAGGATTTACGGGGTCGCATTTGAGACCGAGGAAGAGCTTGAAGACCACCTGGCGCGTTTAGCAGAGGCGAGCAAACGCGACCATAGGAAACTGGGAAAGGACCTTGACTTGTTCAGTATCCATGAAGAAGCTGGTCCAGGCCTGGTGATGTGGCACCCCAAAGGTGCCTTGATACGTCAGCTCATTGAGGATTTCTGGAAGGGGGAACATCGGAGACGAGGCTATGAGATTGTATATACCCCGCATATAGCAAAATTGAACCTTTGGAAAACAAGCGGGCACTGGGATTTTTACAGGGAGAACTTATATTCCCCGATGGATGTTGAGGGGCAGCAGTACATTATCAAACCGATGAACTGCTTGGGGCATATCTTGATATACAAAACAAGGCTGCGTAGTTATCGGGAGTTACCACTTCGATATGCCGAATTGGGTACTGTATATCGATACGAAAGGTCTGGTGTGTTACACGGCCTGGCCAGGGTGCGTGGTTTCACACAGGATGATGCCCATATTTTTTGTCGATCTGACCAGTTAGAAGGTGAGATAAGCTCAGTGGTAGCGCTGGCCCGCTTTATGCTGGCTACTTTTGGTTTCAATGATTACGAATTACTTCTATCTACGCGTCCGGAGAAATATGCGGGAACTCTGGAAATATGGGAACAGTCCACAGCGGCACTAAAAGGTGTCTTAGAAAAGATGGGGCTACCATATAAGGTGGACCCTGGAGAAGGGGTATTTTACGGGCCAAAAATTGATATCAAGCTACGGGATGCTTTGGGCCGATTGTGGCAGGGTCCTACTATCCAAGTGGACTTCAATCTCCCGCAGCGTTTCAACGTCAACTATATTGGTGACGATGGTGCAGAGCACCAGGTGGTAATGGTTCATCGGACTGTCTTAGGGAGCATGGAGCGATTCGCTGCCTGTCTTGTGGAGCATTATGCAGGGGCGTTCCCCGTGTGGCTATCACCGGTTCAGGTAGTAATAATCCCCATAGCTGACCGCCATTTGGAATACGCTTCTGGGATAGCTGAGATACTTAAGGAAAACGGGCTAAGGGTACGGGTGGATGACCGCCCCGAGAGGATGAATTCAAAGATAAGAGAAGCTCAGCTCGAGAAAATCCCTTATATGTTAGTTGTTGGCGATAAAGAGTCGAGCACAGGTACTGTAGCTTTACGTCTAAGGAGTGGCGAAGACCTGGGCTCGGTGGCACTTGCCGAGTTTATAACTAGAATAGAGTCGGTGATCAAAAGTAAGTCTCCACATGGGCTTTGATTTCTATGTTTTATATATGGTATATTTCCAGCAGTCTGCTGGCTAACTTTTAGATTGAGGAGGTGAAGACAGACATTACCAAAGAGCTACGCATCAACAGGGAAATAAAGGCTAAGGAGGTACGGTTAATAGGGAAGACGGGAACACAGCTGGGCATATTTCCTCTGGAAAAGGCGTTGCGTATTGCCAGTGAGAGGAATCTCGATCTAGTCGAGGTGGCACCGAACGCTGTACCACCGGTATGCCGACTTCTTGATTATGGTAGATACAGGTATGAGCAGACCAAAAAAGAGCGCAAAGCACGTAAAAGCCAGAAAGGTGGTACTCTTAAGGAAATCCGTATAAGGCCTAGAGTCAAGGACCACGATCTGGAGACAAAAATCAGGATAGCAAGAAAACTTCTGCAGGAAGGCGACAAGGTTAGAGTCTTGGTTTTTTTCCGTGGTCGGGAAAGCACCCATCCGGAATTGGGCTTGAAATTGCTACAAAAGGTTGCGGACAGTTTAAGGGATATCGCCGGACTGGAAGGCGAGCCGGGCTCAGACGAGCGTTTCATGAGTTTGGTTTTATCACCTATCTCGTCTAAGCAGCCAAAGAAAATCGAGGTCCAGGAGAAAGTCTAATGCCGAAACTGAAAACACACAAGGGTGCCAAGAGACGTTTCAAAATAACTGCCTCCGGCAAGCTCTTGCGCACGAAAGGCGGTAAAAGTCATTTGCGGCGCAAAAAAGCACCTAGGACAAAGCGTCTTTATGCTGATATGGTGCCTGTGCAGCGCGCAGACTCGGGTCGAATAAAGAAGCTTCTGCCATACGGCTTGAAATAGCTTTCCAACAGGGAGGGAATCTTGCCTAGAGTTAAAAGCAGCGTAATTACACGCAGAAGGCACAAAAAAGTGCTCGGGCTTACTAAAGGGCATAGGTCGACAAGACATAAATTGTATCGTCGTGCTCACGAATCCATGATTCATGCACTGTATTATGCCTATTGTCATCGCCGTGAACGTAAGGGAGATATGAGACGACTGTGGATCATCCGTATAAATGCCGCAGCAAGGGCTCATGGACTTTCTTACAATCAGTTTATTGCCGGCATGAAAAGAGCTGGACTGCAAATGAACCGAAAGGCACTATCAGAAATGGCAACAAGTGACCCAGCTACTTTTTCTAAACTCGCCTCTTTGGTTTTAGCCAAGCTTAAGAGCTAGACCTCTAACTGGACATGCTAGAACAAGTCGACGAACTCCTTCGCACAGCACTTTCTGCTCTAGACCAAATCACTGAATTGAAGGAGATGGAGGAGTGGCGAGTCCGCTTTGTGGGCAGAAAAAGTCCCTTGACGCGGATCCTGCGTTCTATATTGAGTTTACCCCTTGAGGAAAGACGTGTTGTTGGTGCGAAGGCTAATCAGGCGAAGCAAATTCTAGAGGCTAAGTTGGCGGAAAAGAAGAGAGAGCTAGAAGACAAGCTGGCTCTTGCTCTGCAACTTGATGCTATAGATGTTACCTTGCCGGGTCAGAAAGTCCCGCTAGGACGTCTCCACCCCACAACCAGAACGCTGCGCGAGATTTGCGAGATTTTCGTGAGCATGGGTTTCCAAATTGTGGAAGGCCCCGAGGTTGAGTGGGATTATTACAATTTTGAAGCTCTAAATATGCCGCAGGAACATCCGGCTCGCGATATGTTCGCTACCCTGTGGGTGGATTTTGTTGATACAGAGGGAAAACATCCAATGCTCCTCAGAACCCACACATCACCGGTTCAAATCAGGGTGATGGAGCGGTCAAGACCACCGATAAGAATAGTAGCCCCGGGCAGGGTATATAGATATGAGGCTACAGATGCTACGCACGAATGGATGTTTTATCAGGTGGAAGGTCTGGCAGTGGACACAAACATCACGCTATCTGACTTGAAAGGCACACTGTTTGAGTTTGTTCGCCGGCTTTTTGGTGAGGAAAGGAAGTGCCGTTTTCGCTGTGACTATTTCCCTTTCGTAGAGCCCGGTGTTGAGATGGCTATCGATTGCCTTGTTTGCCGTGGTAAGGGCTGTCGTCTCTGTGGCAATAGTGGCTGGATAGAAATCTTGGGTGCTGGGATGGTGCACCCAGAAGTCCTGAGGCGAGTAGGCATTGACCCTGATGTATACTCCGGTTTTGCATTTGGCATGGGAGTAGAGCGTATCCCAATGCTTCGGTATGGGATTGATGACATCCGTCTGTTTTACAGCAATGACCTCAGGTTTCTAGAACAGTTTTGATGGAGATGTCCTAGTGGAGGACTAGCTGTGAAGGTGCCTTTGCGATGGCTAAGAGAATATGTTGATATCCCCTTACCACTCAAAGAGTTGTGTGACAGGCTGACCATGGCTGGGCTGGAAGTGAGCGATGTACATGTTATCGGTGGTGAGTGGGTAAATGTGACTGTCGGCAGAATAATCAAGATAGAAGCGCACCCCGACGCTGATCGGTTGAAGCTTGTTACGGTCGATCTAGGTGGGCGTACAGAACGTGTGGTATGTGGTGTCCCTAATGTAGTTGTTGGTGCGAAGGTCCCCTTTGCCTCATTGGGTGCCCGTCTCATAGATCCCGTAACCGGTAATATCACTGAACTAAAGAGGGCAAAAATTCGTGGCATAGTCTCTGAAGGCATGATTTGCTCGGAGAAAGAGCTGGGAATTTCGGATAACCACGAAGGAATAATGATACTGCCGGATGATGCGCCGGTGGGAGAACCACTCACTGAATACCTTGGTGACACTGTGCTGGATATCGAAGTAACTCCCAATCGTCCTGATTGTCTCTCGGTGATAGGTATTGCTAGAGAGGTGGCTGCTCTTGTTGGGAATGAGTTACATCTGGCGGAGCCTTCCTATGTAGAGGTAAAGTCTGCTGGTAAGATAGAGTCTTTTATTTCGATAGACATAGTTGAGCCGGATTTGTGTCCCAGGTATTGTGCCACACTGATCAGAGGGATCAGAGTTGCACCTTCTCCTAGATGGTTACAACAGCGCTTGTTGGCTTGTGGTATGCGCCCGATAAATAATGTGGTCGACATTACAAATTACGTTATGCTTGAATATGGGCAGCCCCTCCACGCCTTTGATTATGAAGAGCTCAGAGGAAAGCGAATTATCGTACGTCGCGCTTTACCGGGAGAGACGATCACAACTCTTGATGGAGTTACTCGTCTCTTAAGCCCGGATATACTGGTGATTGCTGACGCTGAAAGGTCGGTTGCAGTGGCGGGTATTATGGGTGGTGCTGACACTGAGGTCAAAGACGAAACATCCAGTGTACTTATAGAATCGGCTAATTTCAATCCAGCGGTAATCCACCACGGCAAAAACAGCTTGCGACTAAGCAGTGAAGCCTCCTTGCGTTTTGAGAAGAACATCAGTCCGTATTTGCCACTCATCGCGCTGAAACGTGCTACACAGTTAATGGTAGAATTGGCTGGGGGTAGCGCGACAGAAGGGGTGATAGATAATTTCCCTGGGATGAAAGAGCAAGGCAAAATAATTTTTCCTTTGGGCAATGTGAAACGTCTCCTCGGCGTTGAGCTTGGGATGAAGCAAATAATAGGCACTTTAGAATCGCTCGGTTTTGTTTGCGGACAGTCCGCTGATCAATCTTATATCGAGGTGGTACCCCCCTGGTGGCGGACTGATATTAGCTGTCCTGCCGACCTTGTTGAGGAAGTTGCCCGCATTACTGGTTATGACACAATTCCAACTACTATGCTTGGCTCCCCATTACCGAAATATGAGCCTAATCCTATGCTGAGACTGAAAGAAAATATTCGGGATATCATGGTTGGTTGTGGTTTTCAGGAGGTGCTTACTTATTCTCTAGTCAGTCTGGAAACGCTAAATAAACTGGCGCCAGGCTCATCCTTCCTGGAACCTATGCCGATGAAGCTAGCTAACCCAATGTCACGAGAGTGGGAATATTTGCGAACCAGTTTACGTCCGGGCTTGCTTACCACTCTGGCTCGCAACACTAGGTTTTGGAAGGGGAGCGTCAAACTTTTCGAGTTGGGGAGAGTGTTTTTCCCACGGGCTGGTGACCTTCCTGAAGAAAAAGAAATGCTTTGTGCTGTGCTTGGTGGCGATCGTAGCAGGTCATTTTGGAGAGGTGAACCCGAAGTTTTGGATTTCTTTACCGCCAAGGGTGTTGTTGAGACACTGTTGTCGAGGCTAGATTTGAATGCCAGTTTTGAAAAGATAAACGATCATAGTTTAATTGAGGGAAGGAGTGCATGGATAGTGGCAGGCAAGGAAAAATTAGGAGTGGTGGGCGAACTACACCCTAAAGTAGCTGAAGCTTTTGAACTTTCGGAAACCACGTATCTTTTCGAATTGGAGCTATCTAGGCTGCTAAGTCTGCTCAGCGGTCACCGAGCCCAATACCGTCCACTGCCCAGATACCCCAGTGCCAGCCGGGATATTGCGTTGGTCGTTGATGAACAGATTACCTACGAGCAGGTTTATTCGATAATCTGTCAGTTTCCTCTGGTGGTCTCAGTATCGCTCTTCGACCTTTATGTGGGTGAGCAGATACCGAAAGGGAAAAAGTCTCTTGCCTTCAGGATAATTTTCCAATCCCCAAACCGTACGCTGACCGATAAGGAAATTGATAGACTTCAACAGGATATCTTAGCCAAGCTTTCCCAGGAACTCGGTGCTACATTGCGGGCTTAGGCATGTGGTATAATAGCCAAGATGGCAAGCATCGACCGGAGTGGATATGTACATCTGGGCCTCGCACTAACTTGCTTTTTAGTTATCCTGTGTATTTTCATCGTTGATGGATATTTAGGGGTCTATGACACACTTTACATAACGTATGGAGAATATGAGCAGAAAATTGAGTTCGAAAGCCAACAATATGCTGAAGCAGGGGGGACATATTTCGGAGGTGAAATTGTTGCAGGGGCGTCTGCTTTGTACCGCTATCGGATCGATAACCGGACATTTCGTCCGTGCGAGGGTCAGCTGACCGTGTCGCTGTGGAAAAGTGGCAACAGGCTGGCTGACTTGGCGGACAGGCAAGTGAAGCTGGCTAGTTTTGGGAGTACACTGATCGAATGGACAATATCTTCTGACAAGCTGACGAGTGTTGATGTATCGACTGAGGAATATACCAATTACACGGTGAAGATAAATTTTGCCGGTAAAGAGCGGCGTGTGATATTGGGGTATCGTGCTAGAGGTGTGATAGTACCAAAACCAGTTCCCAGTATGTAGGGGTAGGGAGGTATATGAAAGTTTACGTACTGTATGGGTTCGGTGTTCTACTGTGTGTCTCGGGCGTTGGTTACCTTGCTGCCGAGTATATTAGGTTCCTATCCGAGGTGGGCAAGCTCTTTTGCCTTGTTTTAACGACTGCAATGTTTGCCTTTCTGGGGAAATTCCTAGAGAAGATCGGTTGGTAAGTTCGTGATAGCTGTAGCCATTATAGGTGCTCTGGCATTCATAGGCTGGTTGATCTGGATGGGGGCCAACAAGAAGCCCATTAAGGCGTATCTTGTGAGCTATGTCCTTTCGTGCATCGCCGGTGTTTTTACCTTCTCCTTCTTTTTGACGATGGACCTACCCAAGCTGGTAAAGATTTTGGTCTCGATACTGCTTGGGGCGGCCCTTATATTTATCGCTGCCTACTATCAGACGAGAGGCAATTCGTCTAGTTAGGGCTTTACCGTGAGCTTAAGTTAACCGCCGGCAAGACCTTATCGCACAAATTTGTGTGCTGCGCTTATCTACGTTTAACTATCAGTATAAGTATACTCAAATACAACAGGAACCCTATGCCTATAATTGCAAAATAAGCTGGGGATATTGTTCGCTCCCTCTCGATATGCCGGGATGCTGGTAAGAATTCGGTCCTGAAGACCATAATGAAGCTCCATGCGCTAGTCACCGGTTCCAGAGAACGTACTTGCCAGAAGTATTCCCTGCCTGGTTCTAGGTGTCCATCGTGGACGTACACTGATGAATGCGGTGTCGCTCTGACGATGATGTCCTTCATTTCCACATCTCTGGCAAGGACAAACTCGTATCTTGTGACTGCTGGTAAGTGTGTCCAGGTGAAAGTCAGTCCGGTCGTACTACAATCTATGCTGCCATTCTTCGGTGCGATCGGTTCTGGACCTGAGCGGGGTGCTCTGACCGGGGTTCCCGGAACGACGACAAACATCTCGCGCCATGATGATGGGCTGGTGATATAGTCCCCTGTAGCGACACTCTGAACAGTCACCCGCCAGTAGTAAGTGTGTCCAGCCTCGAGTTCTGGAACCAGCCAGGAGTTTCCGTCCCGGTCTGTGATCAGACCACCACTCGGTGGTATGACCAGAGCCGGAGAATCCGGGTCGGGCGGGATATACGGAGTGTGCGGGTCAGGATAACGGACTCTGCCCAGTCTGGATGTCCTGCCTCCCCATATATTTCCAATATCGGCAATTTTCAGGGCAAAATCCTCGTCCTTGGCAATTTCGATGCGATAGCCAAGTGATAAAGACACAGGGCGCCAGCGTAGGTTTATTTCTGTGTTTCTTCCCGAAGCGGGATCACGCCCTACCGTGGCTAGACTTGCAGGTTCAAGCGGAACCGGACCTGACCAGAGTAATGTATCTGTGTAGTACCAGACACATCCGTACGGCGGATTATAAGTTTGTTGATCAATAAGCCAGACGGTCACTGGCTGGTCAAGCTCAAGACCTCCACAGGCTCTCAGCTTCCTTGATGGCTCGAACCCAAAGTTAAGGAACATGTCTATCCCTGCGGAAGCGTAATTCCATCTTATATAAGCGCCCCACATATCGGTAAAATAAAAGCTGCCGTTTCTTGATATAGAAAGGCTGGTCACAGGTGTGGGCCAGTTGGGGCCACCCCACTGCGGTGCCCATTCATTTGGGGTAGGGTTGGGCCAAGCCCAACTTCCACCACCATAAGAAATCGACCACTGATACATTCCCCCTGAATTGATCGCAATGATGTCACCCGAAGCTCCCCTCTCAGTTTCATAGTTTTGTGTAGCTATGACCAGTGTGTTACCACGCGTCGGCAATTTTGCAGGAATAGGAATAAAGGTAAGCCCACCATCGCTTGAGTAGGAAACATCGTACTCACCGTTTCCCGTGCCGCCTACGAACACATGTCCTCTGAGGTTGTCTGGAGTAGTGCTCGTGTAAGCCACGCTGATACTATAGCCACCACTAAGATGAGAGGGCACCGTGCTATGAGAGAGCCACCCCTTGCCGCTCCAGATAAATTTCTGCACATACCCATGCAGGTCTAGCACATATAAGGTCTTGCTATCTTCGACGGCAAAATCCTGGACAGAGATGCTTGGGGCTATACTGCTCCAGAAATCGCCATAGTCTGGTGACCACAGTAACTCTTTTGTGTGACGAGCCGCCCAGAACACGAGACGTCCATCGTTGTGGTCACCAGCTAGTTGTAGAATACAGTCCTGCTCTTCACTTTCGCTGGCGCGGCGACATAATACTCGTTCCCAAGTAGATGCCCCGGCGGCGTTCTGGCTACGCCATACGCTGTCAAAGCCAGAATAAAGTAGCGATTTGTTAACCGATGCTAAGTAAAGGACAGAGCAGTCTGGCGAGGGCACTATATCTGCAAACCGGTCGATTTTAGTATCAATAAGCGAAAGCTGGTTCCAGGTTTCACCATTGTTCTGACTTACCGAGAACGCTGTCTCATCTAGCGAGTTACCTGTGATATAAGGGAGGTACCAGTTTGGCCCCGGTATTAGCGGTCCACTGCTGGCTGTAGCGGTATAGGCAGTTGAACCATCTGGCGACCACGCCACCTGAGCATTGGCATAGCCATTGCTGTTGTTTCCTGCAGCTCCTGTAGGAGGTTTCATCGCCGGGTACCAGCAAGGTGTGGAGCAGGTGGTTGGTGAGTCTGTGAACCATGTCATAACTGTAGCTAATTGTGGGTCTCCAAGGATCTCTCCGACCAGTAGCTTGCCCGAAGCGAAGTTTCCGAAATATGCGATGCTGCACAGACGCCTGGAGGGTGTTGCTTTCATCAGGAGATAACCTGTCCTGTCATCGAAACGATAGACGCCAGCTGTATTTGTAGCTCCGTTATCATCTGTGCTGACGTAATATCTCCTCAAATTCGCTGACTGACTGCAAAAGTCCCGCGGCAGCGCGAGATTGCCATTGATAACCTGGTGTGGCTTGGGCGATGCCCCCTGATTTCCTGTGGTGATCTCAGGGGGTAAGCCCGAGTAAATTGCTGTCCAATCAGTGCTGTTGCTGGCGATGTCGCGGACGCCAGTGTTGAGAAATGTACCTTGGATAGTTGAATATATAATTACAAGCGCACTGTCTGTTCGATAACTGGGCGAAAATTTTAATGCCAGAATATCACCGAGCCCGTTACCCGGGGATTGGTTCTTCCAGTTATACGATTCAGAGCTTTTTAGAGTCCATACGGATCCTGTCCCGCTGCCTGGCCGTGTACCGACTGCGATATCGCGATATCCATATCCATAGCTGATAGAGATGTCGATTGCACCTATAGGTTCACTCGAGGGGAAATTTGTGTTATCCCACTTGGTACCCCCATCGATGGACACCCATACATTGACCGGGGCATCAGTTGTAGTATTGCTGGTGACCACTACCACAAAGTTAGGATCATCGGGCGCCATCGCTATGTTCCAGATTCTGAAAAAGTTTCTTTCATCTGGGCTCATAACAAGGAAAAGCCGTTTGCCAGGGCTATCATCCCATGTTATCCCACCGTCTATTGATTTGAAGAGTGTCCTGGCTCCTGTTGATCTGTCTGCATTCGGTGTATCGATGGCATAAAAAGTCCTGCCGTCTGACCCTATAACAATGCGGTTTATATCACAGGGGCTGACTATGTCGTTTCGGGAGGACATCGCACCTGGTGTGACTATTCTCACCCATTTCAGCACAGGGGATCGTTCTGCTGACGTCCTCTCTGGCAGGAATGCAGAGCAGAGAGCAATGACCAAAAGTGCCGCAACGATACTACGCTGTATTGAGTTTTTCATCAGAGACCCTCCCTAATAGAAAGTCGCTATGCTAAAAAAACCCCCTGCCCGTAGAGCAGGGGGTTTTAAAAGCGCTATCACCCCCCATCTCCGCGGAGGCTAACCAATTAGCAGGGCAGGCGTTCTGGCTTTTACAGCAGGCGGGACTGCGCCGGGATTCCACCGGCTTGCCATCCATTTAAGCTCCCAGTCACCTGAGAGCACCTTGCATTGCGTATTCAGTTTTGTGCTGTAAAAATTCTAGGAAACCAGCCCAGGACTGTCAAGGTTCGTATAAGAGGAGTCAATCTGCCCCCAGTTAGCTTGAACGGAAGAGATAGTTTCTGGTTTTTAAAAGGATCTAAACCGGAATCGAGACGACTTGTCACTATGCTATAATGGTGTGGTGCGTATCACCATCATTGGCCTGGGACTTATCGGTGGCTCGCTCGGGCTAGCTTTGAAGCAATCAGGATGGCGGGCAGCGGATATAATTGGTTACACGCGCAGCCGAAAATCAGCCTCCGCAGCACTGAAACTTGGAGCCGTAGACAAGATATCAGCAGAGCTGCAGGAATCAGTTAAAGATAGTGATATAATCATTGTTGCTGTTCCTATCCTTGCCGTCTTAGATATTTTTGTTAAAATAGCCCCTGTGCTCAAAGATGGTGCCATTGTGACTGACACAGGTAGCACCAAACTACAGGTTATGCAATGGGCAAGGGAATTTTTACCTTCAAATGTCAGCTTTATCGGTGGGCACCCTATGGCAGGTAAAGAAACCTCCAGTATTGAAGCTGCTGATGCTGGTCTTTTTTGGGGGTGTTTATATTGCCTTACACCGCAGAACAGAGCTGCCCGAGAACCGATAGATATTATCAAAGATATGGTTATTGCCATTGGGGCTATCCCCTTCGATATAGACCCGGCAGAGCATGACAGTTTGGTAGCAGGTATAAGCCACTTGCCCATGCTGCTCTCAGTAGCACTCGTTCTGGCAACTGCAGGACATCCCGACTGGAGTAAAATGTCCAAGTTAGCAGCCTCAGGATATCGAGACATGACCCGCTTAGCTTCAGGAAACCCCGATATGCATGCTGACATTTGCTTGACGAATAAGCATAATATCGCATCTTGGCTGGATACAATAATTGCTAAATTGCAGGAATTACGCGCTACTGTTTCTGAAGGGGATACTCGTATCAGAGTAATGTTAACTCTGGCAAGAGAAGCAAGACAAAAATGGTTGAAGGAGCGCGAGTCAAAAAAGTAGCAGCACCCAGGCGATTGACTGGGACAATCAGTGTACCGGGTGACAAATCGATATCCCACCGGGTACTTATCCTTAACAGCCTTGCCATCGGCGTTGCTAAGATCAGCAACTCCTCGCCAGCCAAAGATTGTCTATCCACCATTCGCTGCTTAAAAGCCCTCGGGGTTAAGATAAGAAGGATAGAGCAACGGGACAAGGTACCTACTGTTGTTGTATATGGGCGTGGTGGCTCTCATCTGGTCGAGCCGGCAGATGTGCTTAATGCCGGTAACAGTGCCACAACTATGCGCCTTCTTAGTGGAGTGCTTGCCACTCAGCCTTTTCTTTCGGTGATCACCGGGGATGCCTCGTTACGTTCTCGTCCCATGGGGCGCGTTATTCAGCCGCTACGCCTGATGGGGGCTGAGATAAGCGGCCGCTGCGGCGATTCTTATGCTCCTTTGGTTATCACAGGGGGCAAAAAGCTTCGCGGCATAGAATACCGGCTCCCAGTTCCTAGCGCACAGGTGAAGTCTGCTATATTGTTAGCTGGGCTTTTTGCTCAGGGGGAAACCGTGATCGAGCAACCATACCCTTCTCGTGACCACACGGAGCGTCTCCTCGAATTTATGGGCGCCAATATCCAGTCCGACCGGGAATATGTGCGTCTGGCTCCTTTGTCCTCCCCTCTGAGCGCGGTGAACATTAAGGTTCCCGGCGATATCAGCTCAGCAGCATACTGGCTTGTTGCAGGAACTGTCCACCCCAATGCCAAGATCAGAGTCAATGACTGTGGTGTCAATCCACTGCGTATCGGGATTGTGGAGGCACTCAGAGCAATGGGAGCAAAGATAAAATTTGAAAACGAACGCATAGAAAGTAACGAACCCGTGGCTGATCTAGTTGTAGAATCAGGTCGGCTCCGGGGTATTGAGCTTGGTGGGGAGATAATACCACGGTTGATTGATGAGATACCTCTACTAGCAGTAGCTGCATGTGTAGCTGAAGGCACCACTATTATTAAGGAAGCCGCTGAGCTAAGAGCAAAAGAATCTGACCGAATTACGACCACCGTCCAAGAGCTTTCCCAAATTGGGGCTGATATTGAAGAACTGCCCGATGGTATGATCATTCGTGGCGGCGCTATGCTCCGTGGGGCAGAGGTGCACAGCCACCACGACCATCGGTTAGCCATGGCCTTGGCGATCGCGGGATTAGTAGCTAAAGGCGAGACCATCATCCACAATGCAGGTGTGAACGAGATATCTTACCCTGGATTCTGGCAAACGTTGGAGGAAATATCCGCCTTTTGAAGATGGCACAAGACCTGATGTGGTCTAGATTGTCAAAATCGCGGGGGGAAGTAGCTGATGACTGAATTGAAAATAACGCCGTCATCTCCACTTCTCGTAGTCATTTCGGGACCATCGGGTGTGGGGAAGGATGCAGTGCTTTCTGAAATGAAAACACGCGGCCTACCATTCTTCTATGTGGTTACCCTCACAACGCGTCCTCGGCGTCCTGGCGAGCAGGATGGCATTGATTATCATTTTGTTTCAGAAAGCGAGTTTCAAAGAATGATACAGCAAGGTGAGCTAATTGAGTGGGCAAAAGTATATGGCAACTACTACGGCGTGCCCAAAAAACAGATAGAAGAGGCACTGAGTCAGGGAAAAGATACGATTCTTAAGGTAGATATACAGGGGGCAGCGACTATTAAGCAGATTTTGCCTGATGCTGTGTTCATTTTTCTTCTGCCACCCTCTATAGCAGAGCTAGCAAACCGCTTGATGCAGCGTCAGGGGCTTACGGCCGAAGAATTGAATTTAAGGCTGGCGAAGGCGGAGGATGAATTAAAGAGGTTGACCATTTTTGATTATGCTGTAGTAAGCCAAAAAGACAAGCTCGATGTAGCCGTCTCAGAAATCCTGTCTATCATCACTGCTGAAAAGTGCCGTGTTAAACAGCGAAAAATACAGTTCCGGTAAAAAATGTTAATCACCCAGCTTCCTTTTGAGCAGGCGAAGCTGGCTATTTATGTATTGTCGAACCTCAGCGGCCGGTTGGTAAACTCCATAATGTCCCTCACAGAGGATATCTGCATTTAGCGACAGCAGTTCCTCAAGAGATGCGATAGCCTTGGTGATATCTCCTCCGAATGCTGGCTCGTAAGGGCCATGAATATCTTGCCCAAAAAGCACCCTCTTGCCGTTAATATCAAGGTAAACAGCTACGCTACCAGGGGTATGCCCCGGGATGTGTAGTATATTCAGCATGTATTTTTTTAGGCAAAACTTAGACTCCTTCTCAATCAGCTTTACGTCAACAGGGCAGGCTTGGTATTCGATGCCATAAAATTCTGCCCCAACATTCTTACCTGACTCTATGGCATCAGCATCCAGCTTGTGGGCTACAATTTTCGCCTGATACTTTTCCCTGAAAGCAGCTAAGCTGCCTGTGTGATCTACATGACGGTGGGTTGCTACCACGAAGGTTAACTCCTCTGGGGCAAACCCCGCAAGCCGAATATTGGTTAGCAAATGTGAAAAGCTGTATCCGGCCCCGCTATCCACAAGAACCAGTTCTCCGGCATCGATCAAATATACGCAGCAGTCAAACGGGTGGGATATACAAGGACCGCCAACAATGTGGACATCGTCCCAAATACAAGATGGTTGCATTTTCTTAGGCATGTCTTATTTTTGCCAGAATTTCCTCCTCTTTTTTCCGCATGTGAGTTTTCTGGGCAGGCGTTTCATGGTCATAACCGAGGAGATGGAGGATCCCGTGAACGATGAGTAGCTCCAGTTCATCTGTCACGGTATGCCCGTGTGGCCCGCATTGACGAGCTGCCTGCGGATAGCAAACTATTACTTCGCCTAGGTGGCAAATTCCGTTGGGCGGTAGTATGAATCGTTTGCCCCCTGCACCCTTTTGACTCGACATAGAAAAGGCTAAGACATCTGTAACCTCGTCTTCACCCCGGTAAATTCTGTTCAGCCGGCGGATTGTCCTGTCCCCGGTGATCACCAGCCCTACTTCCACTGGCGCTCCGACTCCGGCAGACTGCAGCACTTTTTGGACAGTTTTCATTAACCAGCTCTTACTGACGGAACGACTGAACTTGCTACTCAGCGTAATGTTGACGACCGACTTGCTAGTGCTCATGCCCAATAGTATACTCCAACCCAGAGAAGGGATGTTAGCCGACCTCGTCATTGTGCCGTTTGCTGAGTTAGGTTGAAACAGATTCAGACACTGTGCTATATTTGAACACGAGGGATATTTGCTGCGGAGGGATCGCATAGTGGTCTAGTGCGGCCGCCTGCTAAGCGGTTACCCCGAGAAATCGGGGTCATGGGTTCGAATCCCATTCCCTCCGCCAT
>FMJZ01007888.1_pt1 | contig 15959 bp, 15 predicted proteins | sample 1987881 | NCBI WGS metagenome assembly FMJZ01 (sample SAMEA4378227, study PRJEB15110) | soil metagenome | biome: soil; feature: Field; material: Soil | place: India | collected 2015-03-11 | depth 0 m | reverse complement strand
TCTCCTATTAAGGTTGAAAAGAAAAGATAAGTATGGAAAAACATGAAGGCAAAGGTTTTTATTTTTTTATTATTTTTGGCTACAGTGTCCTTATGTGTGGATCTCTATTGGCGCAGGAAAAGCACAGTTAGGACATGGGAGTATTGTTCTCTTCTGTCTCCTTTTCCAATGATTACAGATACCTTGCCTCAAAAGAGAGGATAGCACCATTAAAACCCTATAAAGCTTATCCTCTGAGATCGTTCCATTAAGACTACCAGTGCATTGCTCAAGTAGCCCAACCGCCCAGTGTTGAGATAGTGACACCATATATGGTTAAAGATAACAAGGTAACACTAAATATAAAACTTACAGACTGGTGGAGATATTGGAAACTTAAGGATTTATCTTAATGAAACATCAAACAAACACATATATTGAGAGGTATAATAGAACTCTTGAGGAGGAATTTATAGATAACAATAGATGGATTTATGATAAACCACTGGATTAAATAGACTATTAGAATATTTGGTTGAAAAAGAAGAAATCTCGCAAATATCTTTAACTTATGCTTCTAATAGCAATTTAATCTATAGTATGATAAAATGAAAAAAAAATACTTTGGAGGTAAAAACATGAAAAAAGTTCTCATTACTTACTATTCAAGAACAGGAAATACAGAGAAAATGGCAAAAATGATTGCTAAGGAACTTGCGGAGAAAGGAATTAATGTTGATCTAAAAAGAGTTGAAGAAGTAAATATTGATAGCCTCATGGAATATGATGGCTATATAATAGGTTCACCTAATTACTTTGGAACAATGGCATCAGAGGTTAAAAAGTTTATTGACGAAAGTGTTAAATACTACAGAAAGATTGAAGGAAAACTTGTAGCAGCTTTTACATCAACTGGAATGATTGGGGGTGGAGGAGAAACAGCATGTCTTGATATCCTTAAAGCCTTTCTCATTCATGGATGCCTTTGTCTTGGATTTACAAGACTTGGGCACTATGGTCCTGTTTCAATCGGAAAACCAGATGAAAGAATTGAAAGAGAAATAGAAGAAATGGTAAATAAATACGCAGATGTTTTAAACAGGATACATAATGTTTGACAGAAAAAAACAACTCAGATGGGCATCCCTAAAAGTCGGAATTGTTATAACAGTTACACTACTCATTATATTTTTTGTAATAGTTTTTTCAGGGGGCATACAGGGTCTTTTTAAAGAAAGAATTTCTTTCAATATTTACATAACAGATGTGAAAGGACTGCGCAAAGGAGCTCCTGTAAGAGTTGCAGGAGTTGATATTGGCTCAGTCCAAGAAATAAAACTCAGTAAAGAACACGGTACAGTAGTAAAAGTTTCAATAGATAAGGATGTTTTAAACTATTTAAAATCAGATGCAAAGGCAACTGTTCAGACAATAGGACTTCTTGGTGACAAATATATTGAGATATTTCCTGGTGATTCTCAGGAAAATTTTGATGCAAAAAAAGGTCTATACGGCTCTCCTCAAACAGAAGTAAGAGAAATTATAGGAGTTGCAGCTTCTACAATTAGTAAAATTGAAGGATTGATTCAGAAAATTGATTCATTAATAACAAAAGTGGATAGATCTGAAGGAACTATTCCCAAGTTACTTACTGATCCTTCACTTTACAATAATTTAAACTCAGCAGTTTTAGACATTAAGAAAACATTAGAAGAAATAAGAACTGGAAGTATTGGAATGCTTTCAAGGGATAAAGAATTTTATCAAAGACTTTCAAATGCTTTAAAAAATTTTGAAGAGGCTTCAAACAAAATATCTTCACAACAAGGGACTCTTGGCAAGATGATAAATGATCCTTCTCTTTATGAAACCTTGCTTCAGAGTTCTCAAAAACTTGATAATCTTTTAAAAGAAATTGAGAAATCTGAAGGCACACTTAAACTTCTTATAAAGGATAAAACAGTGGCGGATGATCTAAAACAAAGTATCAAAGAGCTTAAAGAACTTATAGAAGAAATCAAAAAAAATCCTAAACAATTTTTCAAATTCAGTATATTTTAAGTTATAATTTTTTATGGGAATCCTTGAGATAAGAAAATATCCTGATGAAATATTAAAGAAAAAAGCAGAAACTATCTCTGAGATTAATGGTGATTTACAAAAACTTATTGATAATATGATTGAAACAATGTATAATGCCAATGGCGTTGGTTTAGCTGCTCCACAGGTTGGTGTTTTAAAAAGACTTATTGTTGTTGATACATCTTTACGAGAAGAAAATCAGTCTCTTGTAGTATTGATTAATCCTGAGATAATAGCTACAGATGGAGAAATTCTTTCTGAAGAAGGATGCCTAAGTTTACCAGGCTTTACAACAAGGCTTAAAAGAAAAGAAAAAGTTATTGTAAAAGGATTAGACAGAAAGGGCAAAGAAATAGAAATTGAAGCAACAGGACTTTTTGCAAGAGCCTTACAGCATGAAATAGACCATCTTGATGGCATTCTTCTTATTGATAAAATAAGCCCCCTTAAAAGAGAGCTTTTCAGAAAAAAACTTAAAACAAAAAAATAAAATATATTTATGTCAGCTGGAATAATCTTTTTCGGCACTCCTGAATTTGCAGTTCCTTCACTTAAAGCTTTGCTTTCAAAGGGAGAAAAAATATTGCTTGTTGTAACGCAGCCTGATAAACCAAAGGGAAGAGGAAAAACTGTTCAACCATCTGAGATAAAAAAAATTGCACTACAATATGGATTACCTATCAGTCAGCCAGAAAAAATAAAGAATGAGAATTTTATAAAAGAATTAAAATTGCTAAATCCTGAGTTTTGTATAGTTGTGGCATATGGAAAGATCCTTCCAAAAGAAATTCTTGAAACACCGAAATACGGTTGTATAAATTTACATGCTTCGCTTTTACCAAAATACAGAGGAGCAGCACCAATTCAATGGGCATTAATAAAAGGAGAAAAAATAACAGGTGTAACAACAATGATTATTGATGAAGGACTTGACACAGGTCCTATACTTTTACAGAAAGAAGTTCCCATAAGCGATGAAGACGATGCAGAAAGTCTTTCTAAAAAACTCTCTATGATTGGAGCAGAATTACTTATTGAGACAATTGATAAAATGCGAAAAGGAATTATTATACCAAAGCCTCAAACTGGTGAAATAAGCTATGCACCTCAACTAAAGAAAGAAGATGGAAAAATTAACTGGAATGATTCTGCAAGAAAAATTTTTAATCTTATTAGAGGAACATATCCATGGCCATGTGCATACAGTTTTTTAAAAAATGAAAGAGTTAAAATAATTAAAACAGAAGTATTAGAAGGCAACGCATCAGCAGGCTTAATTGTTAAAGCCAAAAATGAATTGATTGTGGGAACAGGAAATGGGTTACTAAGAATTCTACTTATTCAGCCGGAAGGGAAAAAAATAATGACAGCAAAAGAATTTATATCTGGAAGAAAAATAAATGAAGACATGGACTCATTTTCTTAGAGGTTTTATTCTTAAAGTTGTTTATCCAGTTTTGATGCTTGCGGGAGCATTTTTAAAAACGAAAAAACCCGAATTTCAAGCATATATTGTAAAAATAAATAATCTTCTTATCATGCAAGATAACATAAATGTAGGGAAAATACTTCTTTTGCTTCCTCACTGCATTCAAAACTCAAAATGCGATGTAAGACTTACATTTGATGTTTTTAAATGCCGTAGATGCGGAAACTGCAAAATAAAAGATTTAATTGAAATTGCAAAAGCCTACAATATCTCAATCGCTATTGCAACTGGAGGAACAATTGCAAGAAAAGTAGTAAAGGAGGTCAGACCCGATGCAATTATTGCTGTTGCCTGTGAAAGAGACCTTTCCAGTGGAATAGTTGATACCTATCCAATCCCTGTTATTGGGATTTTAAATGAAAGACCTTTCGGACCTTGTATTGATACCACAGTAAGCCTGCAGAAAGTTGAGGATGCGCTTAAATGGTTCATAAATCACCGAGAAAAGTAGCTGTGGAAATTTTAAATGCTGTAATAGGGACAAAAAAACCTTTGAAATTTGCCCTTACAGAAAACATTCTTTCAATGTTTAATAAAACTGACAGAGCTTTTTTAATGGAAGTTATCTATGGCGTACTAAGAAATCTTTATTATATAGACTGGCTTTTGGAAGGCTTTTATAAAAACAAAGAAAAACTTTCTATTTACACAACAAATAATCTAAGATGCGCAATTTATCAATTAGTTTTTATGAATATTCCTGCATACGCTGTCACGAATGAATCAGTAAATATTGAGAAATATTTCAATGGAAAACCTAAGGTTGTAAATGCTATATTGAGAAACTTTTTAAGAAAATATCAATGTGATGAAATATTTCGTATAACTGAACATTTGCAGGCTGATAATAAAAATCTTTCTGTTATATACTCCCATCCAGAATGGCTTATCAAAAGATGGCTTAAGAGATTTCAACTAAATGAAGTTAAGGCACTGCTTAAAGCAAATAATGAAAAACCTCCCATTACAATTGCTGTAAAACCTGAAGAAAGACAGACAGTAGCAGAATATCTTACACAAAAAGGGTTTAAAGTGAGTTTTTCAAAACATGTTACTTCTGGTTTGATAATTGAAGGACAGGGATATGAAATAAGAAAGACTTTAAAAGAATCTCCTTTTTTCTGGATTGTTCAGGATGAAGCTTCTCAGCTTGTATGTTTCCTTTTAGAACCGTTTGAAGGCGCACGAGTTCTTGATGCATGTGCGAGTCCTGGTGGCAAAACACTTCTCACTGCAGCATTAATTAAAAAAGGAACTATTATTTGTATTGAGAATAATAAAAAAAGATTGAAAATTTTGCAGGAAAATATAGCACGGGTTAAAAAGTTTTTGCCTGGCATTGAAATACAAATGATATTGACAGATATTTGCCAGAGTAGCCTTAAAGAGCATTTAGTTTTCTCAGGCTTTAATACTCACGAATTTGATAGAATTATTCTTGATGCACCATGTTCTTCAACAGGAGTTATAAGAAGAAATCCTGATGTAAGGTATAGAGTAAGTGAACAAGAGATTGAAAGACTCTCAAAAATTCAGAAACTCATGCTTGAAAAAGTTTCACAATTTTTAGTTAAAGATGGCATTCTTGTATACTCAGTATGTTCAACTGAGCCTGAGGAAGGAGAGGAAGTAATTGAAATATTTTTACAGAAACATAACGAATTTAGTAGTATAAAAAAGTTGCGGACTTATCCACATATACATAGAATGGACGGATTTTTCATAGCTAAACTTTTAAAGAATAAATGAGAAAAGTTTTATACATAACAGGAGCAATATTTGCTGGTTTTTTGGCTGGGTATCTTTCTTTAACACTTTTTGTCTCAAGCAGGACAGTAGAAATCCCTGACTTAAGAGGAAAAGATATTGTTCAAGCAAATCAGATACTCAAAGAAAAAGGACTTTATATAAGAATTGATGGTGAGGAATATTCTGATGCTCCTACAGGAACAGTTTCAAGACAGTCTCTACCAGCAGGAACAAAAATTAAGAAAGGCAGAGAAATTGGAGTAATAATAAGTAAAGGGGTAAAATTCCCATTTTTCCCAGATGTAAGAGGACTTTCTTATGAAGAAGCTGAAAAAATTTTAAATGAGAAAGGTATTCCTATAGAAAAAGTTATTCAGATTCATTCAAATAAATATCCTGAAAACATAGTTATTGCTCAGTCACCTGAGCCGCACCAAGGAGGAAAAGCTTTAAAATTAATTGTCAGTATTGGCAACAAGGAGGAAGAAAAGTGACACTTATAGCACCATCAATACTTTCTGCTGATTTTGGAAGACTTGCAGAAGAGATTAAACTTGCAGAAAAAGCAGGAGCAGATATGATTCATATTGATGTTATGGATGGATGCTTTGTTCCAAATATAACAATTGGTCCTTTAGTAGTGGAGGCTGTAAAGAAAGCAACAGTGCTTCCACTTGATGTTCATTTAATGATTGCAAAACCTGAAAAATATATTGAAGATTTTGTTAATGCAGGAGCAGACATACTTACAGTTCATGTTGAAGCCTGTCCACATTTACACAGAACAGTATGGCAGATAAAAGAATCTGGTATCCGAGCAGGTGTATCTTTAAATCCTGCTACTTCTCTCAGTTCAATTGAAGAAATTATACATGATATTGACTTAATTTTAATCATGTCTGTTAATCCTGGCTTTGGAGGGCAACAATTTATTCCTTCTATACTTGATAAAATCAATAGAGCTAAAAAAATGATTTTATCAAAGAGTCTGCAAACACTCATAGAAGTAGATGGAGGAGTAAAACTTGAAAATGCAAAAAAAGTTGTTCAAGCAGGAGCAGACATTCTGGTCATGGGATCAGCATTTTTTGGACAAAAAGACTATAAAATATTCATGGAACAATTGAGAGAAGAATTATATGGAGAGTAAAAAAATAATAGAAAAAGCAGAGCAATTACGAATGAATGGTTATTTCAAAGAATCTCTGCAATTATGGAAAAAAATCTATAAAAAAGCCGTTGAAAATAATGATGTTGAACTTGCTCTTGATTGTTTAATAGTTATTGGAGACCTTAACAGAATACTTGGAGACTTTAAAAATGCTGAGATTCATTACACGGAATCAATAGAACTTTCAGATATTTTAAATGATAAGATTGCTAAGGCAGATGCTTTAACAGGAATTGCTCTTTCAAAAAAAGCAACAGGTCAGTGGAGAGTTGCACTGAAACTTATCCGGAAAGCAAGAAAAATTTATGAAAATAATAAAGATAAAAAAGGTATAGCCTTTACATTTTGGGCTGAAGGAGTTACATGGAGATTTGGGGGAAAAATAAAAAAATCATTACAATCTTTTTATAATGCTCTTTCATTATTTAAAAAACTCAAGAATAACCAAAGTCTTGGATATGTTTACTGCGGACTTGGTGGAAGCTCAAGGGTTTATGGTAATTATAAATATTCAATGCAATATTACAGAATAGCAAATAAAATATTTAACAAAATCAAAGATAGATTTGGTATAGCATACTCGTTTTGTGGTATTGGTAATGCATATAGAATGATAAATGACTTCAAAAATGCTGAGAAAAATTTTAAAAAAGCAATGAATATCTACAGTAAAATAGGAGATATTGTAAGTTCATCATATACTTTATGGAGTATGGCAATGATAAATATTTTAAAAGGCCAATATGCAGCAGCTTTGCAATATATTAAAAATGCTGAGAAAAATTTTAAAAAATGTAATGATCCCAGAGGTCTTATATATTGTAAACTTCAGAGGGGAATAATTCATTATTTAAATAGAAGAAAAAAATTTGCGATAAAATATTTTTTAGAGGCCTTTAATGAAGCTAAGAAATATGATTTTGCTCTTGAAAGAAAGTATGCACAAAGTTTACTTAAAGGTAAATACATTCAACCTTATAATATTCCATAGAGTATAATTTATGACAGTTAATGCAAAGATAATAACAATTCCGAATATACTAACTTTCCTGCGTATATTTCTTGTTCCATTTTTTATCCTGGCAATGAATTCAAAGGATTACTCTCTTGCATTAAAAATTGTGATTTTAGCTGGATTAACAGACAGTCTTGATGGAATTATTGCGAGAAAGTTTGGACAAATATCAAAAGTTGGAATTTTTCTTGATCCTCTAGCAGACAAGCTTCTTCTTTTAAGCATCATGATAACTTTCTATATTAATGAACTTGCTCCCCGATGGTTTCTCTTTATAGTATTAATAAGAGATGCTATTGTGGCTATTGGATGGATGGAAATGTATTTAAGAAAAAAGAAAATAGTAAATCCAACAATGCTTGGAAAAATAAGCAATGCTTCGCAGGTAATTATATTTGGCTATATTCTTCTTTCAACAAACTTTTATATTCCTTCAATGCCTAATTTTGGATATTTTTTGGTAAGCTTTTTTGCCATTATATCTCTAATTCAATACATAATGATAAGACTTAAATAATGATAAACAAAGGAGTTAAAATTGAATCCGTATTGCCCCAAAGTCCTGCTTGTATAGCAGGAATAAAAGCTGGAGACAGGATTGTTTCAATAAACAGACATCCTGTCAAAGACGCTTTGGATTTAATGTTTTACGCAGAGGAAGAGTTTCTCAAAATCACAGTTGAAAGAGATGGTAAGAAACTGAGTTTTAATATTCAGAAAAATGCATTACCCTTAGGAATTGAAGTAGAACCTTTAAGAATAAAAAGTTGTATAAACAAATGTTTATTCTGCTTTGTTGAACAACTTCCAAAAGGATTGAGAAAATCTTTGTATGTTAAGGACGAAGACTACAGAGCAAGCTTTCTTTATGGCAACTATATTACATTGACAAATCTTAAAGAAAAAGACTATGAAAGAATAAAAAAACTCAGATTAAGTCCTCTTTATATTTCTGTTCATGCAACAGACCCTGAAATAAGGAATACCCTTTTAGGGAATTATGAGGCTCCACCTATTATGTTTGAGCTCAAAAAACTTGCAAAGATTAAAATCAGAATGCATACACAGATAGTATTGTGCCCAGGGATAAACGATGGGGAAATACTCGAAAAAACAATCATAGACCTTCATAAACTTTATCCCTTTGTATCTTCAATCGCCATTGTTCCAGTAGGACTTACAAAGTATCATAAAAATAAACTTACCCCTGTAACAAAAAACAAAGCAGAAGAAGTAATTAAAATTGCTGAAATGTTTCAAAAAAGATTTAGGAAAAAACACGGTATTAGTTTTGTTTATGTTGCAGACGAGTTTTATATTAAAGCTGCAAAACTCTTCCCTCCTTTAAATATATATGATGATCTTCCTCAGATTGAAAATGGAGTTGGAATGGTTCCTTTGTTTATGGATAAAACAACAAGACTAAAAATACCTTCTGTGAAACTAAAAAGAAGATTTGTGACCTTTACAGGCATTTCTTTTTACCCCTATCTTGTTGAATTTATTGAGAAACTAAAGAAAAAAAAAGTTCCCATTGATGTTTATCCTGTAAAAAATAATCTGTTTGGTGAAACAGTCTCAGTAACAGGACTTTTAAGTGGCGAAGATATAATTAAAGAATTAGCTTGCTATGTTGAACCAGAAGACTTACTTCTTATTCCTGATGTTACAATGAGAGATTCAGAAGATATGTTTATTGACAATTTAAAAATTGATGATATTGAAAAAATCTTAAAGGTTAAATCCTTGAAAATAAGCCCTGAACCAGAATCTTTGCTGAATGCAATCTACAAATTGACTTAGTATAAAGTAAAATTTTAACATTCATAGTATGAGCATCTCAGAGTTTGTTCATCTTCATATACATACAGAGTATAGCCTACTTGATGGTGCAATTAAAATTGATGAATTAATTGAACAGGCAAAAAAATACAACATGCCAGCTGTGGCAATAACAGATCATGGAAATCTCTTTGGAGTTGTAGAGTTTTTTAAAAAAGCCACTAAGGCGGGAGTAAAACCTATTATAGGCTGTGAAGTCTATATGGCTCCTCAAAGTCGTTTTGATAAAACAAAGATAAATAAAGACCCTGGAATGCCTGAAGAAGCATCCTTTCATCTCACTCTTTTAGTAGAAAATGAAGAAGGATATAGAAATCTTACCAGACTTATTACACGCTCTTATCTTGAAGGATTTTATTATAAGCCAAGAATTGATATAGAACTTCTCAGCACGCACTATAAGGGACTTTTTGCTCTTTCTGGATGTCTTAAGGGAGAAATACCATATAACATAGTTCATGGGAACATTGAGAGAGCAGAAAATATAGCAAAAATTTTAAAAGATATATTTGGGAACAATTTTTTCCTTGAAATTCAGTCAAACAGTCTACCTGAACAGACAATAGCAAACAGAGGGTTAATAGAAATTTCAAAAAAATTTGATATTCCAGTTGTTGCAACAAACGACTGTCATTATCTTCACAAATCAGATGCAAAAGCGCATGAAATTTTGCTCTGCATTCAAACTGGTAAAACTATAAAAGATGAAAAGAGGTTGAAATTTCAAAGTGACGAATTTTACTTCAAATCTTCTTTGGAGATGTATTCAGCATTTGTGGAAATTCCTGAAGCTTTAAAAAATACCCTTCAAATTGCTGAGAGATGTAATTTTAATTTAAAACTCAGTGAATATAAACTGCCAAAATATAATCTGCCTCAGGGATATACTCCAGAGAAATACTTGAGAAAACTTGCTCACGAAGGATTAAAAGAAAGGTTTAAAGGTAATGTGCCGGAAGACTACATAAAACGCCTTGAAGAAGAACTTAAAGTTATAACTGACATGGGTTTTGCTTCTTATTTTCTTATTGTATGGGATTTCATAAATTATGCAAGAAAAGAAGGCATACCTGTAGGACCTGGCAGAGGCTCTGCTGCAGGAAGCCTTGTAGCGTATTCACTAAGAATTACAGATATAGACCCAATTAAATATGGTCTTCTTTTTGAAAGATTTTTGAATCCGGAAAGAATAAGTCTGCCTGATATTGATGTTGATTTTTGTAAGGATAGAAGAGAAGAAGTTATTCAATATGTGGCAAAAAACTATGGGAAAGACAGAGTTGCTCACATTATAACTTTTGGAACAATGGCTGCAAGAGCTGTAGTAAGGGATGTTGGAAGAGCATTAAACATTCCTTATGCTGATGTGGATAAAATTGCAAAAATGATACCATTTGCATGTCATTCTCTTGAACAGGCATTAAATTTAGAACCAAGATTGAGAGACCTCTACGATAAAAATCAGACAGTTAAAGAACTGATTGATATAGCTACCAGGCTTGAGGGGCTTTCAAGACATGCATCTCAGCATGCTGCTGGAATTGTTATCTCTCCTGAGCCTCTTGAAGATATAATGCCTTTATATAAAAATCCTGGTGAAGATACTGTAATAACTCAGTTTGATATGAAAGCTCTTGAGGATGTAGGGCTTCTTAAATTTGATTTCTTGGGATTAAAAACTCTCACTGTTATAGATAACACGATAAAATATATTAAAGCAAAGGGTAAAGATTTAGATTTAAATAACATTCCTCTTGATGACGCTGAAACTTATCAGCTTCTTTGTTCTGGACAAACTATTGGTGTATTTCAACTTGAAAGCAGAGGAATGAGGGAACTATTAAAACGCTTGGAGCCTCAACGATTTGAAGACCTTATAGCACTTGTTGCTTTATATAGACCAGGACCACTTGGCAGTGGAATGGTTGATGAGTTTATCAAGAGAAAGAAAGGATTGGTTTCTGTTGAATATGAACTTCCAGAGTTAAAAGATATACTTGCTGAAACTTATGGAGTAATTCTTTATCAAGAACAGGTTATGAAAATTGCCAATAAAATTGCGGGTTTTACAATGGGACAAGCAGATATTTTAAGAAAGGCAATGGGGAAAAAGATTCCAGAGCTCATGGCAAGTCTTAAAGAAGAGTTTGTTCGGGGTGCTCAAAAAAACGGAGTTTCTTATGAAAAAGCAGAATCTTTATTTAATATAATGGCATCCTTTGGAGAGTATGGCTTCAATAAATCTCATTCTGCTGCCTATGCTTATCTTGCATATATTACAGCCTATCTAAAGGCTCACTATCCTCAAGAATTTTTTGCGGCAAACCTTTCCAATGAAATGGGAGATACAAACAAAATTGTTAAGTTCATAAATGAATGCAAAGCTTGGGGCATAGAAATTAAAGGTCCTGATATAAATGAAAGTGACAGAGCATTCACCGTAAAAGAGAATTCTATAAGATTCGGCCTTGAAGCAGTTAAAGGGGTTGGAGGTTCTGCTCTTCAATGTATACTTAATGAGAGGAAAAAGAAAAAATTTACATCAATAGATGACTTTTTAAACAGAGTGGATACAAGAAAAGTTAATAAAAAGGTTATAGAATCACTTATTAAGGCAGGAGCTTTTGACTCTCTTTCTCCTCAATATACTCCTAATCAGGCAAGAGCGATAGTAATGCATGAACTTTTATCTTTCAAAGGAGTTAAATCTTCAGGAGGACTGTTTTTTACTCCTGCGAATATCCAAGCATGGGATAACAATACATTGTTAAGCGAAGAAAAATCATCACTTGGTTTTTATCTTACCGGACATCCTATGAAACCTCTCAGGCCAATTTTAAATAAAATAAATGTCTCCACTATTGCTGATATTTTTGATACAGATGAAGATGAGTTAGTAAATAACAATGAGGAAACACAGGAAATAAAAATAGCAGGGATTGTAGAGGAAGTTAAAAGTAAAGCAAAAGAAAAAGGAGTAACTGCTTATATTACAATAGAAGATGAAACAGGCAGAGTTGAAGTTGTTATTTATCCTGAACTTTTAAAAAAATATAGTGATATTTTAACTGAAAAGAACGCAATTCTCATTAAGGGAATAATATTTAAAAATCCTGATTCCACTAAATTTCTTGCAAAACAGATAGAAGATCTGAGAAGTTTAGATTTAAAAATAAAATATGAAATCAGCATTGATTGCTCAGACACTGAAAAGGCTTATAGGATTTTAAAAGAAGTAAGAAAATGCTTTGAAGAAAGACATAATGGAGAAGGAAATATATATATCTGTTTAAATCTTCCTGATTATCATGTTATAATTCTAAGTCCTTTTGAACCATGTATTGATTTTGAAACAAAGATACAAAAAATCAAAGACTGTAAGGTGAGAATAGTATGACCTATTATCTTGACTTTGAAAAACCAATACAGGAATTAGAAATAAAAATTGAAGAGTTAAAAAAACTCTCCGATGGTACTGATATTGACCTTACTCAGGAAATAAAGAGACTTAACAAAAAATTAAAAGAGTTAAAAACTGAAGTTTTTTCAAACCTCACTCCTTGGCAGAAGACTCAGATTGCAAGACATCCTGAAAGACCTTATACTCTTGATTATATTTCAATAATTTTTGAAGATTTTATTGAACTTCATGGAGACCGTCGTTTCGGAGATGATCCTGCTGTGATAGCAGGAATTGGTAAAATTGATGGCAATCCCTACGCATTGGTAGGACATCAGAAAGGCAGAACAATAAAGGAAAGAATTTATCGTAATTTTGGGCAGGCTCATCCGGAAGGATACAGAAAAGCCTTAAGAGTAATGAAACTGGCAGAGAAATTTTCAATACCTGTTATTACTATGATTGATACTCCAGGTGCTTTCCCGGGAATAGGTGCAGAAGAAAGGGGTCAAGCTGAAGCAATAGCAAATAATCTTATGGAGATGTCGCTACTTAAAACACCTTTGATTGGATTTGTAATAGGTGAAGGTGGAAGTGGAGGAGCTCTTGCTCTGAGTGTATGTGATAAAATTTTTATGCTTGAACATGCAATTTATTCAGTTATCTCACCAGAAGGATGTGCTGCTATATTATGGAAAAAAAATTCTGATGTAGGAGTAGAAGATTACATAAAAGCTGCTGAGGCACTTAAGCTTACAGCACAAGATTTAAAAAATTTTGGAATTATTGATGATATTATTCCTGAACCACTCGGAGGAGCTCACAGAGAACCCCAGGAAGTTGCGAAAAGAATTAAAGCTAAAATAATTGGCGTGACAACAGAACTTTTTAAAATTCCTCCTGAAGAACTTATTAAAAAAAGATATGAAAAATTCAGAAAAATTGGGAATTTCTGGAGTTCATCCAATCGCAGAAAGTAAAAAATCTTTGAATTTTTCCGGCACAATCCATTCAATTCCCAATTTATCAGCCCACTTAATCAAACCTTGATCACCTGTAACCAGAGTGGCTTGAAGTTCCATAGAAAGAAATATCAAATCAACATCTTCTTTGCTATCAATTGTTCCTTCACGAAGTGCTTCCCTGTATTTTTTTCTTAAATCTCCGATTACTTCATCAACATCTTTATGATTTACATTTTTTACTGCATGCTCTGCAACTCTCAACCCCTTATTTATTCTCTGTCTCATCTCCTCAACAAGTTCATAAAAAAATATTACAGGACATACACTTCTGTGTTTATCAGGAGACTTGATTCTAATCAACAAATAAAAATCTTTTGGTATCACTTTTTCATCAACAAAATACATCAGTTCTTTAAAAACAGTGGAAGGAATATAAAATTCAAGATTTTTAGCTCTTTTTGCTATTTTTACAAATTCATCAATCGCCTGTTCAGGATTTTCTCCAAAAAATTTTCTTATATCTGGATTAATAAAAACACTCGTATCAAGAACTATCTTGCGTCTTTTGCGAAAAAAAATAATCATTTTAGAATTTCACAGCCTCTCATGTCCACCTCAAAGCTGTTCCATGTACCGCAAATAGAACATCTTCCTGTCCATTCTTCAAATGTTGAATGACATTCTTTGCATAAGTATGAGAGATTTGATATCTTGGTTTCAGGGCATAACTGTTTAAACTCAGAAATAGCTTTTGTAATTTGATTTCTTCTCAAATAGAGATATCCCTTTATACAGTGAAGTTTTGGAGTGGAACATATAGCTGGATCAATAGAAGATAAAGTCTCTATAGCATCATCAATCATTTCCAAACGATAATAAAGTCTTCCAAGAAGAAATTTGAGCTCAATATCATCTGGCTTTTCATTGATTGCTTTAAGGTAAAATTGAATTAGTCTTTTTGGATCACCTATACTAATAAGTAAATCTTCGAGTCTAATAAGCAAAAGTTTAGATTTCAATTCTTCATAGTATTTTTTAAGAAACTCAATTGCTTCTTCAATGCCTTCCTTAGAAATTATAACTTCTGTCAACCCAAGATAAGCAGGGATAAAATCTGGAGATGTTTTAACAAGATTTGAAAAGATTCTTTCAGCCTGTTCAATCTCTCCTGATTCAAGGCTTACTCTTCCGTATTCATATGTATATCCTATAAGTCTTCTTTCTTCTTCTGCTTTTTTATACTCAGGGACAAGTTTAAGAATTTTTTTCTGTAAAACAACTAAATCTTCCCATTTTTCAAGCCGTTCCAAAATATTTCTCGTCTTATAATGTGCCAGAGGACTATCTGGCTCAAGATTTATAATCTGTTCTATATATTTAAGAGCAAGCTCATTTTCATTCATTTTTTCCATAACATTCTCAATAGAAAAAAGTGGGACTATATTTTTAGGGTCAAGTTCATAAGCTTTCTTATAATATTTGAGGGCTGTTTTATAGTCTTCCTCCTTCATTGAAATGTCTCCAAGTCTTATAAGGGCATCTATATGCTCGGGTTCCTCTTTCAATATTTCCTGCAAGGCTTCTTTTGCTTCTGCAACTTTATCTCTCATGATTGCATTAAGTGCCTTTGCATAGTAATCCTTTATCTTTTCCTCTTTTTTGTGTTTTTTCTGTAACTGAAACTTACTTATAAGATTGGTGGTATCTCTAATAAAAAAAACAAGAAAAATAAAAAAAGCTCCAAAACTTAAAGAAAGAAGCATTAATCCTATTTTGGGCATTTCATATGATGCACCAAATGGTATTTTAAGAATGACCATCTCTTTATTTTCCATTGCAAAAAGTCCAATAATTGTGAGAAAAACAAGAAGCAAGAAAATAAAAAACTTCGACATATTAAATACCTCTCACTATCACAATTTTTTAATTATACCCTAAAAAAGCAGGAAAAATTAATATTAATTGACAAATAAATATATATATATGTTAATTTTATAAATCAGGGCTGTAGCTCAGTTGGGAGAGCGCTTGAATGGCATTCAAGAGGTCGTGGGTTCGACTCCCATCAGCTCCACTAAGTATTATCAAGGGTTTACATCACATGATATATCTTTGAGAAATCCTGAGTTGGCGACTTTGGTTTCTGATATTGAAAATTTTTAGCCAAAAATAGTTTAAGCTAAAATCAATAAAATGGTGAATAAATGCAATGAAGCTACAGTAATATTTTAACTAAATCTCATTGTAGTTTTTTCAATCTTTATTTT
>FMJZ01011245.1_pt1 | contig 15988 bp, 12 predicted proteins | sample 1987881 | NCBI WGS metagenome assembly FMJZ01 (sample SAMEA4378227, study PRJEB15110) | soil metagenome | biome: soil; feature: Field; material: Soil | place: India | collected 2015-03-11 | depth 0 m | reverse complement strand
AACTGCAGACTTGCGATTTTTCAAAACTGATTATCTGTCAAGGGAAAATCCTATTGGCAGAAGGTGGCAGTTATGGTGAACCTAAGTGAGATTGCAAGACAACTTGCTTTGGCTCGTTGGCGCAAGACACCCAAAGTCAGGAAACGCTGCCCAGCCTGTGGCAAGGACTTTGAAGGATTACCTCAACGCAAGTATTGTTCCAACCGATGCAAAGCGAATACTTGGTATCGCGAAAAGCGACAGCGAAGGAAGTCATGAACCAGGTTAGGGGCTGTGAATAACGCTGCCAGAGACCCTTTATCAGCAGTGTCACTTTGTTTATCGTGTTGAAGTGGTTTCCAATTGCTTCCTCAATTCCGCTGCCGATTGACGAGCCAGCTGGAGTAATTTGCCGAAGCGGGCAAAGTCGCCTTGCCTTAGGCTTTCTTCCGCTTGAGCGAGTGATTTTTCTAACTGCTCCACCATTTCCTTTAACTGCAATATGGTCGTTGTCGGAGCTGCTGAAGTTTTCGGAGTTGTTGGAGTTGTCAAGGTTGCTTGTCGAGGTATGGCTATCTCAACCGTGGGGGTTGTTTCTCTTCGACGCTGCATCAGTTTCCTCAAAGCCAAGGGTAAGTTTTCATCCATGACGACATCCCTTTGATTTGCGACGATAACTCTTTTAAGTTCAGGCAACCTCGTTTCCGTTGCCACCAAAAAGAGAGGTTCAACATAAAGCAACGAACCGTCTATCGGAATCACAAGCAAGTTGCCTCTGACTACATCTGAACCGTGTTGCTTCCACAGGGTCAGGTGTTGAGAGATTTCAGCGTCATTGTCAATGCGAGATTCAACTTGAGCGGGACCGAAAATTTGCCGTCCCGGAGGCATCTTCAGAATGACCAATTCCCCCAACTGTGGCAAATCGCAACGAGCCATCATGATCGCAACGAGGTTGTGCCTTTCAGCAACAGGGCTCGTTGGTAGTGCGCCCAAAGGTGCGGTGAAGTAGGGGGTGAAAGGCAAAATGAGCGCAAATTCCAAAGGTGGTCGCTCTTCCCCCGATCCTGGAAAACTCATCATGACATAGTAAGGCTCAACCTCTTGCCTTTGTGCTTCGTAAACCTCCTGCGCAATTCGCCACAAGTCTTCGCGTTGGTAAAATTGTTCTGGGTCGGTGATGTGATAAAGGCATAGTTTTTCAGATTGAATCCGGAAATAGGTCACTGGATAGCGCAAATGCTTCTGAAGGGACTTCGGCATCTCCGAAAGGGGGCGGAAAAGGCGCGGGAAAATTCGGGCGTAAGTTTTAACAATTGGATCAGTCTCGTCCGCAATGTAGAAACGGGTTGTACCGTGATAGGCATCAATTACTACCTTGACGGAGTTGCGGATGTAGTTAAAACTAAACCTCTCCCGCACCTGCTTGTTGCCAATATTGACAATTTGCTCGTGGTCGTAAGGCTCGGAATATGGGAAGTTGCTTGAGTAAGTGTAAGCATCGCAAATCCAGAAAAGGCGTCCATCAGCAATGACGATGTAAGGGTCGGGGTCATAAATCAGGAACGGTGCGATTGCCCGCATTCGTTCGTGTATGTTGCGCCTCCAAAGGATTCTGCTTTCGCGAGTGATCGGGTTGGGCAAAAGCAAATTAGGGTCGTTGAATCTCAAAGCGAAAGTGAGGCGGTTGATATAATTGCCGATGGGGGAACCTCCCCTGCCCTTGTAGATCGTTCTCGCCATCCCACCTTTTTCAGCCTCCTGACCACTCTCTGTCCCTTCGCGGGGGTAATCAAACTCCTGAACTTTTGTCCGCACGATGACATAACCGTTGGTCAACTCGCCTAAGTAAATTCTCGGCTCACGAATTTCAAACTCTCGGAATTTTGTCTGTGGCGGAATATCTTTGACCCACAGAACCGGCATTCCTTCCTCAACCTCGTTCACTGGCGTCACGACCACACCAAACCCGTGAGTCCAAAGGAAGTGACGAGTATACCAAGTTGGTCTCAAAGCCTCTATGTTCAACTCCCTGGCTGCAATCATCACTTGTCTGTAAATGCCGTCAACTTCATATCTGTCAACATCAACATCGGCGAACTGGTAATAGGCTCGGATTGACTGAAGTTGCTGGAGTGTATCGCGAAGTGGTCTGTAATCCCACAAGCGGACGCTTGCAAGTAAATCCTCGTTGCGGTCAAGGATTTCTTGTGTCAGGTCACCTTTGAAGGGGTAGCGGATGTCTTTCATACGATGCAACCCATAGGCAAGACGAGTCATGGCAATGTTGTATCGCAGGTAAGGCTTTTCCATAGTCAGTTCATTCGGCTTGACGATGTATCGTTGAACGAGCGCTGGCAACAAATTCCCTGCAAGCCACGCTATAGCGAAAACAGATGCCAGCACAATCCCTGCCTTCAGTGGCGGTCGCCACCAGATATTCGCTAACACTGTCAAGCCACCAACTACGAAAACAAGTGTCAAGACCCAAAGTGCAGGCAACCTGATTTTCAAATCGGTGAAACCTGCTCCCCAAACGGCTTCATCACCAGCTTTGCCGTAAAGCAACCCAAACATGCTTAGCCTGAAGTGAAGTGTTCCAAGAAAGAGCAAAATTGCAATCAACACGAGTAAGTGGTTTCTGATGAGTGGGGTAGCGTAACTCATCAGCGCTCTGATTTGACTTTGCAGTGTTGCGGGATATCGTCCAGATAAAGCCAGGTCAACGAAAGCATAAAAGGCATAATAAGCGGTTGTCAAGCCTAAAGCCAACAAGGCAGCGCCGAGAAAGTAACGGTAAATGAACAGCCAGAAGGGCAACCCGAACATAAAGAAACTCAAGTCCTTCCCAAACACAGGGTCGCTTTCTCCCATAGGTTGAGCAAACCAAAAGAGCAAGACCAAATCCCATCGCTTCGCTGCAGCCAATCCTGCTACGACCCCAAAAGCGACGGCGACTATGACAACGAACCAACGAAACCCTACCTCCATCCAGAACATCGCTTGCCCTAACCAGCCCGAGGGAAAGTGACGCCAACGACGCCAAGTGATGAACTTTTGTGCGATGACCAAGTTGACGCCGATGAGCAAGGCAAAGAAAGCACCCACAGTCAAACCGACCATAACCCTCGCTAACAGTCTTAACCAGAAAACCCCTGTGTAACCAAGTTCGCGAAACCAGAGCCAGTCGGAGTAAACTTGCGCAAGTTGTTTGGCAAATAGGAACAAGGCTGCAAGTGCGATGAGAGCGATCCAAAAGAGACGGCGCATAATCTTCACCTCGTTTAAAAATTTTGCCACATCCAATAGCATTCTGTTTCCGGGAATATTTGCTCATAGCCATTTTGCGTTGAAGCGGTTATAATTGAAGCGGCGATGGCGCTCCCACCCTCTCATCACGAGTGGTGGAGGGTCAACGCGCCCGATGAAGCCCGGCAACCTGCTTGCTTTTAAGGCAGGCAAGGTGCCAAAAGGCGTTGAGCCCTGCGATTTTGTGCAGGGCAAAAGATGAGAGGAGTGGGGCAAAGGCGGTCTTTCGCCCGCAAGGTCCCGCTCCTCTCGTTCTTGCGGGGAGCGCCCCGCCAAAGGAAACGACGGAGCGGTGACCTTGTGAGGGCATCCATTTTGCTCAACCCTCCTTGTGTCCCCGCCCGTCTGGGTCAAAAACCCTAAATTTTTATCTCGCTTGGAGGTGGATTCTTATGGCTTCCATTCAGGTCGTGAATGGGAAAAACCTTCTCGTTGAGGAAATGCCCGTTGAGATTGTAGAGCGAAAAGGCAAAGGACATCCCGACTCATTGTGCGACGGCGCCGCTGAAGAGTTGTCCGTTGCACTCTGTCGGTTCTACCGGGAACAAGTTGGTCAAATCTTACACCACAATGTTGACAAAGCCGTTTTGGTGGGAGGGAGTTCGTGCGCTGACTTCGGTGGTGGGCAAGTGACTTACCCCATTCAGATTGATATCGTCGGGCGAGCAATGCTTGGTTGGGATGGCAAAAACTTTGACCCAAACGAACTGTTCGGTGAAACTATAGTTCAATGGCTGTGCAAACAGGTCCAACACCTCAAACCCGAACACTTGCAAGTTCGGTTCAGGGTTCGCCCTGGCAGTGTGGACTTGCAAAAAATTTTCAGCGATGAGGATAAACCACCGCTTGCAAACGATACATCATTCGCTGTCGGCTTTTCGCCTTTGAGCGAGTTGGAAAAGTTGGTGCTTGAGACGGAACGCTTTCTGAATGGCGATGAGGGTAAGCACCGATTACCTCAATTGGGTGAAGACATCAAGGTTATGGGCGTTCGCAATGGAGATAACATCCGCTTGACAATTGCTGCCGCTTTCGTGGCTTCGCTAACACCTGACCGAGAAACATACGAATCTGTCAAGGAGCAAGTTTCCGAGTTTGTCAAAAACGAACTGGCACCTAAGTTCACGAGCCGAAAAGTTGAAGTTTTTGTCAACACTGCTGACACACCTCAAAGTGCTTACTTGACAGTTACTGGGACAAGCGCTGAGGCTGGCGACGATGGGCAGGTTGGTCGCGGAAACCGAGCGAGTGGTTTGATCACTCCTTACCGTCCAATGACTTTGGAAGCGATTGCTGGCAAAAACCCAGTTAGCCATGTAGGCAAGGTTTACAGCATAATGACGCAACTTATCGCCCGAAAAATCTCTGAAAAAATCCCTGAGGTCAAACAAGTTTACTGCTACATGGTCAGCCAAATTGGCAAACCCATAACTGACCCACAAGTTGTGAGTATTGAAATCTGGGGAGTGCCAGCGGAGAAAGTTCAAAATGAAGTGAAGGCGGTTGTTGATGAAGTGTTGAGCAACTGGAAGCAAATTCGTGATGGCTTCGTCAACCGCCAGTGGCAAATTTATTAGTGCGGCTTGACTTTTCAATTTCTGCGGCAGTTGATCGGAGGTGGAACTGACATGAAGCGAATTTGGGTCTTTGTGGGCTTGATGGTTTCAGTCTTTCTTTTGGCTGCCCCCGCTCCCCAAAGAGGGAAGCCGATTACCATTTTAATGGTGCCCAAAATCAAGGGCATTGACTATTTCAACGCCTGCGAGAAAGGAGCAAAAGAGGCTGTCAAGGAATTGGGCTCAGTCAAACTCATCTATGAAGGCCCAACGGAAGCGTCAGTTGAAAGACAAGCGGAATTGATTGAGGCTTGGATCGCAAGGAAACCAGATGTTATTGCAGTTGCTTGCAATGACCCATTTGCAATTGCGCCCACCCTGAAAAAAGCAATGGCTCGTGGAATTCATGTCATCACTTGGGATGCAGACGCAAAACGAGATGCCCGTAAGTTCTTTGTCAACCAAGCAACTTACGATGACATCGCAAAAGCGTTAGTAGACGAAATGGCGAAGCAAGCGGGAAAGGACGCACCGGTTGCCGTCGTCACAAGTTCCTTCACTGCTCCAAACCAAAGCGAGTGGCTCAAGCGGATGAAAGTCTACATGGCGAAACAATACCCGAAAATGAAACTGTTAACTGTCAAGCCGAGTGAGGAAAGTTTGGAACTTGCCTTCAAGGTCACGATGGACATCTTGAAAGCCTACCCACAGGTGCGAGGCGTTTTCGGATTATCTTCCGTTGCGTTCCCCGGCGCTTCTGAGGCTGTGAGGCAAGCAGGTAAGAAAGGCAAAGTAGCCGTCGTCGGATTGTCTACGCCGAAAAGCATGAGGGACTATGTCCACGACGGAACTGTCAAGACCGTTATCCTTTGGAACCCCGTTGATTTGGGCTACTTGACAGTTTACACGGCAAGGGCACTTTGCGACGGGACACTTAAGCGAGGCAGTAAGTTCATCGTTGCTGGAAGGTTGGGGAAGCGAGAAGTTCGTGACGACGAAGTCTTACTCGGTCCACCAATGAAGTTCGCTAAGGCTAACATTGACAAGTTTGATTTTTGACGCCTTGGTGAGCAAACCTTCGGTTCTACGAAGAGTTTTCATCGTCCGTCGCTTTTTCGGTTAGGAGCAAGCTTAACTTTCCTCTTGTAGAAAAACTCTAACGCCTTGGGTGAGTGTGGATGAAAATTGCAGAGTTTGAAGTCGTGCAGGCAGGAATTTATTTGTTTGTCAAGGTGACAACGGATGAAGGTGCAGTGGGATGGGGAGAAGGGTTGCCCGATAATTTTCGCTCAGTGGCTGCCTTTATTGAAGAATGCAAGCGATTCTTGCTCGGACAAAACCCACTTCAAATTGAACACTTGTGGCAAACCCTCTTTCGCGGTTTCTTCTGGAAAGGCGGTTTCGTCCACTGCTCAGCCATAAGCGCCATTGAAATGGCACTTTGGGACATTAAAGGCAAAGTGTTAGGCGTGCCCGCTTACGAACTTCTCGGAGGGAAAGTTCGCAACAAAATTCGCCTCTACGCTCACATTGGCGGCGAAACCCTTGACGATTTAAAGCGAAGCGCAGAACAAAGGCTCAAGCAAGGCTTCACTGCTGTCAAATTTTGTCCCATTGACCCTGCAAGACCCTTGGAAGGACCACAAGTTATCCAAAAGGCAGCAGAGCGAGTTAAAGGTGTGAGAGAAGTTGTTGGTTGGGAAAACGATGTTTTGCTGGATTTTCACGGTCGCACAACTCCAACTGTTGCGGTGCTAATCGCTGAAGAAATCGCTCCTTACAAGCCTTTTTGGATTGAAGAACCCTGTCAACCCCTAAACATTGATGCCTTAGCAGAAGTTGCCCATCGGTCGCCTGTTCCCATCGCAACGGGTGAGCGGTTATTCACTCGCTGGCAATTTCGTGAAGTTTTGGAAAAGCAAGGGGCATCGGTTTTGCAGCCAGACCCATGCATTTGCGGTGGGATTTTTGAGTTGCGAAAAATTGCAGCAATGGCTGAAACCTACTATGTTGGCATCGCACCGCACAATCCTTACGGTCCGATCAACACCGCTGCAGCGTTGCAGTTGGCTGCGTGTATCCCGAACTTCGTCATTCAAGAGCATATCACTCTCGGCGAAGGTTTCTTGAAGCAACCTTTTGAACAAGTCAATGGCTATGTGACCGTGCCCGAAGGCGTTGGTTTGTGCGCGGAACTTGACGAAGAGAAAATCAACCAAATCCCTAAACGCTACCGTGAAACACCGTTGGTTCATTACGAAGATGGTTCGGTAGGTGATTGGTGATGCCTCAAATTTACATCGCCGTCGGGGAACGAGGATGCCGACTTGCGAACGAGTTGAGAGCAATTGCTATTATCGTTGACGCTTTAAGGGCAAGTGCGACTTTAGCATCGCTTTTTGAGCGAGGCATCGTTGAGGCTTGGGTGGTCTCGGAAATTGAGCAAGCGTGGGAACTGAGGCGACAAATGCCAGACGCTCTACTCGTCGGGGAGCGCAACAGTGTCAAGGTTGAAGGTTTTGATTTCAGTAACAGCCCGACCGAAATTCGGCAATTGGGCGATTTCGCCGGGAAGCGAGCCATTTTCACTTCAACGACCGGAGCGAGGCGAATTTTAGAATGTCACGACGCATCCGCAATTTTGATCGGCTCAACTATAAACGCAACCGCTGTCGCAAAAGTTGCGAAAGGTTTGGCTGAAAAACGAAATTCCCCAGTGGTCATCATCGCCTCGGGCGTTTACAAGCACAGCGAAGAATGGGCGTTGGAAGACATTGCCGCAGCGTGGGTGATCGCCGACAGAATAGGTTTTGCTGTCTCCGAAGCACCTTTTAGGCCAGAAGGACAACTTGAAGAAATTTTCGCTTCAAGCCTACACGGGCAGGAATTGATAGCATTGGGGCTGGGAAAAGATGTCCATTGGTGTGCTCAGGTGGATGCAGTTTCTGCTGTCCCTCAAGTTTCTAAATTTACCCAATTCGCTGCTATCCTGCGCCCTCACTCCCTTTCACCGTAGTAGCGGCTGTAATAGCGGTAATAGCCACCATGAGCAGGTGTGACTTTGTTAAAAGCAGCGCCAATCAAACGACCCTGCGCAAGGGCAACTTGATCCTTCAACTCCCTAAGCATTGGACGCAGAGTTTGACCTGGCACGATGAGTGTGATAACTCCATCAGAGTAAGGGACAACCAAAGATGTGTCGGAGACAGTGAGGATGGGAGGAGAGTCCATGACAATTACATCTGCTCGCTCTCTTAACTCGCTCATGATTTTAGCGATTTGTTCGCTGTCCAATAACTCCGCTGGGTTTGGAGGCAGCGGACCAGAAGTTATCGCCTGCAAGTTTTTCAAAGGCGTCCTTTGAATAACTTCGTCAAGAAAAGCCGTCCCAATCAAAAGGTTGCTGAGTCCTCTCTTGTTTTCCAGTCCGAGGCGCTCGTGAACTTGAGGGTGGCGTAAGTCAAAGTCCACTAAAATGGTTTTGTGCCCAGATTGAGCCCAAGCAATTGCTAACGCTGTTGACAAGAAAGTTTTGCCCTCTCCGGGCGCAGTGCTTGTGACCAACAGAACTTTCAAAGGCTTCCCTCTGCTCAGAAATTTCAAGTTGGCTCTCAGCGACCGCACTGCCTCAGCAGCAGAACGGCGAGACGCCATTAAGTCAAGGATGTGTTCGTGCGTAAGTTCTGGGCGGGTTTTGGGGATACTTGCCAGAACAGGGATACCGAACCTTTGTTGAACTTCGTCCGTTGTTGTCACTGTTTCGTTGAGACCTTCCAGAACCAATGCAGCCATAACACCTAACATAGCGCCCAAGATTAAAGCCAATGCAAGGCTCAAAAGGGGGCGAGGGGAAACTGGTTCGTGAGGGATAGCAGCGAGGTCAGCGATGACTAAGTTACCTGTCTCGCTCACTTCACGAATTCTGGCCTCTTCTAATCGCATTAGCAGATTGGTGTAAACTTGTTCTGTTGCTTGTGCTTTTCTCAAAAGCGCTCCAAGGCGGCGCTGGTTTTCTGGTAATGACTCCATCCGCTTCCTCAACTCAGGCAAAAACCTGTCAAGGGCTTGTAACCTCGCTTCAGATGCGAAAAGGTTTGCTTCCACTGTCATGAGTTGTTGGTAGAGGAGCTGGTATGCGGGGTTAGGGGCAATTTCGCGTTCCTTGACAAGTTGTCGTGCTTGTTTAGCGAGGGTTTCACGCAAAGCGCTAACTCGTTCCTCAACCTGTTGGGCTTCAGGATGCTCAGGTGTAAACAGAGCAAGAAGCCTTGCCCGCTCAAGTTCCAAACTTACAAGTTGGTCGCGCATTTGTTTGAAGAGCGGGTCTTCTTTTAGGACATCAACTGAGACGATGGGTTGCTCTTTCTCAATTTGACTCCGAAGTCTTTCAACTTCCGCTGCTGCAGCGTCCCTTTGAGCCTGAGCGTTATGTCGCTCCAGTTCGTAAGTTCGTAACGCAGTTACAAGGGCTTCTGTTTCTTTCGGAATGTCAACGACGCTAAGCCTTTTCTTCTCTTGAGCGATTTGCGCTTCCAAATTTTTCAACTGCTGTTCCAGAGTTTTCAGGCTCTGTTCAATGTAGCGTCTCTCTTGAGTCACATCCCGTTGGGCTTCTCTCGTGAGCCTTAAAACCATTGCTTCTGCAACGCTGTTAGCGATAAGCATTGCAATCTTAGGGTCGGAATGCCTAATCCGAATTTCAACTAAGTCTGGCTCAATTGCTTTTGTTTTGATGGCTTTCAAAATGACCCCTGCAGCGATTTCTTCTAACTTGTCTCGGCCACCGGCTTTATCGATGGCTATTTTTAAGGCTTCTTGAAGCGTTGAGTTTGCCCGCAACAATCGCTCTATTGCCTTGAGGTTTCTTGCCTTCAAAATTCTTACCGCTTCCTGAGCAGTCATCCTCGTTGAAACGAGCCTTTCAATTGTTTTCAGGTCGATTTGTGGCCGTTGGCGTGAGGCGGAAAGCAATATACCTGTTAAGGCAGGCAGTTGCGTTGCTTGTTGGAGTCTTATGATGCTGATTGCTTCGTAGATGTGTGGTGCTGCTCGCAAGTAACCCAAGGTAGCAATCACGGTCAGTAGCATTATTCCGACGATGACCTTCCATCTCCGCTGCAAGGTTCGCAAAATTTGTTTTAGGTCAACGACTTCTTCCGTTGCTTCTGGAGACTGAGTTGTTATTGCTTCCGCCACTTACCTTCACCTTCCCTTCACCAAAGGGTCCAAAACTGCCACCACCTTCGCTTTTGAGGAGGGCTTTCAATTTCCCCAGTAAACGCCTGAATTTCTGACCTAAGAGGACTTCTTTGCCAAGCAGGTTGGACACTTTGTCCGGAAACAATACTTGTCGGCACTGTCCAAACCAACCTTTCTATCTCGCTTTCGTTCAATGCGCTTTTCAATTTTTGCACCGCAAGTGTCAAAGGGTAAGGCTCATCGGGTCTGTGCCAATCAGACGCCAAGAAGTCAACTAAACCTTTTTGAAGTAACTTCAGCGCCAACTTACCCGCAGGTGTTTCTGGATGCAGAAAAGTGTCGGCGCTCACTTGCAACAAAGCACCGTTTGCTAAAAGCCGAAACAAGTTTCTCTCATCCCTCTGAACCCAAAAGTAGCGTTCGGGGTGAGCGATTATCGGCGTAACTCCGCGAACTTTCAGTTGGAACAGAAACCATTCAGTGTAAAGGGGCATTTCAGCGACATCAAACTCAACGAGCAAGTATTTTCCAGCGCCTGCGTAGGTCAAAGGCAAAACTTTACCCCACCTTTCAGGTATGTCAGGGATAGCCCAAACTTCAGCGGCGCCAACGATTTTAATCCCATACTTTTCAGCCGTTTCTGTCAACTTCAGTAACCCTCGGTGTCTGCTTTCAATATCCTGCCAATTCTGCTCCCAGACATGAGGAGTGGGCGCTGCGATCTTGACATCGTTTTCAGCCAAGATTTTCAACATCTTCTCCGTCGTTTCCCAGTCAGGAGAGCCATCGTCCACATACGGCAAAAGGTGTATATGCAAATCTGCCAACGGCACTTTTCTACCCCCTTGACTCAAGTTAAGTTTACACATACAGTGACACGGTTCAAACTACATTTTGCAGCACCTTAAGTTTCACCATCTTGCTTTTTGCCACATTCATGCGCCAAAAATTTTACAGCGCAAAATCCTACAGAGAGGGGGCAAATGATGGAGTTACAAAACTGGCAAATGGCGCTTGTTCTCGGCAGTGCCGCATTGCTCTTGTTCTTGACAGTTTGGGTTTTAGTCCTCTCGCTCAAATTGAACCGATTGACTCGGTTACTGAAACGACTGGTGCCTGAAGGCACAGAAAGTTCTTTAGACCGACTGTTGGAGCAACTCCTCATCAAGCAAGAAGAAAACCGAACCCTTTTGGCGTCAGTGGAAATGAGGCTGGAGAAATTGCACTCGCTGCTGCAAGGTTGCTTGCAACGAGTTGGTCTGGTTAGGTTTGACGCTTTTGAGGATATTTCAGGGCAACAAAGTTTCTCTGTGGCACTGTTGGACAATCAAGGAAATGGCGTCGTCATCACCTCGCTATTTGGTCGCACTGAATCGCGGTGTTACGCTAAGCCAGTAATTCAGGGCAATTCACCTCACCGACTATCTGAAGAAGAGATGACTGCTATCCGTCAAGCAATGGAACAACCCATCGGACATCGGGAGGGATAATGAGATGCGTTCAGGTGACGAGGTGGAACGCCTTTTAACTCAAGCGAATGTGGAGAGGGTAAGAGGTAATTTTTTGGCAGCCAGAAGGTTGCTTGAACAAGCGCTCCAAAAAGCACCCGAAAGAGCCGACATCCACGAATTGTTGGGAGATGTCTACAAAGCAGTGGGAGATTTGTCAACAGCCCTTGAGTGCTACAAGAAAGCGAGAGAATTAGACCCAACCCGCCGCTCCGTTGAAGAAAAGTTCGCATCAACTTTGCTGGAAATTAACCCGCCTGCTGTCCCAGAGGAAGTGCCTTTCCTACCTAAAAATCCAACCCTAGCAGTCATCCTCTCAGCACTGCTCCCCGGTGCAGGTCAGGTTTACAACGAGCAATGGCTTAAAGGCATCGTTATGGGCACTGTGGCTTTGCTCTCACTCGGCTATTTCCTGCAGTTCTACCAACAAATCCGCAGCACAACCGTAATGCCGACGCTCAGTCAAGTCCAACAGCACATGGAACAAGCGAGCGTCGGCGAAATTATGTTGCTCTTGCTGACAGGTTTGCTTGCTTTCTTCATGTGGACATGGAGCATCCTTGACGCTTACAAAACTGCCCGCAAGTTTCAGCAGCAACAACAAAGTCAACATTCTTCACCACCGCCTCTGGATGAGTTGAAAGGGGGTTAAGGCGATTGAAGGTCCAAGTTCGGGTTGATCATGAGAGTGGTGGAGCTTTGCACAAATTTCTTGCTCTTCGCTTGGTCATCGCTGCACTCATCGTTGCAGTGACAGGTTTCATTTCAGCCTTAGCAAGGGTTGAAATTGCCTCCCCTTTCACATCCCGCCAAACTGCGGTGCAAGTGAGTTTCTACGATGAGACAGGAAAAGTTGTCAACCCCAATCCAGCGCAATTGCTATCATTGACACTTCAAAGGCGACTTGGCTACCAAGCGGAAATTTATCGTCCCAAACCAGAGTTTTTGAGGGCGACTTTGCAAAGCGTTCTGGCTTGGCTTTCACTTTGGCTGGGCATGGGCTTGACATTTTGGATTTTCAACCGCTCGCTCACAAATTCACAATGGTGGGGAATTGGTTCAATTGCAGGTTGGTTGTTAAGTTGGCGACTTCTGCAAGCCCTCAGCATTTCCTGCTGGCTCTGGCTGCCAAATTGGAGCTCCGACTTAGTCGTCGCCTTGCTTGACTTAGTGCAAGGTCACCCCATCCCAGCAAAATTGCTTTGGGCCGTTTTGTGGCGAGGGGCAATATGGCTCTTGACAGGTATAGCAACACTCATCCATCTCTTCATCATTTTGCGGCGAGGTTTTGGTTTCTCATACCCCAAGGCTTTTGTTGCCTTAATTGCAATTTACCTGCTGGCTCATCTAATCTACGCTCTGTCAACAGGTCAATTTTGGCAATGAGTTCGTCAACCTTCCGGGAACAGTTGCCTTGCGATTGCGATATTTTGCTTCAACTCGGCTTCGCTCACCATGCCGATAGTTGCTGCTGGAATTCCTGAGTCAAAAACGAACTTGATTGCCTTCTCTGGGTTTTGCCTTAACCCTCCTTGCCCGAGAACTTTCATCGCATACACGCCTTTCCCGTTGCTAATTGCTGTTTCCAAGAGGGGTAAGACTTCGTTGGGTTTACCGTCCATGTGCATGCCATCGTAATTTAAGCGGGCAAGGATGACATCAACCCAAGGGTGAGTTGATGCGGTCTTCAATGCAGAGATGCTATGACAAGACACTCCTACTGCTCTCACATAACCTTGCTCCTTAGCCTCACTCATTGCCTCCATCACAGGTCGCATCGTCGTCGCCCAATTTGAGTCCACAAGGCAGTGTATTAGCACCATGTCAATGTAGTCGGTGTCAAGTTCCCTAAGGAAGCGCTGAATGTCATGCCTTGCTTGTTCTTTGCTGCGAGATGCCAATTTCGTTGTGATGACAACTTTTTCCCTGTCAAGGCTTTTCAGTGCTTCTCGGATGTGGGGATGAGAGCCGTATTGGTCGGCGCTGTCAAACCAAGTTATGCCGTGTTCGTATGCTGTCAAGAGCAACCTGACGCACTCACGAAAGCCCAAACGAACTTGCGCTGACGAGCCTCCCCAACCGTAAGTGCCTGTGCCAATGGAAAGTCTCGGGACGACAATCCCTGTGTTGCCGAAAGATACCCACCAAGAACAAGTTTGCCTTTCGCTTGATATGGTCAAAGCACTTCTCATCTTCTTCATCTCCTTTCCGCAAGTGATTTCTCTTACCTCGCAAAGTTTAACCTTTTTGCTCCCGCGCCGAAATACTTTCTTTGAGAGTTTGTTAAAATTGGAGCGGTGATAGCAATGGCTCGGATAGCGGAAGTTGAGAGGCAAACTGCGGAGACGAAAGTCAAAGTTACTCTAAACCTTGACGGGACAGGCAAAGTTCAAGTTGACACAGGCATCGGTTTCTTTGACCACATGCTCAACACTTTTCTAAGGCACGCTTGGTTTGACGCTACGGTTTGGGCTCGTGGCGACACTCACATTGACGACCACCACACCGTTGAGGATACAGGTATCGTGCTTGGTCAAGCCATTGACAAAGCATTGGGGGAACGAAAGGGTGTGCAAAGGTTCGGAAGCGCTATTGTGCCGATGGATGAAGCGCTCGTGCTTTGTTCAATTGACCTGAGTGGTCGTGGCAACGCTTTCGTTGAACTTCCGACGGAAGGGAAAGTCGGAAACTTTGATGTTGAGTTGGCATCTGAGTTTTTCAAGGTTTTAGCAACCAACGCCCGTATGACTTTGCACTTGAAAATTTTGTCAGGTTCAAACAAGCACCACGCAATTGAAGCTGCTTTCAAGGCGTGTGCTGTCGCTTTGAGGCAAGCGGTCGCCGTTATCCCTCATATCGTCGAACAAGTCCCGTCAACAAAAGAGACGCTCACTTGAAAATTCATCGGTAGCGTTGGGGGTTGCCCCAAGGGCGGTTAAATTTCAAACTACCGTCGCCCACAAGGGGCGACGCTACTGGTGAATTTGGTGACCATCCTCAATTCAAGGAATTTGGTGGTGACTATGATGGACAAGCAAACGCTGTTACGCCAACTCCCTGCCGTCAATGAAGTTTTGCAGACTGAAACTGCTCAACGCTTGATGAATGAGTTGCCTCGCACCGTTGTGACGGAGGCAATCCGCATAACCCTTGACAAAATTCGGCAACAAATTTTGAAGGGAGACGGCGCCGAAGTCCCTAACCCAGAACAGGTCGCTCAACAAGCAACCTCTATCCTCTGGCGTGAGGTCATACCGTTAATGCCGCGCGTCATCAATGCGACAGGCATCATCGTCCACACTGGGCTCGGTCGTTCGCTTCTTTCCAGAAAGGCTGTCCAAAGGCTCATTGAAGTAGCGACGCACCCTTGTGCCCTTGAGGTTGATGAAGTTACTGGCGAACGGAGTTTCAGAGACTTGCGAGTTGAAAAACTGCTTTGCTTGTTGACGGGAGCAGAAGCAGCGACAGTTGTCAACAACAACGCTGCAGCCGTTTTGCTAATCTTGAACACTATCGCTGAAGGTCGTGAAGTTATCGTCTCTCGTGGAGAACTGGTTGAAATCGGTGGCAGTTTCCGCATCCCAGAAATTTTGCGCAAAAGCGGAGCGATCTTGGTTGAAGTTGGCACAACCAACAAAACCAGACTTGGCGATTACGAAAGGGCAATAAACGAACGAACCGCTTTGCTGTTAAAAGTCCATCAAAGCAACTTCCGCATCATAGGCTTCACCGAGCAAGTTTCGTTGGAAGAGTTGGTTGCTTTGGGACGAAAATACAACTTGCCTGTCGTTGAAGACTTGGGCAGTGGTGCCTTTGCGGATGTATCAAAAGCGGGGATTGAAAAAGAACCGCTGGTGCAAGAAAGTGTCAAGGTTGGTGCAGACTTGGTGAGTTTCAGCGGCGATAAGTTGCTTGGTGGTCCACAGGCTGGGATCGTTGTGGGGCGAAAAGGCTTGATTTCACAATTGCGTCGTAATCCGCTTTACCGTGCCTTCCGCTGTGATAAATTGACTTTCGCTGCCCTTGAAGCGACACTGCTCAGTTACTTTGACGAAGAACGAGCATGGGGTGAAATCCCGACACTTCAGCAAATCGCTCTAAGTGAACAGGAAATCAAAAGGCGAGCGCAAAAAGTTTCTCGTTTGTTGCTCGGATTGGGTTTACCGAAAGAGACAGTGAGTGTTCAGCCGTCAACAACGCAAGTTGGTGGCGGTGCTTTGCCTGATCAATTTTTGCCAACATGGTGCGTTGTGGTGAAGCCGAAGGAAGGTGATAACCCGGACAATTTCGCTCAACGATTGCGGTTGGGCAATCCCTCCGTTTTCTGTCGCATCCAAAAAGATGCCCTTTGGTTTGACTTGAGAACGGTCTTGCCCGATGAGTTGAACGAATTGGCTGAATGCATCGCAAAGGCATGGTTTGAAATGGAAGGGGCGC
>FMJZ01005405.1_pt1 | contig 15988 bp, 15 predicted proteins | sample 1987881 | NCBI WGS metagenome assembly FMJZ01 (sample SAMEA4378227, study PRJEB15110) | soil metagenome | biome: soil; feature: Field; material: Soil | place: India | collected 2015-03-11 | depth 0 m | reverse complement strand
GATCCGCCAGCGGTTTTTTTTAAAAAATAAAATATTTATTTATTGCAATCGTTAGTCGACTTAGAATTTTATTTGAAATTTACTCTTTATTCTATAGTTCGTGGGATTAGAAAAATCCCAAGAATGAATGCGTTGAAAGAATTGAAAAATGGGCTTAAGCCCATTTTTTATTAAATATGTAAAAAAATTTGGAGTTTATTGAATGGCAAAAAGGCAAGTAAGACAACAAGTGGACAAAAAAGCAATAATTGATGCCTTTCAAGAAATTGTGAAGGCAAAAAATATTGATCGCGATAATCTTCAAAAGATTCTTGAAGATGTCTTCTCTTTGATGGTAAGAAAAAAATTTGGTTCGGATTCAAAATATGAAATTGTTTTAAACTTTGAGAAGGGTGATTTAGAAATTTACCTTATTAAAGAAGTTGTGGATATAGTTGAAAATCCAGTATTTCAAATCTCCCTCGATGAAGCTAAATCATACGACGATACTTTAGAATTGGGCGATGAATGGGTAGAAGTCATCAGCTATGATAATTTAAATGAAACATTTGGCAGAAGGATTGTTGCTGTTGCAATGCAAACACTGTTCCAGAAACTTAGAGAATTTGAAAAAGATCAGATTTATTCAGAATACAAACCAAGAGAAGGTGAGATAATAGTCGGAGAAGTTTATCAAGTCCGAAGGAACGACATACTTGTTATGCACAATAAAGTGGAAATGCGATTACCAAGGGAGGAACAAATCCCAAACGAACCATATAAGTTTAAAAAGAACCAAACAATTCGTGCAATTATTAAAGAAGTACGTAAATCAAGCGGCGGAATTCCGGACATAATCCTCTCCCGTGCAAGTGATGACTTCCTGGCACGTTTGTTCGAAATAGAAATACCAGAAGTATACGAGGGGATAATACAAATAAAAGCAATAGCACGCGACCCCGGAGAAAGAAGCAAAGTTGCAGTTACCTCGCTCGACCCACGGGTCGACCCTGTTGGTGCTTGTGTTGGTATGAAAGGTGTAAGGATTAATTCAATCGTAAAAGAATTGAATGATGAAAATATTGATTTAATTGAATATTCAGAGGATCCTAAAACGCTTATTGCACGAGCACTTTCACCCGCAATCGTTAAAGATGTTCAAATTGACCCAATAGTAAGGCATGCTACTGTTATAGTAGCAGACGATCAGGTCCCCTTTGCAATAGGAAGAAATGGGCAAAATGTTCGCCTTGCCATGAAGCTTACTGGATACCAAATAACACTTGTTAAAGAAAGCGGTGAAGATATTGAACTAAGCGAGTTCAAAGAAGAACTTGGTCTTCCAGTATACAACCAATTAGTTGAAATTGGTATACAAACTGCCAGGGAATTTCTCTCTGCTCCCCCTGAGAAAATATTAAAAATTCATGGAATGACACGCGACACCTTGCTTGAGCTACGCGAGATCATGTTGAAGGAGTTCGACGAGGAAGATAAACCAGAAATCATTGCTCAAATAGATGAGGTTTGGGAAAAGATACAAAGAGACGAACAACAAACAAGTATTTAATGATATTAATTACCAAAATAATATTCATCTACAATAACTAACAATAAATTTGTAAATATTATAGTAATTTTGCAGTTGTTTTGAATTTATTTGATTTTAATTATTTATGATTGAACAGAAAAAAATCAGACTCCACCAAGTAGCATCGGAGTTGAATGTAAGCAAAGATTCAATTGTGGAATATTTGACTAAACATGGTTTTGATATTTCAAATAAAGCTACTTCAATTGTAACCGATGAAATGATCGATTCCATTTTAAAAGGATTTATCCGGGAAAAGAAAATCGCCGAAAACTTTAAGAAAAAATTTGCTAAGGACACCGCATTAATTGTCGATTCCACTTCCAAGGGTTCTACTTCTGTTGACCATGTAGAACCCAAAATAGATGAATTTATTTTTGTTGAAGAAGTTCCTGCAGTAGCGAAAACTAAAAAAGCCACCAAAGAAGATTCATTAGATTTCAAAGAAGAGTTTAAGACCGAAATAAGCGATTTGGAAAAGAAAACAGAATTACCTGATGAAATTATTACATTAGAACCGAAAGTTGGAGACATTATTGATTTAGATAAATTATCTGCAAAACCAAAGAAGGAAAAAGGGAAAGATAAAAAAGAAGTTAAAATTCAGCAACCAGAGATCGAGACGGAGCCAAAAACCACTTTATCAAAACCCGAGATTAAACCTACCCAACCCGAAAAAGAACCCATCAAAAGAGAAGTGCCAAAGGAAAAGGTACATGTTGAAATTCCACCAAAAGAAGAACAAAAACCAACAAAGGCAGGGGCTCAACCTTACAAGGAAAGGGAAAAACCAAAAGAAGAAATCCAACCGAAAGTTGTTCCACCTAAGAAAGAAGAGAAAAAATTTGAACCTATACGCAAGAAAGAGGAAAAGAAGTTCCAAAAATTGAAAGATGTTGAAATTTCACTTGCCGAACCAGATATTGAAGAGTTTGAAATTTCTATGCTTGAAACCGAAAAAGTTGAAAATGTAGAAGTCCAAGAAAAAGAAATTTTTAAGCATATTGATTTGCACGAACACGAAGATGAGGAAATTGTTCCATTAGTCAAAGACAAATGGTTAAGAAAACGTGGTGGCAAAGCGAAAATAGATAAATTTAAGCAGCAATTCGATAAGAAAGTTCAGAAAAAGAAAGGAACGCGCGATATTTCCAAGGAGCACGAAATAGAGATTGAAAAAAATATTCGAGAAACTCTGCAAAGTACTTACGAAATTTCTGATATTAAGAAAAGAGCCAAAATTAGGCACAAGCGTAAAGAAGAAAAACTCGAAAAGGTCCAACTTGCCCAGCAAGAAATTGAAAAACAAAAGAAATTTATTCAAACAACTGAATTTATTACTACAGCAGAACTAGCAAAATTACTGGGCGTCGACCCAACTGAAATAATACAAAAATTATTTCAATTTGGGTTAATAGTATCACTCAATCAAAGGTTGGACAAAGATTCTATTTCTGTGATTGCTCTCGACTATGGCTACGAGATTGAATTCATTGAAGAAAAAGAAATTCAACTTAAAGACTTGGATTTCGAGGACCCACTTGAAAAGTTAGAGCCAAGACCACCAATTGTAACAATAATGGGACATGTTGACCACGGTAAAACTTCATTGCTTGATTATATTCGTAAATCCAATATAGTTGCTGGCGAGGCCGGCGGAATTACACAACATATTGGTGCCTACCAGGTCGAAGTACCCAGTAAGGGATTTATTACCTTTATCGATACTCCCGGGCACGAAGCATTTACTGCAATGCGTGCCCGAGGAGCAATGGTTACGGATATTGTTGTACTTGTTGTCGCTGCCGACGATGCCGTTATGCCCCAAACTGTTGAAGCAATCAACCATGCAAAGGCTGCAAATGTTCCGATAATTGTTGCTATTAACAAAATCGATAAACCAGATTCAAACCCTGATAGAATCCGACAACAGCTTTCCGAACTTGGAATACTTGTCGAAGATTGGCAAGGACCATACCAATGCGTTGAAATCTCCGCAAAATTTGGGAAAAATGTAGATTTATTGCTTGAAAAAATTCTTCTTGAGGCAGAAATGCTCGATTTAAAGGCAAATCCCAATAGAACAGCTAAAGCTACAATTGTTGAGTCTCATCTAGATCGAGGGCGTGGACCAGTTGCGACTGCAATTATTCAAAAAGGAACTCTTAAAATTGGGGATATTTTTGTCGTTGGATTAACATTTGGTCGCGTCCGTTCTATGTTCGACGAGAGAGAGCGAAAAATTGAATTAGCTGGGCCTTCCACACCAGTCCGCATAGTTGGTTTCGATGAACTTCCTGAAGCAGGTGATATTCTATATGTCGTTGAAACAGAACAAATTGCTAAAGAAGTAGCAGCAAAAAGACAACAATTACGTCGCGAACAAACTTTACGAAAAGAAAAAGTGATATCGCTGGATGACCTTTCAAAACAGATTCAGCTCGGCAATATTAAGGAATTGAATTTAGTTTTAAAAACAGACGTTACTGGTTCTTTAGAAGCTTTGACGGACGCACTAAGTAAACTAAGTAGCAGCGAAGTAAAAGTTAATATACTGCATCGCGGGGTTGGGAACGTTAACGAATCTGATGTCAACCTTGCTGCTGCATCAAATGCAGTAATAATAGCGTTTCAGGTTTCTTCAACAGGTGGTGCACGTAAGTTGGCAGAAAAAAATTCTGTCGAAATTCGTCGATACGAGATAATTTACGACTGCTTGAATGATGTCAAACTTGCAATCGAAGGGCTTCTAACGCCCGATATTCAAGAAGTTACTACAGCAACTCTTGAAGTAAGAAAGACCTTTAAAATTAGTAGGGTTGGAACAGTTGCTGGTTGCTATGTTAAAAGTGGAAAAATCAACCGCAACGACAACGTTAAAGTACTACGTGAGGGTTTAGTGATCCATACTGGACCGATTTCCTCGCTGAAACGCGGCAAAGATGACGTTCGTGAAGTAGACCAAGGTTATGAATGTGGAATAATGCTAGAAAAGTTCAACGATATCGAAGAAAACGACATTATAGAAGCCTTCAAGAAAGTTGAAATCAAAAGAACTTTAGATTATTAATGTTTTCATTGATTTCAAGAAAAGAATGAGTATAAGAACCGAAAGAGTAGCAAGCGAATTGCAAAAAGTCCTTTCCGAACCAATATCCAAATTTGCTAGGCAAAACAATGCAGGCTTATCTACAATTACTTCCGTTCGTATGTCCCCGGATTTACAATACGCAAATATATACATAAGTATTTACGGTGGAAAAATATCCCCCCAAACTTTTATTACCTTACTTGAACAAGAGAAATCCCAGTTCCGTCAGGTTGTAGGGGCAAAACTAAGATTGCGTCTTGTCCCCGAATTGCGTTTCTTTTATGATGACACTTTCGAAAAAATTGAGCGAATCGAACAACTTTTGGAAAGCGATAAAAAAAGCAAAAAGAAAAGTGAATAATTCTATAAATACTGGAAAAAAAGGCGAAGAAATTGCTTACAACTATATTTTGAACAAAGGTTATAAAATAATAAAACGAAACTTTCATTTTGGGAAACTTGGTGAAATCGATATTATTGCAGAAAAAGACAACCAAATTGTTTTCTTCGAAGTTAAAGTGCAAACCGGTGATTCTTTCGGGGATGCCCACTTTTGGTTAACACCAGCAAAACAGAAAAAACTTAGAAAATGTGCCGAGGGGTTTATTTATGTAAATAAAATACAGAAAAAAAGTTTGCGTTTCGATGCGATTTTTATTGATCTACGTAACCACCCACCTTCAATTGACCATATTGAAAACGCATTTTAAATTACAACCCATTAATCTTTTTCTTAAATTTGTATGTTAAAGTTTTTTATTTTATGATATATCTTTTTGAGCATTCACTGCTGGAACATCACTTGACAATTTTAAAAAGTCAACCAGATTTCTCACAATTTCGACACAGTTGGTTACAAATTTCCGAAATTGTGTCAACTCTTGCAACGAAAGATTTAGATCTAGCCGAGATTGTTGATGATACGGGAAAATTTGTAGGTTATAATTTGAACGATACCTTTACAATCATCCCCATTTTTCCATGCGGAATTCAACTGGCAAAATCTTTTGTCAATCTCATTCCTAAAGTTTATGTTGGTTATTTAGCTTACTCCAATGAAAAAGATAACCGAATAGAAAATTTTTGCCATCTCCCAGAAAACGTATCGAACACAAAAGCAATTATTTGCGATGCAATTATTAAAACTGGTAAAACTATTAAAAACGCCATTTCTCGACTTCAGATTGAAAATGTAACTGAAATCAAGGTAATCTCGATATTTGCAACAACAGAAGGTATTGAAAATATCAGATCAGAATTTCCAATGGTACCAATTTACGTATGTTCCTTGGAAAACTCAGAGGAAATCGAAAGATTATCAATTTTAAGCACTTACCTTAGTTTTAACAATTTGTAGAACTATCTTGGAAGGAAGACAATGAGGATATTGTTATCAAAGCAGGCAGAATTAGGAATTAAATCAGTGTTGTATTTGTCCGTACAGCCCAAAGGGTACCTACGAAATGCAAACGAAATATCTAAAGAACTGAAAGTACCTAAAGAATTTGTTGCAAAAATTTTGCAAAAACTAACACATAGTGGTATTGTAAGCTCGAAAAAGGGCAAAACTGGTGGCTTTTCTTTGAGGGTAAGTCCAAAAGAAATCAAACTTATTGACATCATACAAAGTATAGATGGCAATAAAGCTTTTGAAGAATGCATTCTTGGTTTTGAGCATTGCAACGACGAAAACCCTTGCCCTATTCACCATCAATGGAAAGAATTGCGCGAAAAAATTCTTGATATGTTTTCAGAAAAATTGATTTCAGACTTTAGAGATTTAACCTTAAAAAAAATAAAAAGCCTTAAATGAAAGAAACCGAATCCAAAATACGTACAATTTCTATCAATTCAGCAATAATAGTTGGATTGGTTTGCTTTGCCGTTTTCCTTTATTTTACAGGTCAGTTAAAACACCCTTTGGTAATTTTCATTATTGGCTTGTTTATTTTAACCCCTTTTCGCAAGGAATCATATGTTGTCCGAAGGTTAATTTTACTTTTTGTAGTTTTTTTTGTTTTTTGGATTTTCACTATAATTGGCTCCTCTATTGCACCATTCATTATTTCTTTTATCATTGCTTACTTACTTTCGCCAATTGCGTATGCACTGGAAAAAAATAAGATTCCTCGGTGGCTATCATCTCTTGCAATCATTCTTATACTTGTTAGCCTTGTTACTGTAGTTTTTGTGCTAATTTCCCCTCAAATATTAAACCAATTCAACGAAATTTCTCAAAAAATTACAACTGTTGTTACAGCAGTAACTAGTTATTTGGAAAGCCAGAAAGCATCGAAAATACTTGATTCAATTGGAATCAAAAACGAGTATGTAAAAAACCTTGTGGAGACAGAGCTTTTACCTGAACTTAAATATTTATTTAGCAAAATTTTAAGTGCTTTAGGCAATTTCTTGCTTGGTATTTCAAACCTTGCACGCCAAGCAATTAATGCTATACTTATTCCAATTTTTTCCTTCTATTTTTTAAAGGATTTCGAAAAATTTAAGTCATTTATCAAGTCAATCCTGGAAAAGAAGAACCAGAAACTTCTTGATGATTTACTAAGAATTAACCAGATATTCCATGTTTACGTTAGTTGGCAAGTAATTGCAGCAATTATGGTTGCAACTTTGTGCTCAATTTCTTTCTTGATTTTCAGAATTGAATTCTCATACATTCTCGGCATACTTTGTGGATTCCTTAATCCAATCCCATATCTTGGCTTAATTTCGAGTATGATTATATCAGTGTTGATTGTTTTCCTTGTTGGTCCAGAAAATTTGTGGTACCAAATCATTGTCATCCTTGCAACAATTAGCATTGTCCATTTCATCAATGCGTATTTCATTGAACCGAATGTACTTGGAAAGCGTGTTGGGTTACATCCGCTACTACTATTCCTTTCCTTATATATTTTCGGTGGTTTATTTGGACTTATCGGTTTACTCTTTGCTGTACCAACAACTGCCGCATTGATGTTGTTTTTGAACGACTGGACAGAAAAGCTAGGTGCAAGCGGAGAATAGCCTCTATATTTATACTATATCTTATAAAACAAAAAAACGCATCACTTTTTCTGATTTAACTTAACTGCCATTGAATTCCACAAGACCTTTCGATGTTAAATTTTGCATTTTTGGGTTGATATCCTTTAAAAGTAAGTAAGTTCGAGCTTCATTCCTAATAATTTTTATCTTTTCTAATCGTTTCTTTTGTTTTGATTTGATTTTTCTATGATACCAATCGGGTTATTAGTTTTTACTATATTTTTCATAAATCTAGTCCTTATACTAGTAGACATCTATCTTTACAAGAAATTCCAAAAAATTGTAATAGAACAAAATTTAAACAGACTTTTTGTTAAATATTATCTTTACTCGATTCCCATTTTTGGGCTTTGGCTTATTGTTAATTCCGTACTTAGATGGATAAGCCCAATTCCAAATAAATTCATCATCTTCAGTAATTATTTTCTTACTTTTTGGTATATGCCAAAACTGATAATATTCATAGCTGTTGCATTATTTTCATTGGTAAAAAGGCTTTTGACTTGGCGCAGGACCCCAAAGGGTTCAAATCATTTCGACCCAAGCCGAAGAAAAGTGGTAACTGCCCTTGGGTGGGGCGCGATAGGTTTGCCATATTTTGCTCTTGCACACGAGTCTTTTAAAACCACTCTAACCCCGAAAGTCACCTTTGTTGAAGTTCCAATAATGAACTTACCTAGTGCATTTAAAGAATTGAGGTTTGTCCAAATTTCCGACCTACACGCTGGTTCTTTGCCTTCGATAAATTTCTTTGAAAAAATAATTGATATTATCAATTCCTTGAGCCCAGATTTTGTTTTTATTACTGGGGATTTCGTAAACTTTTCGCACAAGGAGATCGACATCATTTCGCAACCACTCTCAAACATCAAGGCAAACCTTTCAGTTTTAGCGTGTCCCGGCAACCACGAACACTACATGAAAAACGAAGACTTTCTTTTACTTTCCGAAAAAATCCGAAGATGCAATGTGGATTTGCTCATCAACGAAAATCGAACCTTCGACATCAACGCTAAAAAATTGCAAATAGCCGGTGCGGACAACACAAGCCACCGTATGAAATTTGCAGACTTTGACAAAGCTCTTACTGGATTGAACAAAGACTTGCCAATTATTTTACTATGCCATGACCCAACAAATTGGGATAAATCAATACGGAAGAAAAGAAAGGTTGACTTAATGCTTTCCGGGCACACCCACGGCGGGCAAATTGCCTTTGATATCTTAAATTCAAAAGTTTCCCCGGCGGCAATTTTCTATCGCCAATACGCTGGCTTGTATTCTGATGGTGACCAACATCTTTATGTTAATACTGGTGTTGGAATGGTTGGTGTTCCTGTGCGGGCTGGTCTGCCCCCAGAAATTACACTGTTTAAACTTGTCGAGGTCGAAAGATTTGCGTAGATATTTGAATTAGGTTAGAAATTAACATTAATTTGTTAATTTTGTAATTGAGGTGGGTTCGCATAATGGTAGTGCAGCGGTCTTGAAAACCGCCGGGCGAAAGCCTGTGGGGGTTCGAGTCCCTCACCCACCGCAAAATTTTAAAGTGTATTAATTTCTTACAACCTAAGAAGAATAATTCCAATGCTTAGACCAGCTCCAAAAGTACAAGTTAAAACCATTTCTCCCTTTTTGATCACTCCATCATAATAAAGTTTCGACAAAAGATTTCCAAAGCTGGCACTCGAAGCATTTCCAACGTCTTTATTGTAATGGAAGTAAGCTTTAAGATTTGGAACTCTAATTCGTAGGTATTCTTCAAGAGAAGAAGTTGTTTTTCTACTTGGTTGGTGAAAAACCAAATGTCTGATTTCCGTGGGATCAACCTTGGCAATTTCAAAGGCTTTGACAATTTCCTCAACTACAGTTTTGACAACAAAAAGGTGAACCTTTTTGCCCTCTTGCACGAAACCATTTTCAGTGCGTTGAATTAGCTTCAAATTGCCATCGAAAGGAAAGGAGTTAAAGAAAAAGAAATCGAATGACTCCTCGTATGGATTTTCACTTCTTTCGAGTAAAACAGCAAAACTTGCATCTCCAAATAAATTGCTACCCTTCCAATTAGAAATATCGGTCAAAGTCGTTGCTTTTTCAGAAACAACTACTAAAACTTTTTTACATGCTCCACTTTTAATTGCGCAGTAGGCATGAAACAAAGCAACGCTACCGCTTGTGCAAGCTTCCGTTACATCGAAACACATTGCAGAATTTCGCACGCCAATTTCGTTTTTGACAAAATCTGCTAGGCTTGGGTATATAGGGCCTGTATTGGTTGCACCAATTATTACGTCAAGGTCGTTAAAAACATTTTCATTTGTCGTCTTTAAATTATTTACCAAACGCTGAACAGAAAAGTATCCTAGCTTTTCGATGCTACCTTTAAAAAATGTTCTATTGTCGGAAATCATTTCACTCCAAGTGTTTGCAATTTCTTCGATAGAAGCCTCACCAGACTTAATTATTTCTTCGACCACACTTTTTGGTAACAATTCAATAAAATGTTTTTGGGAAATTACTTCAAATAAATCAGAATCGGTTGGCTCGGAATGCCCTAAGGCTGTAATCTTGCAAAAGGGTGATGTATTCTTGTCCGTTTTCTTAAACATTTCAAACCTAAAATAAAAAAATTAACTTAAAATTTAAAAATGAAATAATTTCTTTTTTTCAAAATATCAATTTACAGCAATTTTCGCAAAAAATTGCGTAAAATCTTCATTAATAGTTTGGTTATCTTAGAAAAGTCTTCTCGCTCCAAAAATTTAACTCTACCGAGCAAGATTATTTTTCTTCTTTATCCCAAGAAATGTTATCAGTGTTTCTCTAAAGTCAAATTTCTATCTTTTCGTAATTTTGATTTTTTATAAAAAGTGAAAAATGGAACAAAAACAAATTGCCAGACTTTCTATTAAAGGAGCCCAATTTTACGCCTATCATGGTGTTAAGCAAGAAGAAAAAGATTTAGGGGGACGATACGAAGTTGATTTAGACTTGTGGTATGATGCAACCGAAGCAATTATTGAAGATTCTGTTGCAAATGCTTTGAACTACGAAGAAGCTATGAACTGTATCGAGGAATTATTTACCGAAGACCCTACCAATCTTATTGAAACTGTAGCAAGCAATATTTTGGATTTGGTTTTCGAAAAGTTCTCGAATTTATTTAAGGCAACCATCCGTATTCGAAAAATAAACGTTCCAATCCATAACGTTGTAGCTTACATTGAAACAGAATTAACAAGAGAAAAATAGTGAAAAAAGAATTTGTCCTAATTTCAATAGGCTCAAATCTTGGTAAAAGAATAGAAAATATTTTGCAAGCAATTAATTTGCTAAAAGAAAAAAAAGTGTTGGAAAACATCAAAACTTCTTCTTTTTACGAAACAGAACCAGTAGGATATAAAAATCAACCAAACTACATTAATATCGCAATTACGGGTGAAACCCAACTTTCCCCAAAAGAACTATTATTAAAATGCAAAGAAATCGAAAAGCTAGTGGGGCGAGTATCTCGCCCGAAATGGCACGCTCGGGAAATTGACATTGACATTTTATTATATGGTGGCAACATTATAAATACAACTGAATTGCAAATACCTCATCCAGAAATGTGTAAACGTAAATTTGTTTTGATTCCAGCAAACGAGATCGCCAGTAACTGGATTGTCCCAAGTTTTAACAAAACCATAGCAGAAATTCTAGAGATTTGCCAAGATTCATCCAGAGTTGATATTTTCAATTCCAACTAATGTCTCCTAAAATTAACCTAAGAACGCTCTTCCTGATTTTTTTAAACAAATTTGTGGATGGTTTTTCCTTTGGTAATTTCAAAAGCTTATGAATAGTTTCGAATTAATTTCAATTTCTCGATTCATGAGATTAGAAAACCTTTTCAACATATTCGAGATAAACTTTTTAAAATATATTAAATGTAGGTTTTTAGATAACTAAAATTTTTAAGTTAATAAGTTAATTACTCGTAGGGTAAAATAATAAATTCGCAAAATTTAAATAATATGGTTAAGGTGTGTTAATTCTACAATTCAAAAGAGAAAATAAAACAAAATTAGTTAAGTTAAATGAGTGGAATAGCAAAATGAATTTTGTAATATAAATGTTGTTTGTTAATTTTGTTTTTTTGAGTTGATTATGAAACATGCTGAAAATGTAACTTGCATATATTGCAAAAGCGTTAAAGTAATAAGGCACGGAAAGACCTCAACAGGGAATCGACGTTATAGGTGCAGAAGTTGTGGCAAAACCTGGGTACAAGAAAAAGCTGAAGCAATTCGACCAGACATAGTCAGCCTTACGGAAGCATACCTGAGCGGTCGAACTTTTCGTGAGCTTGTAGACATTTACCGAAGCTCGCCATTAAGAATAAACAAGAAAGTACGCGAGTTTTTAGAAGGATGTCCAAACTGGGAGGAATACCTCGACCTTTGTGTATCGAAGCATAATGTTCGTCTTGCCTATCTTATTGGTAGAACTTTCTCTGCTGCAACTTCAGAAAATCCAAAGCATACTATGTTTCTCGCTATGGCTGTCGACTCTCTTTCCAATGTTATACTTGGCTTTGAACTATCAGAAAAAGATGATTACATAACATGGTTCAACTTACTCGAAAGGATGCTCAATCGCGGAATTGATATTCCAACTTTCATGTCGAATGGGTCAATACACATAGAAGATGCTGTTAACGCAGTTTTCCCAAATTCTACTGTCAAATTATTTTATCATAGATTTTACCGCGACAAAGAAGTACAATGCTGCCTTTCCAGAGCACCACTTAATAATAAATTAATTAATGATGCAATTTATGCATACGAAGTGTGTAACAACCATAATTTATCGAGGTATTTAAAAATAACAAACGACAAATTCTTCCACGAAGTCTTGAAATCCTCTCCAGAAAATTTTTGCAATAGGCTAAGAGAAAGGCTTGATAATAAACCCAAGATAAGAATCGAAGGCCTTTACAATGCTTTTCAAACTCGATTCGAAAAGTTTCACATGCTTAAAAGCGATCCCTATCCGCTGGTTAATGGTTGGATAGCAAAATGGATGCTACAACCATTAGATTTCGGCTTTTCTCGGCTTTCAATATATATGCAACTTCCCGTTCTTACCAATTTCCGACAATTTTCATGCGGGCAAATTCCTACATTAAATTTCTTTTCAGTAGATAGTCCAATGATGATTACTTTCATCGTCGAAATTGCTGCTCGAGCATTGCAAATTCCAATTTTTTATAACCGATGTGAAATGAAACTTGACAAGTGCAGTCTTTATTAAAGTTACATAGACAATAACATTAGTTTTTTTTACTAATTTTGCATTAGTTTTGCACCCGTAGCTCAATTGGATAGAGCGCCTGACTACGGATCAGAAGGTTGGGGGTTCGAGTCCCTCCGGGTGCGCCATTTCAGCACCCGTAGCTCAGCTGGATAGAGCATCAGGCTCCGGACCTGGAGGTCGTGGGTTCGAATCCCGCCGGGTGTGCAAACATTATCTCGTTAATCCAGAAAAACTTTGGATTTTATCCTTTTATTCTAATCTTAACCTTTCGCAGACTTTGTTTATGGTTTCCCAACCAAAACCTTTTCCAAAAAGATATTGACACAACCTTGGAATGGGATTTGGTTTATTTTGTCGAAGAAGTTGTTCCAATTTCTTTTTAGCTATTTTATATCCATTTTCAATTTCGAACTCATCGGTCTCGAATTCTTTTAAAGCTTCTGCAACAATTTCTTTATCAATTCCTTTTCTAAACAAGTCCTGCTTAATGCGGGCAACGCTATGCTTTTTATTTTCTAATGCAAACTTGATGTAATTTTTTGCAAATATTCTATCATCTATGTAACCAAATTCAACCAAGAAATTAATTGCAGCTTGAACTTCAGTTTCGGTGAAACCTTTTTGTTTAAGCTTTTGAATAACTTTGGCAGTTGATTTAACTTTAAGAGAAACCAATCGAAGTGCAAAATTCTTTGCGTCAATAATTCGCTGATCTTTAAGAACAGAGCCAAAAATATCATTAGGAAAAGGTACGCCTTTTGGAAGTTTGTATTTTGCAATTAAGTCCACAGATATTAAATACTTTTCACCGCTTTGAAGCTCGACCAGGCAAATACCTTTGTTAGGAGTTTTCTTAATAGAATTAATAATTACAAAACTCATTTCGGTAAGGGTAATGCTAAAATTTCTCGCACTCTAATCTCAAGTTTGTTGTAAACATCGGGATGTTCGAGCAAATATTTGCGCAATCCTTCGCGTCCTTGGATGCGTTCATCATTTATCGAAAACCACGAACCAGCTTTCGAAATCAAATCATTATTGATAGCTACTTCAATGATATCATTGATTTTGGAAATTCCTTCGTTGTAAAGAATATCAAACTCAACTTCTTTGAATGGTGGAGCGATCTTGTTTTTAACAATTTTTGCACGTACTCTATTGCCAATTATTTCTTGCCCATCTTTAATAACATCCTTACGTCTGATATCAATTCGGACTGAAGCATAAAATTTCAATGCATTTCCCCCAGTAGTTGTCTCGGGATTGCCAAACATAACACCCAATCTGCTACGCAGCTGATTGGTAAAAATTACACAAGTGTTTGATTTAGCAATAACTGCGTTCAATTTTCTCATTGCTTGAGACATAAGTCTTGCTTGAACACCCATTTGTGGATCGCCCATATCTCCTTCAATTTCAACCCTTGGAGTAAGAGCAGCAACGGAATCAATCACAATTACATCAATAGCATTACTTCGAGCCAATGTCTCAACTATTTCCAAAGCTTGCTCGCCGAATTCTGGCTGAGAAAGAAGAAGAGTGGACAAATCCACGCCAAGCTTCTGAGCATAATTAACATCGAGAGCATGTTCTGTATCGACAAAAGCAGCCAACCCACCTTGTTTTTGGGCCTCTGCAATTATCTGCAAGCAAAGAGTGGTTTTGCCAGAAGATTCAGGACCAAAAACTTCTGTGATTCGGCCCTTGGGAACACCGCCAATACCAATGGCAGAATCCAGGGAAAGACAACCAGTTGAAATAGCATCCACTTGCACAACACTTGTATCATTCAAACGCATTATCGAGCCTTTTCCAAATTGCTTTTCAATTGTGTCGATTGCAAGTTTAACTGCCTTTAACTTTTCTTCAACTATTTTTGAAGTTTCAGTCTTTTGTTCTTTTGGTTGAGCCATAATTGTTCCTATATTAATATGTACTTTTAGCATTTTGTTAATTTACCAAAATATCAAAATTTAGGGAATTTTAATATACCTTGTTTATTATCATTATTTCTTATTTTTGAAAGGTATGGGCGTTGAAGTTTTAATAATTGTCTCGGTCTTTATTGCATTTGCTTTAGCTCTCGATGCGTTTTCTATAGCAGTAAGTGCTGGTGCATTTTATAAAAAATCTTCAAAGAGGCAAAAATTTAGGCTTTCCTTTCATTTTGGGCTTTTTCAGTTCATTATGCCAATAATTGGTTGGTACATTGGTGAACGAATAGTAGGAATATTTCAAAAGTTCGATCACTGGATTGCTTTTATTATTCTTTTTTTATTAGGCATAAAAATCATTAGGGAAACCAGAAATCCCATAAAAAAAATACAAACAGATATCACAAGAGGTTGGAAACTTATCGGATTGTCTATTGCCACTAGTTTGGATGCTCTTGCTGTTGGCTTTGGTCTTTCCTTGCTCGATGGTCAAATTTTTGTTATGTCCATCATAATTGGATTTGTTGCTGCAATAATGACTTATATTGGAATTCACCTCGGAGAGCGACTTTCTTTTCATTTCGAAAAGTTTGCTGGCTACATTGGTGGTTCTATTCTCATAATAATTGGTACGCATATTGTCCTTGACCATTTAGGAGTAATATAAATGGATAAGACTATCTTTTTTGTATGGATATTATTTTTAAATTTTCTAAATCCGTGCTTTTCATTTTGCGGCCAAAATGGAGCTAAAAAGATTTTCGATGCAATTGGTTTGTATGAAATTGCAAACATCGGAACTTTTGAAATTGTCCCCAAGTTGAAATTTGTACTCTTCCCAATTCCTGACAGTATCTGGGCGGAATACGAGGTAAAGTACGACTCCGCTACTTTATCTAAACAATTTGAAACTGATTTTTATAAGTTTTTTAAGGAATTCGAAATAGAAGAATACAATAAACTCGTCCTAGAAATAATGAAAAATTATCAAACAGAGGAAATTCCCCGTTTCGAATATTTTTTGAACAAAATGGATTCCCTAAGAGC
>FMJZ01092690.1_pt1 | contig 16025 bp, 15 predicted proteins | sample 1987881 | NCBI WGS metagenome assembly FMJZ01 (sample SAMEA4378227, study PRJEB15110) | soil metagenome | biome: soil; feature: Field; material: Soil | place: India | collected 2015-03-11 | depth 0 m | reverse complement strand
CGGCTGAGGCTTGGTAGGCGCTTACGTGGGACAGGGCGATCATCCATTCGCCTATTTTGAAGAGTTTGGCTCTTCTGCAAGCCTTTAACCTTGCCACTCTTTCGGAGAAATCCATGGGAAGCGAAAGCATGGCTAAAACTTCTTGGGCGTTTAACCCAGTTTCTATCAGCTCAGCTATGGTTTTCAATGTTGAAGAATTTGCCAGAACAAAGTGGCGGGTGTCGAAGGCTATTCCTAGAAAAAGCGCCTTAGCCTCATTCCCGTCGATTTTCATGTTTGCCTGTTTATAAAAGTTGTAGATTATCTCACATGTTGAGGAGGCGTTTTCATCAGTTATGCAGAGTTTGGCTATTTTCTCTGTTTCTGGATGTGCCGCGTGATGGTCAACCACTATGATAGGCGCTTTTGCAGTTTTCACCTTCTCGGCAAGATTGTTGAGTTGTTGTATCGTGTTTGTGTCTAGAAAGATTATCAAGTTCGCGTTTTCTATGTGCGGCTGGGCTTCCAAGGTTATGGGCAAATATTTTAGGATATGTTTTGACAGACGGCTTATTCCTTGGGCAGCTCCAATCTCTACTATGGCTTGGGGCTTGTATTTCTTAATTAGGCTTGAAAGGGCGTAGGCTGAGCATATGGCGTCTGGGTCTGCGTTGTGGTGGCATAACAAAACGATAAGTTTAGCGCCTAATTCATCTATAATCTTTGTTATTTCTGCAAATGACACTTCAGCTCCCTCAAATATTTCTCGGCTGATGCGAAGGCTTCTTTAACAGCTTCATCTGCCAGTTCTTGAACGTTGTAGTCTCGCATAAGAGGTGAAAGGATTAACTCCACATCTACCGTTAATGTTAACTGTTTTTCGCCTTCCATTTCAACGCTTATGTTTAATGTTTCCACCCTTTTAGGCGGAACCTTCGATAGGATGTATTCCCTCGCAGCTTTTTCAGCTATTGAGCAGAGTTCTTCCATCTGTTCTGGAGTTAGCTTTGGCAAGCCGATTTCTTCCAAGCTTCCACCCTAAACTCAGCTTATGGCTGGGTTCCCGAAACAGGAGCTAAATCCTGCTGAAGTTTTGTCTGAAGCTCTTTCATTTGGCTGCGGAGGCGTTCTTCTTGCTTGCCCAAAACAGTGGCTCGCATGTTGAGAAGTTCTTTCCTCTCGTTTAGGTCTGCCGCCACCTTCGCTTTGTCACTCTTAACCAACAGCGAGCCTATCGCCTTATAAATAACAGCGTCATCCGCCACCTTCTGCAGTTCACCCAAAGCTTGCTCAATCTCCGTCAGTTCCAACTCCACCTGCTGCTTCTGCGCCAAAACAGACTGGAGTGTCTGCTGTATTTGCTGGAGCCTTAAGAGGCGCTCCTGAACTTGTGGGGGAAGTTTAGCAAATTCTTCACTCAATTATTATCCTTCCATCTGCACAGCTTTACGCTAAACCAATTAATTAAACATTTTCTAAGGCAAGAGCGTGGTGGGATGACACAATAACTCCTCAAGATGGAAATCTAGAGAGGACATCCAATTTAGCAACCCTTTCAGCTTTTAAAATTGACTTTTGTCGTCTCATTTTCTGCAAGAAAATCTATAGAGGGCTAGTCGCTATTGGCTTTTCCCACAACCAAAAAATGTTGGAAAATCTAGAGAGGCTATCAATTTTGCAGCAGCAGCCAGCTTATCACAAAATTGACATAAAACGGATTGTTAACAGTTAATTTTAAAGGCTTAAAAATAGAAGATTATCAACTACATGCGAGGTGGAATATCGTGGTTAAAGTTGACGGATACGAAGTTCCAGAAGGCCTATACTATTCAAAGGATTTTGAATGGCTAAAAATTGAGGGAGACAAAGTGCGCGTCGGCATAACAGACTACGCCCAAAAACAACTCCGCGAAATCGTTTACGCGGAACTGCCAAGCCCCGGAACCACCACAAAACAGAACGAGCCTTACGGCACCGTGGAATCTGTAAAAGCCGTCTCAGACCTAGTGGCACCAGTAAGCGGAACCATAGAAGAGGTAAACGCCGAAGTCCAGTTAAAACCAGAACTCCTAAACGAAGACCCCTATGGAAAAGGCTGGCTGCTGATAATAAAACCTTCAAACCTTCAAGCAGAGCTTGCAAACCTAATGGATTTCAACAAGGCTGTTGAATGGCATAAAAGCCTAATACAAGAAGGGAAATAGCCCTTGCCCAAACGCATAGTAATAATTGGGGCACACGCAGCAGGTGTAGACGCTGCTTCAGCCGCTAGAAAAACAGACCGCACAGCAAAAATCACCCTAATAACCGAAGAGAAACACGCTGGATACTCGCGTTGCGGCTTACCCTTTGTTATAGGCGGGCATATACCAAGCTTCAGCGACCTAATAGTTTTCCCGCCGAGCTACTTCCAAATGATGAAACTCAACCTAAAAACAGAAACAAAAGTTACGAAAATCGACACGGGCAAAAAAGCCGTTTTAACCGTTAACAAGGCTGGAAACACAGAGGAAATTCCCTACGACAGCCTAATCATAGCCGCAGGCGCCAGCGCTTTCACCCCACCAATAAAAGGAAGAGAAAAACAAGGCATAATACCATTAAGAACAATAGAAGACGGACAAAAAATAGACCAAGCAGTCCGAGAGGGCGCTAAAACAGCCGTAGTCATGGGCGCTGGACTTATAGGATTAGAAACAGCCGTAGCCCTCCAAGAAAGAGGCTTAGACGTAATAGTTGTAGAAATGCTGCCCCAAATACTGCCAGCCATGCTTGACGCAGACATGGCGAAAATAGTTCAGGAAATGCTGGAGCAAAAGGGAATAAGAATTCTGACAAACAAGCCTGTCGAAGAGTTCCTTGGCACGGAAAAGGTTGCTGGCATAATGGCTGGGGGAGAACAAATAAATGCAGACCTTTTCGTCAGCGCCTTTGGTGTTAAGGCAAACACGCAGCTTGCTGTAGATGCTGGAATAACTATGGGCGAAACACGGGCTATTAAAACAAACGCTCGAATGGAGACAAACATAAAAGACGTTTACGCCGTGGGGGACTGTGCAGAATCCACCCACATAGTTACCCAAAAACCAGCACTGCAACAACTTGGCACAGTAGCCGTTAGACAGGGAAAAGTGGCTGGAATAAACGCTGCGGGAGGCTACGCCCTCTTCACAGGCGTTTTAGGCTCAGCGGTAACACAGCTATACGAAACACAGGCAGGTGTAACAGGCTTAACGGAAACCGCAGCCAAAAGAACTGGAATCGAAACTGTTACGGGAACGATTTCCTCCAAGACAAAAGCAGACTATTATCCTGGCGCTTTGCCCATAAAAGTCAAGCTTGTGGTTGAAAAGGAGTCTCAACGCATTATAGGCGCCCAAATCATAGGCGGGGAAGAAGTAACTCAACGCATAAACGCCGTTTCCTTCGCCATACAAAAACAGATGACCGTGCGGGAACTAGCCAAAGCAGACACAGCTTATGCGCCGCCCCTCTGTGAAACATGGGAGCCACTAGTTTTAGCCGCTGAAATGGTGCTCATGAAACTTCGCTGAAACCATCCCTTTTCTTTTATTTTTCGTCGGAAAATTAATTAAGAGAACATGCTCCAATAATATCCGAAATTTAAATGCAATGGTGATTTGAATGGCAATAAGAGTAGCCATAAACGGTTTTGGAAGAATTGGAAGGCTTCTATACAGAGCAGCCATAGAAAGAAAAGCAAACATAGACTTTGTAGCCATAAATGACGTAGCAGACGCCAAAACCCTAGCCCACCTACTAAAATACGACTCGGTCCACGGACCATTCCTCGGCGAAGTTCAAGTCAAAGAAAACAGCATAATAGTGAATGGCAAAGAATTGAAGGTGTTTTCACAGAAGGATCCGGCTTTACTTCCATGGAAAGACCTAGACGTTTACTTGGCTGTTGAGTCTACGGGATTGTTCACGAAAAGGGAGGATGCTGCAAAACACCTTCAAGCAGGAGCCAAGAAAGTTTTGATCTCCGCCCCAGCGGAAAACCCAGACATAACCATAGTGCTGGGCGTAAACCATGATAAATACGACCACGACAACCATAACATACTTTCAAACGCTTCATGCACAACAAACTGTGTAGTGCCCTGCGTAAAAGTGTTGCACGAAAACTTCGGAGTTAAAGCTGGACTCATGACGACAGCCCACGCCTACACCAACGACCAACGCATAATGGATCTGGTGCACAGAGACCTCCGCAGGGCAAGGGCTGGTGCAGTAAACATAATACCCACAACAACAGGCGCCGCCAGAGCTTCAGCCCTAGTCTTCCCAGAGTTGAAGGGAAAAATTGACGGAATAGCCCTCCGCGTGCCCGTTCCAAACGTCTCAATAGTTGACCTAACAGCGGTTCTAGATAAAGATGTAACAAGAGAGGAGGTCAACGCCGCTTTCAAGAAGGCTTCTGAAGGCCCATTGAAGGGTATAATGGCTTACACTGAAGAGCCCATAGTTTCAAGCGACGTAAACCACACTTCGTATTCCGCCGTAGTTGACGGCTTGTCCACAATGGTTGTGGCTGGAAACCTCGTCAAAGTGCTGGCTTGGTATGACAACGAATGGGGCTTCTCCTGCAGAATGGTTGAGCTTATAGAGCTCATAGGAAAGAAGGTTGGTTTCTAGCCGAGCCAAATACAAAACTTAAAAACACACAACCTCTCTATTTTTCTGTTCTAAAGCTGAAGAGGGACAAATATGGCGAAATACCTAACCCTAGACGACGTTGAAGTAAAAAACAAAGTTGTTCTGGTAAGGGTTGATTTCAACTCCCCAGTTGACCCAGACACAAAAAAGGTTTTAGACGACACGAGAATAAAGGCGCACGGTGAAACCACAATAAAGGAGTTAGCCCAAAAAGGCGCAAAAGTCGTCATACTAGCACATCAAGGGCGAAAAGGCGACCCAGACTTTATACCACTAAAACAGCATGCGGAAATCCTCGGCAAAGTCCTAGGCAAACCAGTCAAGTTTGTGGACGACGTTTTTGGAGAAAAAGCTCAGAAGGCAATTAAAGAGCTGAAAAACGGCGAAATCCTAGTCCTAGACAATGTGCGAAACTTTGCAGGAGAAACAAAGGAGGGAACACCAGAAGAACATGCAAAAACAGACCTTGTAAAAGCGCTGGCTCCATTAGCAAACATTTTCGTCAACGACGCCTTCGCAGCAGCCCACAGAGCCCACGTTTCCATGGTCGGCTTCACAGCTGTACTGCCAAGCGTAGCTGGACGCATAATGGAGCGGGAACTAAAATCCCTAAGCCGAGTGCTGGAAAACCCGGAAAAACCATGCGTTTACGTGCTTGGCGGAGCCAAAGCCGACGACTCCCTTGAAATTTCCAAATATGTTTTAGACAACAAAATAGCGGATTACGTGCTTACCGGCGGCGTTGTAGGCCACGTCTTCCTTGCAGCCAAAGGAGTAGACCTAGGCAAACCAAACATGAAGTTCCTGGAAGAGAAAAAACTGTTAGGCTTGGTTCCAGGCATAAAAGAGCTGATGCGAAAGTATCCGGACAAAATAAAGGTTCCCTTAGACGTGGCTGTGGAAGTGGAAAAGAAACGAAAAGAAATTCCAGTTGAAAAGCTTCCATCAGATTACCCCATATTTGACATTGGAGCAAAAACCGTTGAAAACTACGCGAAAATAATACGAAATGCTAAATCCATCGTGGTAAGCGGACCCATGGGAGTCTTCGAAAACAAAGAATTCGTCTACGGAACAAAGAAAACATTCGAGGAAATTGCGAATTCAAAGGCATTTTCCCTCGCTGGAGGCGGCCACACAATAGCAGCCCTACAAGAGCTCGGCTTATCCAACAAAATTTCCTACGTGAGCACGGCTGGCGGAGCCCTAATAGAGTTCCTAATGGGGAAGAAGCTTCCGGGGGTTGTGGCTTTAGAAAAGGCGGCAACGCGTAAGCCTTAGCTTCTACCATCCCATTTTTATTTATGTGTTATTTTCTCCAGCAGGTCGACGACTCTGGCTTCTTCTTGCCCAGTTTTGTGTTGGAGCACTTCGTAAATCTGCAAAGTTTGCTCTGCAGCTTTTCTCCATGTGAAATACTGCAATACTCTTTTTCTGCCGTTTTCTCCCCATCTTTTAGCCCTATCTGGGTCACATAAAACCTCTTTTATTCCCCATGCAATGTCAGCTGGATTCCCGCCATTAACGTGGACGCCGTTTTGGTCTGGTCCGAAGGGTGCAACTTGTTCTCTGAAGCCTACAACTCCTTGGGCACCCACAACTAACGGCTTTCCCATGGCCATTGCTTCTAGGCTAACAATGCCGAAAGGCTCATAGGTGGATGGGAAGACGCAGACATCTGCTGCTGCATAATGCAAAATACGCTCTTTTTCTGGCACAAAGTCAAATCTGCAAGCTATATGATTGCCTATTCCAAGCCTTGCTGCAGCTTCAATTATGTCGTTTTGCTGCTCTCCTTTGCCTAAAATAACTAGTTTAGCTTTTGGATGCTCCTCCAAAACCATGGGCATCGCTTGAACTAGATTTATTATCCCCTTCACCCATGTCAATCTTCCAAGAAACAAAATCATTTTCATTTTCTCTTCTGGTTTTATGCCATAACGGTTGCGGATAGCTTCAACTTCTTCTGGCTTACATTTCTTAGGATTATACCGTTCAGGGTCTACGCCGTTCCATACAACGCTTATTTTTGTTTTTGACCACCCATGCCTTACAAGATCTTCTTGCATAGCGTGGCTTACCGTTATTATTCTGTCCGCCTTCTGCGCCATAGCTGATTCAAGGTATGAAACAACCTCTGAACCTTGTCCTCCGCTTCTTCCCCATTCAGTGCTGTGGACATGGAAAACAACAGGAGCTGTTGTCTCGTTTTTTATTATTATTCCAGCGATGCTGCTCAGCCAATCGTGGACGCAGACAACATCGTAAACGCAGCCTTCTTTTTTCAGCATGCTGTTGATGAATTTTGTTGCACTCAATACATTATAGATAAAAATGTCATTAAATAGTCGAATGTTTGCGCCCCATTTTTTCAAGTCGTCTATTACAAACATGGGAAAAACATTGCTGGCGTCTGCAATTAAAGGTCTATGAACTTCTACGCCCTTAATAATTTCCCTAGTCTTTAAGTTTCCCGGGTTGAGGGTAAAAACTGTTACGTCGTTACCCAAAGCTACAAATTCACGGGTAATATATTCAGCGTAGGTGCCTAAACCGCCTACAAGCGCCTGTGGATACTCCCAGACAAAAAATCCTATGCGCAACTAAACGCCGCCCAAACACACCCTAGCCTGCACCGCTAACCTAAAAAAGCCTCAGTTTTCTTTTTGACTCTTCCTTTCCCTTTGGTTTTTCAGCCACTGGTTTTGGAAAAGCTGGTGCTGGAGGCTCTTCTTTAGGGGGCTCAGCTTTTGGCGGTTCTGGTTTTGGTTCGGGCTTTGGAGCTTCTTCTTTGGGTGCTGGTGCTGGTGGAGGTGGCGGTGGTGCATGTTCTTTTTTCTTTGGTGGTTTCGGTTCATGTTTTTTCTCTGGAGGTTTCTCCTCTTTCTCTTTCGGTTTTTCAGGTTGTTTCCATGTAAAAATGGGTTGGAGGCGGAGACCCTTATGGTCTCCAAGCTTTAGGTATTCCCACTCGTATAGGTCTATGCGTATTCCCTTCATGCTCTCGACAGCACGTTTAACAGCATCCGAAAAACTTGGCGCAATCAGCACTAGTCTCGGCTTTTCTCTATCGTCGATTTTGTGCTTGTTGTAAGTAGCCTTCAAGAAGGACTTAAACTTGTCAACATAATCGAGGCTTTGCAATCCTTGAAGAAGCATGGCGTCGTCTTCTTGAACAGTTAACTGTAGAATGACAAGTTGTCCGTTGTTGTCGTGGCATAAAACATCTAAATTGGTTTTATCGTTAACCGGCACATTGCTGCAAATCACCGTTAAACCCTTCTCAACCAAGTTTATCTCGTTGACTATCATCTGCTCCAACTCGTGGCGACTTTCAATACTAAGTTTTTCAATCGACACACTCTTCACCTTTGTTTTAAAGAATGAAACGTCCATAAGAAATAAATAAATTATGAATTCAAAATCCGAATCAAATCTAAATTTTAGCAAACCACAAATAAAACATCAAGCTAACTAATGTTAACAATAAACAGAGGGCTAAAACTTTGACAGACATTGTTTTTATATTCGAGGTACACCAACCCCATCGCCTCAGAAAAGACTTTTTTTGGGGAAATAGGCTCTTTAAACGCCTAAAAAAGGAGGAGTTTTTCAACTACTATTTCAACCACGAGCTTGACAGGGAAATCTTCGAAAGGGCGTGCAAGAAATGCTATTTTCCCTCAAACCAAATACTTTTAGACCTAATTGACAAGCACAAGCGAGACAAAAAACAAGTCAAATTTTCCTTTAGCATTTCAGGCGTTTTCTTAGAACAATGTGAAATGTTTAACAAAGACCTTTTAGAATCCTTCAAACAGCTTGCAGAAACTGGATGCGTAGAATTTCTAAACCAGACATATTATCACTCTTTGGCAAGCATCTACCCAGAAAAAAGCGAATTCATTGAACAAGTAAAAATGCACCAACAAACGGTAAAAGACCTTTTGGGCTACACGCCACAAGTTTTCGAGAACACCGAACTAATCTACAACAACATCATAGCCAAAACAATAGAGGAACTAGGCTTCACTGGAATATTCACCGAAGGCACAGAAAGAATACTCCACGGAAAATCCCCCAACCACCTATACAAACCGAAAGACTGCAAAAAACTCAAAGTACTCCTCAGAAACTACAAGCTAACCGACGACATTGGCTTTAGATTTTCAGCCAGATGGTGGAGCGAATGGCCCCTAACAGCAGACAAATACGCAAGCTGGCTGGCGGCAACCCCGGGACAATGCATAAACATTTTTCCAGACTATGAAACCTTCGGCGAGCATCACTGGCCAGAAACAGGCATACACGATTTTCTCAGGCACTTGCCCAGAGAAATCTTGAAATGGTGGCATCTCCGCATGTCTATGCCTTCGGAAGTTATCGAAAAATATGAACCCACTGGTGAAATTGACGTTCCAGAGCTTGGAGGAACAGTTTCATGGGCAGACTTGGAAAGGGACACAAGTTGCTGGCTTGGAAACACAATGCAGTGGGCCTACTTCACTTCTGTGAAAAGACTTGAACCCCTCGTCAAAGAAGCGGACGACAAAGATTTTTTGCAAATATGGCGATATTTCCAAACAAGCGACCACCTATACTACATGTTTACCGCCGGCGGTGCGCCTGGCGAAGTTCACTCCTACTTCAGCCTCTTCAACAATCCAGTAGACGCTTATGTGACAGCTCAAGCAGCCATATTGGATTTCGAAAACCGCATCCGCCTCGCCACAATAACAGCTAGTGAACCCTTCCTTTTCTATAAGGGTGTTGGAGAGGAAAAATACACTGGGGTTATGGCTTGGAGCCTTAAGGGCTTTCTAAAAGCCTTAAAGAAGGTTGAAGTTGAATCATTGGTTTTCCACAACAGCCGTGGAGACTTCGAAAATTGGGCGGAGAAATCCCTTCACGATAAGGTTTTAGCTGAAAAACTAAAAAGGATTAGGCTTTCAAAGCTGAAGGATTCGGCGTTAAGAAGAGCTTTAACTAAAGCTGTTCAAGAAAGGTTTAACGAACTGCTTCAGCATGCAAAAGCGGCTACAGAATACTTTTAAACATACGCTCACCTTTAATAGGAAACGCATTGGCACGGTTTAAGGCTTGAAGGGTGAAGAATTTGAGGGAAGAACTTCCAATTTCAGAAAAAATTTTGCAAATGCTCCATAATCTCTGCGCGACAGCCCCTGACTTGGCGAGGAAAAGTGAGGAACTCGCCCAGGTTTTTCAGTTAGATGTGGCTGAAGTTGAAAGAATTTTAGACGGATATGGCTGTGAGGGTTATGTGGAAAGCTTTGCGGACAATCAAGGGAAAAAATGGTATTACCTCACTGGGAGGGGCATAATCAAAGTTTGTGCACTTTTCACCTAACTGGCGGTAGCAAATGCAAGTGATAATTTTTTCATGGGAGTTTCCTCCAAGAATTGTTGGGAAACTTGCCGATTACGTGAAGAAACTGGCACTGCAGCTTGCAAAAAACAAAGTGGAAACATACGTGGTTACCTACCATGATTATTTGACTGGTGAGTTTGAAGAAGAAGGAAGCGTAAAAACATACAGGGTGACAAATCCGGTTAAAACACATATCAGTGTCCTCACATGGGTTCTCACCTTAAATCAGGAAGTGGAGAGGGCGGCTGCCAACATATACTACAAAACTGGCAAACAGATAAACCTCATAGACGTGCATGACTGGCATTTCATCCCAGCAGCAGTTACATTGAAAAAGGCGCTGGGCATACCCTTTATCTATTCTATTGAAAGTTTAGAAGATCATCGCTCTCATGGGGCAAACTCTCCTTTTAACATGGCTATAAAAAGCATTGAATGGCTCGGCATGTACGAGGCGGTTAAGGTGGTTGTGAAGTCTGAATGGATGGCAAACGAGGCGATGAGGATATACAAGGTTCCAGAAGTCAAAATAAGAGTTGTTAAACCAGAATCCGAACTTTGGGTTAAAAAAATCTTTGGAATTTATGGAAGTGTCGGTGGTGCCTAACAAGTTGAAGGTTATGATGCTCACTTGGGAGTTTCCTCCCAGAATTATAGGGGGAATTTCGCCTCATGTTTATCATTTATCTAAAAGCCTTGCAGAAAAAGGCGTAAAGGTTTACATCGTTACATGCGATTTTCCAGGGGCTTCCCCTCACGAAACGCTGGACAGCGGCGTTGAAGTTTTCCGAGTAGACTCCTACAAGAATCCTTCACCAGACTTTGCAAGTTGGGTTTATTTAATGAATATGAATATGCAGAAGGAGGCAGCCGCCATCGTTAAAAGTCTAGGCGGCGTAGACATTTTCCATGCACATGACTGGCTGGTGGCAAACGCCAGTATAGGCTTAAAGCATGTTTTTAGGAAACCTCTTTTGGCGACAATCCACTCTACAGAGGTTGGACGGCGGAACGGCATCCACACTGATTATGAGAGGATGATTCATGAGACAGAGGCTTGGCTCACATACGAGGCTTGGAGGGTCATATGCTGCAGTAACTATATGGTTTCCCATGTTAGATGGGCTTTTGGGCTTCCAGAAGACAAACTTGTTATGATTCCAAACGGTGTGGAAGCCAAAGAATACGAGAGAAGCAACATAGACTTACGCCGGTTTAGGCAACGTTTCGCTTTGCCAGAAGAGAAAATTGTCTTGTTCGTTGGAAGACTCGTCTACGAGAAAGGTATTCACGTTTTAATAGGCGCTGTGCCGAAAATTTTGGAAAAAGTTAACGCGAAGTTTATTGTGGTTGGAAACGGCTATATGAAAGAAACCCTTTCAGAGAATGTTAAACGCATAGGTTTAGCACATAAAGTCTTGTTCACCGGGTTTGTGGACGATGAAACACTAAGGAATTTGCAGAAATGCGCCGATGTTTCCGTCGTGCCCTCGCTTTTCGAGCCTTTTGGAATTGTTGCGCTTGAAGCTATGGCTGCCAAAAGCCCGGTTGTGGTTTCAGATACAGGCGGTTTGTCTGAAATAGTCGAGCACGACATGACAGGCGTTAAAGTCTACCCAAATAATCCTGACTCCCTAGCGTGGGGAGTTACAAGGGTTTTGCTTGACGAAGATTATGCTGAGAGTCTTCGGGAAAACGCTTACCGCATGGTTCTGGAAAAGTTTAACTGGGAGAAAATAAGCCAACAGACAAAAAATGTTTACGAGAAGGTTTTAGGCGAGTATTCGAAGACTTTTTGGGCTTAACGGGTTTATGGATACTTAATCCTAATCGCCTTATTCGGGCAAGCGTCAACACATTTTAGGCAGTAGATGCATTCCGGGTCGCTGAACTTCTCCCATGGAAGTTCCAAAATGCGCACTCTCATAGGGCAAGTCTTCACACATTCTCGGCATTCACCCTTAACACATTTCACTGGGTCTCTCCTTAAACCTATAAAGCTAAACCTGTTCAAAACAGCCATTATCGCTCCGTGGGGACAGAAATACTTGCACCATCCCCGCGGGACATATGCGGCGAAAATCAAAACCCCTACTAGGATGAAGAATTGGACCCAAAAAAGAGGAGGCAAATCTAAAACTCCCGCTAAAGCTTCCAAAACAGGCTTTTCCACTATTGTATTCGAAAAACCTTGAACCATTTTTGGCAACGTTGCAAATAGTGTTTCAGAAGGACTTACAGCGGTGAATGGGGCATAGGCAAATATTCCCATAGCATTTTCATAGCTTCTATGAGCTCCCAAAAGTTTAGCGGCGGAAAAAGTCACGCTAATGAACAGCGCGATGCCTAGAACAAGGTATTTCATAAGCGTCATGTCCTCATGGGTCTTAGGCGACACTTCCATCTTCTTCACTTTAACGAAGTCTATTAGGTCTTGGATAAAGCCGAATGGGCAGACCCATCCGCAAAGTGATTTGCCAAGCAACACGCCAACCACTAGAAAAGAGGCTACTGCAAGCCACGGAAAGACTGGGGCGGTCTGTTGCCAACCGCTTAGCATAAGCTGCAAAGCAGTAAAAGCATCGCCTACAGTGTTCTGTTGAAGACCCCAAGTCCAAAGAACTGGAAGCAGTACGGGCAAAGAACCTAGATTGAAGATTATTGCGCTAAAAAATAGGAAGGATAGAAACTGCACTATTATGCGAAGCGTGTTAATTTTTAACAAACGCTTTTTGATGTCGACTTTTGCCATTGCTGCCACTTCCCTGTTTTAGCTGGAAAGTCTAGTTATTTATCTTCCGATAACTTTAACGTTTTCCACAAGAACCCACGGAGCAACAAGCTGCCCAATCTTCCGTTCGTTATTAGCTAACGCCGAAATTTTCTTTATAACATCGAACACATTGCCAGCCAACATAGCCCCTTTCACTGCATGGGCAATCTTTCCATTTTCTATTTTCCATGAGGGAGTTGCTACAACAGAGAATTCTCCGCTTGCCGGGTTGCTACTGTGGGCGCCTTGCACTGAGTAAACCAAAATTCCTTCGTCAATTTCGCTTATGAGCTCTTCTGGCGATTTTTTGCCAGGAGCAAGGTGGAAGTTTGTTGCTTCAACGTTGGGCGTTGACAAATAGCCTCCTCTAAAAGCGTTTCCAGTGCTTTCTTTTCCCTCCTTCTTTGCAGCATAGTTGTCATAGATGAAGTTGCGCAACACCCCTTTCTCTATTATAAGGGTTTTCTGCTGTGGGACTCCTTCTCCGTCAAATTTCCATGTGCGAAGTCCGCCTTCCAGTAATCCATTGTCATAGACTGTTACAATTTCAGAGGCAACCTCCTCGCCTATCTTGCCTTGAAGCGCTGACTGATTCCGCTGCACGCAATCAGCTTTCACAGCATCCATTAACGTATAATAAAGGAGCTGTTGCAAGGCAAAATGGGCAAATATCACCTTCATGCTTTTTGTTTCCACCTTTTTCGCCTTCAAAGCTGAAACAGCTTGGCGGGCAGCTTCAGCACCCACCCATTCTGGGTCTATTTTGTAAAGCCTTTCAACGTTAAATTCAAAGCATACAGGTGTTACCTCGCCGCTTTCTTGGGCTACTGTTGCAAGGCTGCACTCCACAATTGTCCCATAATCAAAACCTGCAACACCGTTGGAGTTTACAATAGCCCTCGACAGGTAAGAAGCTCCAATGCCGCCTTCTACTGGAAAGACACGTTTGTCCGTCTTTTCCGCCGCTTCCAGCATGAGAGAAGCGTTTTTCACCAATTCTTCTGGTGATAACTCGCATATGGTGCTGTCAAACGTATCCTTAACATGGGCGAAGGGCTTTTTGGACGGAAAACCTTGCCATTCCTTGTCAGGCTTGCTTGCCTTTGCAGATTTTAGCGACTTTAAAACTGTTTTCTCAATTGCCTCTTTGTTTTCGAGGATGTTTGTGTAGGAAAAGCCCACAGCCTTGTTAACCACAGTTCTAACGCCTAATCCACGGTCAATAATTCGGGAGCTTTTGGCAATTTGCCCTCTTTCAATAGCGACGGTTGTTGTGAGACCCTCGTAAACGAAGGCTTCAGCTTCAGATGCGCCTTTCTTCAGTGCAAAGTTAACGGCAGAATCGGCTAAGCTTAGGATTTTTTCCTCTTTAAGCGCTGCCACCAACAAGCACCTCTCTCACTCTTATATGCGGTCCACCGTCACAGACAAAGGCTGTTTGCCCTTTGCCGCATCTTCCCGGCCAGAGTTCAAAATCTTTCCCGACAGCATCTACCTTGCGTAGTGTTTCAAGGGTGTTTCCACTTATTGAAGCGTTACGCACCGGCTCACCTACTTCGCCTTTGACTATTTCGTAGCCTTCTTGTATGCCAACTTGAAATGTTCCATCTAAGTTTGCTTGTCCTCCTCTAAAGCTTTTAAAGTAGTATCCAAACTTTATGTCTTCAATAAGCTCTTCAAACGAGTTATCTTTTGGCGCCATGAAGGTGTTGCGCATCCGTATTATGGGTTCAACACGGAAATCTTCCGCTCTCGCATTGCCTGTTGGCTCTGCGGTAAAATTTTGTGCGGTTTCGCGGTTGTGCATCAACCCGACCACAACACCATTTTTCACCAGAAGCGTTTTTCGTGCTGGAATGCCTTCATCATCATACTTGAAGGAGCCGAAAGCTCCCTCGACAGTTCCATCATCATAAATGGTGACAACGTCTGAAGCAACCTTTTTGCCAAGCTTATCCATAAGAACAGAACCAGACAATGTCAAATCAGCCTCGGCTAAATGTCCAAAGGCTTCGTGTACAAAGACGCCGACAACGTTTGGCCCCAAAACCGCGGGAAAGGTTCCGCCCTTTGGGATTTTAGCCTTCAATTGGTCTACAGCCCTTTTTGCAACTCTTTCGCCTACAACTTCGGGTGTTTCAACATCGAAAACCTCATAGCCCGCTGTTGAGCCCACCTCTTCTCGGCTACATGTAAAAACATTTTTTTCTTTAGCTGTAGCCAATATTCTTGACCAAACGTAAAGCTTGTCTTGTTCAATGTACGTGCCCTCGCTGTTTATGTAGTAGTTGGTTCCAACGAGGTCTAAATAGTCTATTGTGCAGCTTCTAATGCGGCTGTCATACCGTAAAACTGTTTTAGCAAGGGCTAAAGTTGTTCCTATTTTATCTTCGATTGAGATTTTCGAAGGGTTCTTTTTGGGTTTAGCCAGCACATGATCTTCAAAACATTTGCTTTCAACGAGTTTTATAGGATTTTTAAGCTTTAAACTAGCGGCTTTTGCCATTTTGCAAGCGTCGGAAACAGCTTTTTCCAAAATTTCAGCGTCGAATGAGCCTACGGAAGCGAAGCCCCATGCTCCGTTGACGAGAACCCTTAAGGCTGCGCCGTTTTCTATACCTTCTTTTGCCGCTTCGATTCTTTCCTCTTTAAGGGTAAGCATAGTTTTGAAAAGCTTCTGTGCACGCACCTCCACATATTCAACGCCAAACTTCTGAACAGCTGCATTAACGATTTTAGTTAGAGTATCCTTCAACTTTCCCCTTCCCAAAGCATTAAGCTTTGAAGGGAATAATTCACAAGGGAAGCTAATAAGAATTATTATTTATGCAAACGGACGGAGCCAAGCTTATCTAATAAGAGCTTAAGCCTTTCGCATAAGCAGTTTCACTTGACTTGCAAAATCACTGTCCCTAATTCTCTCCAACTCCAGTCTACGAAGCAGCCCATAACTTGAGTAGATGTCCTCCAAAATCTTCCGCTCAACAACATAAGCCCCCGTCCTCAAAAACTCCTCAAGGCCCCTTGCAAACAAGTCAATCTTATCCGCTATTTCATTCCGCTTAACAGCATAACGATTCTCCAAATAACGATAAATCAAGCGTGTTGCTTCCTCTCCGAAAACCTGCCTCAACACACGATCAATAATCCTTGAAATCTTTTCATTTTCTTTGCTTATTTGTTGGCTTACAGTAGTGGATACCA
>FMJZ01001915.1_pt1 | contig 16034 bp, 11 predicted proteins | sample 1987881 | NCBI WGS metagenome assembly FMJZ01 (sample SAMEA4378227, study PRJEB15110) | soil metagenome | biome: soil; feature: Field; material: Soil | place: India | collected 2015-03-11 | depth 0 m | reverse complement strand
TTTTTTCTTTTTTTTTTATTTTAGTAAGTACTTACATGCTGATAATTTAGTAGGAAATAGAATGAGAATATTTAAAGTTTTTTTATTATTTTTCTGTTTTTTCTTGCTTTGCTCTTGTTCTAAATCATCTCACCAAAAACAGTCGCCTCCTATACCTGTTGTTGTTGCTCAAGCAGTAGTTAAGAATGTGCCAATTCAGATTACAGCAATTGGAAATGTGGAAGCATACTCTTCAGTTACAATTAAATCAAGAGTTGAAGGACAGCTAATCAGAGTAAATTTTAGAGAAGGTGATGAGGTTAAAAAAGGTCAACTTCTTTTTGTTATTGATCCAAGGCCATTTGAAGAAGCAGTAAGGCAGGCTGAGGCAAATCTCCTTAGAGACAAAGCTCAACTTGAGTTTGCAAGGGCTGATCTTGAAAGATATGATGAACTTGTAAAGGAAGAACTTGTTTCAAGGCAGCAGTACGATAAAATCAGAACTACTTATGAGTCTCTAAAAGCTACTGTTAAGGCTCAGGAAGCTATACTTAACAATGCAAGGCTTCAATTAAGTTACTGTTATATTTATTCACCAATTGATGGCAAAGTTGGTTCTTTGCTTGTACATCCCGGTAATATGATAAAGGCAAATGAAACACAGATCGCGACAATAAATCAGATAATTCCAATATATGTTCGTTTTTCAGTACCCGAACAAGAGCTTTTCAGAATTAAAAAAGCAATGACTCAGGGAGTGCTTAAAACAGAAGCGATTGTGAAGGGAGTTGATGCTAACTATTCTAAAGAAGGCAAGGTTGTATTTATTGACAATGCTATTGACCCATCAACAGGTACTGTTAAACTTAAAGCTGAATTTACAAATAAAGATAAAATCCTCTGGCCAGGACAGTTTGTAAATGTTGTTCTTACCATCGGAATAAAAAATAATGCTATTGTAATTCCTTACAGAGCTGTACAGACAGGACAAAAAGGCAATTTTGTTTTTGTTATTGATGAAAACAAAACTGCTCAGATGAGAGAAGTCGTAACCGGAATAAGATTTGGTGATAATGTGGTGATTGAAAAAGGACTGCATTCTGGTGAAATTGTTGTAGTGGATGGACAATTAAGGCTTTTCCCAGGAGCCAAAGTAGAGATAAAGAATAAATGAATCTCTCTGAGATTTTTATCAAGCGTCCTGTAATGACAACTCTTTTAATGGTGTCTATAATTGTCTTTGGATTAGTAGGATACCGTTATTTACCAATAGCAGAGCTTCCCAATGTTGATTTCCCAACAATTCTTGTCACAGCAAATTTACCCGGAGCATCTCCTGAGACAATGGCATCATCGGTTGCAACACCGCTTGAAAGAGAATTTTCAACGATTTCAGGATTAAAATCAATGAATTCGGTGAATGCAAAGAGTATAACACAGATTACTCTTGAATTTGATCTTAACAGGGACATTGATGCAGCTGCACAGGATGTTCAGACAGCAATTGCAAGAGCAGCTCGTCAGCTTCCATCAAATATGCCTACTCCACCAACTTACAACAAAGTGAATCCGGCTGATATGCCAATTCTTTATTTTGCAGTTACTTCTCCAACAATGCCACTTTATACACTTCATGAATACGCTGATACACTTTTAGCACAGAATATTTCTATGGTAAATGGAGTTGCACAGGTGCAGATATTTGGTGCCCAGAAGTATGCAGTAAGAGTAAGAATTGATCCTAATTTGATAGCAAGTAAAGGAATAAGTTTAGATGAAGTTGAACAGGCTATAAAAAAAGGAAATGTTGAGCTTCCAACCGGAACTCTTTATGGAACCTATCAGGCTTTTACAATTGAAGCAACTGGGCAGCTTTTTAATGCATCTCATTACAATGAACTTATTATAACAAGCAAAGAAGGTTCGCCGGTAAAAATTAAAGATATTGGTGAAGCTGTTGACAGTGTGGAAAACGACAAACTTGCTGCATGGTATGGAAGCGAAGGAAAACTTCAAAGAGCAATGGTTCTTGCAATATACAGGCAGCCAGGAACAAATACTGTGGAAGTAGCAGATAATGTCAAAAAGAAAGTAGATGAACTCAAAAAGCAGATACCAGCAAGTGTTTCTTTGAATCTTCTTTATGACCGTTCTAAATCCATAAAAGAGTCTGTAAGAGATGTGCAGTTTACATTGTTGTTTACAGTTTTTTTGGTGGTGCTTGTTATTTTTTTATTTTTAAGAAGACTTTTCGCAACAGTTATACCCTCAGTGGCATTACCTATATCAATAATCGGAACATTTGCAGTTATGTATCTTCTTGGATATAGTCTTGATAATCTTTCTCTTATGGCACTTACTCTTTCAATCGGTTTTCTGGTTGATGATGCTATTGTTATGCTTGAAAATATTGTCCGCCATATTGAAAAAGGAGAAAAGCCTTTTGAGGCAGCCCTAAATGGTTCAAAGGAAATATGGTTTACGATTATTTCAATGACACTTTCACTTGTTGCAGTTTTTATTCCTGTACTTTTTATGGGTGGAATTATTGGAAGACTTTTTAAAGAGTTTTCTGTAACAATCTCTGTTGCAATATTGATTTCAGGATTAGTTTCACTTACCCTGACTCCAATGATGTGTAGCAGATTCTTGAAAGTTGAAAATAAAAAACATGGAAAGTTTTACATGGCTTTAGAAAAAGGATTTGATTGGATGATAAATGTTTATAAAGTGAGTTTGAGCTGGTCTTTAAAACATCATAAGTTAATGATGCTCGGTTCTGCTGTAATTTTGCTAATTACAGTTTACATATTTATAAAAATACCTACAGGTTTTCTACCAAGTGAGGATAAAAGTCAGATTTTTGTGATGACAGAGGCATCGGAAGACATATCTTTTGAAGAGATGGTAAGGCAGCAGCTTCAGTTGGCAGATATTATTTTAAAAGAATCAGCTGTGCAGAGCTTTATGACCTCTGTTGGACCAGGGCGTGGTTCACCAGCTTCAAATGTTGGAAGAATGTTTATGCATTTAAAACCTGTTTCCGAAAGACCACATGTTGATAAATTGATTGAACAGCTTAGACCAAAGCTAAATTCTATACCTGGACTTAAAGTATATCCTCAAAATCCTCCGACAATTCGGATAGGAGGAGTACTTACAAAAGCTCTTTATCAGTTTACTCTTTCAGGAAGTGATCTTCAAGAGCTTTATTCCTATTCACAGATCTTAGAGAATAAAATGAAACAGATTCCTATAATTCAAGATGTCTCTTCAAATCTACAGATAAAAACTCCTCAGTTAAATATAGAAATTGACAGAGCTAAAGCTGAATCAATTGGTGTTACAGCAGAACAGATAGAAAATGCGCTTTGGAGTGCTTTTGGAAGCAAATGGATTTCAACAATTTATGCTCCTAATAATCAGTATGAGGTTATTCTTGAACTTAAGCCAGAATATCAGAAAGACCCATCAGCCATTTCAATGCTTTATATACGCTCTTCAAAGGGAGAGCTTGTCCCTCTTAATTCTGTTGTAACAGTTTCTCAAAGTATTGGTCCATTAACAGTCAATCATACAGGACAGTTTCCATCTGTTACAATATCTTTCAATTTAAAACCTGATGTTTCTCTTAGTGAAGCTTTAAGTGAGATTCAAAAAGCTGCAAGAGAAGTTTTACCAGATACTATAATGACAAGCTTTCAGGGAGCAGCTCAGGCTTTCAAAGAGTCTTTTCAGGGGTTATGGTTTTTACTTATTGTAGCAGTTTTTGTTGTCTATATTGTACTGGGAATACTTTATGAAAGCTTTATTCATCCGATAACAATTCTTTCTGCACTTCCTTTTGCAGGTTTTGGAGCATTGATTACTTTGCTTATATTTGGAGTTGAACTTAATATTTACTCATTTGTGGGTATTATAATGCTTATAGGACTTGTTAAAAAGAATGGAATTATGATGATAGATTTTGCACTTCATGCCCAGCGAAGTGAAGGAAAATCAACTCATGAGGCAATTTACACTGCCTGTTTAATCAGATTTCGGCCCATAATGATGACAACTGCTGCAGCACTTTTTGGAGCGTTACCGATTGCGCTTGGAATTGGTGCAGGCGGTGAAGTGCGTCAGCCTCTTGGATTAGCAGTTGTAGGTGGACTTCTTTTCTCACAGATGCTTACTCTTTTTGTAACTCCTGTTTTTTATTTATATATGGATAGACTACAAAGATGGTTTAGCAGGAAAAAACATTTATGATATAATTTGATAAAAAAATGGAGGTGTTTTTATGGAATTTAAATCAATAAAAGTTGAAATTCCCGAAGGATGCAACATAATACTGGGACAGACTCATTTCATAAAAACTGCTGAAGACTTATTTGAGATTTTATCAACCCATATTCCCCATGCTAAGTTTGCAATTGCGTTTACAGAGGCATCAGGTCCTTGCCTGATTCGTTCAGAAGGAAATGATGAAGAATTAAAACAGACATGCATAAAAAATCTCCAGAATATTGGAGCAGGACATGTCTTCTGTATTCTTATGAAAGGAGCATTCCCTATTAGTGTTTTAAACGCTATAAAAATGTGTCAGGAAGTATGTAGCATTTATTGTGCTACTGCCAATCCTCTTGAGGTGATTATAGCAGAAACAGAACTTGGTAGAGGAATTTTAGGAGTAGTTGATGGCTTTTCACCAAAGGGAATTGAAAAGGAAGAAGACCGACAGTATAGAAAAGAGTTTCTCAGGAAAATTAACTATAAACTTTAGGGTATTCCTATACCATCTATTAAAGTCCCGCATTTTAAACAGCGGGACTCTTTTGTATTGATTTTATTAATAAAAAATCCAAATCTCTCAATAATTAAATTTTTACAGTTAGGGCAGTAAGTGTTTTCTCCTCCTTCACCTGGTATATTTCCTGTATAGACAAACTTTAATCCTTCCTGAAAACCTATTCCTCTTGCGTTTCTTAGTGTTTCAACAGGTGTTCTTGGTTTGTCCAAAAGTTGATAGGTTGGATAAAATTGGGTTACATGCCACGGAATTGCAGGATCAATTGATACAAGAAAATGAGCCGTATTTCTTAAAAATTCTTCAGAATCATTTAATTCTGGAATAATTAAAGTAGTAACCTCAACCCATACACCAAGTTCTTTTAGAGTTTTGATATTTCTCATTACTGGTTCAACTCTTGCTCCGCATATTTTTTTGTAAAAATCATCATCTCCTTTTAAATCAACATTGATTGCATCAAGATAGGGAGTAATAAATCTCAAAGCCTCCTCTGACATATAACCATTGCTTACAAAAACATTTTTAATTCCTTCTTTGTGAGCAAGAACCATGCAATCATAAGCAAACTCAAGGAATATAGTTGGTTCAGTATAAGTATAAGAAATGCTTTTACATCCGCTTGCTCTTGCCTCTTTTATAACATCTTCAGGAGTAAAATCTTCACCAGGAATGTCTTTATAAAGCTTTGGATATTGCGAAATTGTATAGTTTTGGCAGTGGAGACAATGAAAATTACATCCTACAGTGGAGATTGAATAGGAAACTGAACCAGGATAAAAATGAAAAAGAGGTTTCTTTTCAATTGGGTCAATGTGATAAGCAATTATTTTTCCGTAAACAAGACTATAAAGTTTTCCTTCTCTGTTTTCTCTTGTTCCGCAAATACCTCTTGCTTCAGAAGATATTATACAGCGATGATTACATAGCCCGCATTTTACTTTGCCATCAGAAAGCTTTTCATAAAATAAGGCTTCTTTCACGATTTTTTACCTTTACCTTTGCATTTTGATTTAGGTTTTGATACTTTTTTAGTTACTCTTTTTCTTTTGGGTTTTTCTTCAACATCAGTTTCAGAATGTTTTGACATTTTCTCGCTTTCATATCTTGCTAAAACAATTCTTTCTGCTTCAAGCCAGTTATCTAAATCTTTTCCTTCAATGCATCCGCTTTTTACATAAAGTTCATAGGCAACCTGTCTTATTTCCTCTTCAAGTTTTTCCCTATCAATCATTTTTACACCTCCTGATTATTATTTTAAGACCATTCAAAAAATTACAATCTCTTGATAATCAAAGGATTGTAAACCAATTATTTTCAATTTTTGCAATTAATCATTCTTTTCCTTTTTGATACATTTCTAATTCCATATTCTTCTGGAGGAGTTTGTAATTACCAGAGTGGATATGCCTTTCAAATTTTGTTCTTAGGGAAGATAAGAACCAATACTTCAAAATCCTCATTTTAGGAGATACCCTCATTTTTTAAAGTATATCAAAAAAAACAAATTTTTGCATAAACTTAACTTTTTAAAATTTATACTTTTTTATATGAGTTGTTCAAGAGTTTTTCAGTTAATAATCTTTATTTTTTATGGTATAATCAACAAAATTAGATAGAGCAAAGAATTTTTTTAAAATATTGACTATACGATTGACTCAATAGGAAGAATTAAATTTTATCAGCCAAACTATTTCTATTAAAACCTTATTTATTGTAAAATTTTAACTATGCTTTCATACTTAATAAAAAGATTCTTTCTTATGATACCGATTCTTTTTGGTATCACTCTCATATGTTTTATTGTGATAAATCTTGCACCTGGTTCACCTGCCACATTTCAGGAAGAATTTTCTCCAAAAGCCTCTCCAGAAGCTGTAGAAGCTCTTAAAAAGCTTTATGGGCTTGACAAACCAATTCATGAAAGATATTTAAACTGGCTTAAAATGGTTGTTACATTAGATCTTGGCAAAAGTTTTGTTGATGGAAGAAAGGTAAAAGATAAGATAAAAGAAAGACTCCCGATTACAGTCACTCTTAATCTGCTTTCACTTTTACTTATTTTTATAGTAGCTATTCCTATTGGAGTTTATTCAGCAATGAAACCAGGAAGCGTTTTTGACAGGGCATTGACTGTTTTTGTGTTTACAGGGTTTTCTGTCCCTACTTTCTGGCTCGCTTTGCTTGCGATGATTGTTTTTGGTGTAAATCTTGGGTGGCTTCCAATTTCTGGAATTCAGAGCATTGGTGCGGAAGCAATGCCATTTCATGAAAGATTAATTGACTGGATAAAACATCTTATTTTGCCTGTTACAATTATGTCTTTTGCAGGACTTGCAGGAATGTCAAGATATACTCGTTCAAGCATGCTTGAGGTGCTGAGGCAGGATTATATTCGGACTGCAAGGGCTAAAGGTCTTCCTGAAAGAGTTATTATTATAAGGCACGCATTAAGAAATGCCCTTTTGCCTGTTGTAACACTTTTAGGGCTTGCAATTCCCGGACTTATTGGAGGAAGTGTTATTTTTGAAAGCATTTTTTCTATTCCCGGGATGGGACAACTTTTTTATTCATCTGCCATGGCAAGAGATTACCCAACAATAATGGGTATATTATTAATCAGTGCATTACTGACATTAATTGGTAATCTAATTGCAGATATTGCATATTTCCTTGTTGATCCAAGAATAAGGGTGAAACAAGATGTTTAAGATAGTTCTGAAAAGGATTTTGAAAAATAAATTTGCAGTATTTGGATTAGCATTTATTTTCTTTATTTTTTTTGTTGCCCTTTTTTCTTCTTATGTTGCACCATATGATCCATATGGAATCAATGTTTATAAAGTCCTTGAGCCACCTTCCATAGAACATCCATTTGGAACAGATGAGCTTGGCAGGGATGTTTTTTCAAGAATTATTTATGGAGCAAAGGTTTCACTTAAGGTAGGATTCCTCGCAATGGGTATTGCTATATTTACCGGAACAATACTCGGTGCAATTGCGGGATACTATGGAGGATGGATTGATTCAATTATAATGAGACTTGTTGATGTGATGCTTGCATTTCCAACTTTGTTTTTAATTTTAGCAGTTGTAGCTGTTCTGGAGCCAAGTATTTATATAATTATGATAGTAATTGGACTTACAGGATGGATGGATGTTGCAAGGCTTGTAAGAGCAGAGGTTTTATCTTTGAAGGAAAGAGAGTTTGTTCTCGCAGCCCGAGCAATTGGAGCAAGTTCTGGTAGAATTATTTTTAAACATATTCTTCCAAATGCCATATATCCTGTTATTGTTGCTGCAACTTTTTCAGTAGGAGGAGCTATATTAATTGAAAGCGGACTTAGTTTTCTTGGACTTGGAATTCAACCACCTGAGCCGAGTTGGGGTGGAATTTTAAGCATTGGAAAAGACTATATTACTGTTGCATGGTGGTTGAGTCTGTTTCCTGGAATTGCCATATTTTTAACAGTATTGTCTTTTAATCTTCTTGGTGAAGCTTTAAGAGATGCGATTGATCCAAAACACTGGTCAGAAGATTAAATTATATAGCTTGGGCTGAAAGTTGAAAATTAAAATATGGCTCCTCTACTAACTCATAGAATCCAGTTTCAATAAGTTTCTTTAAAAAATTAATATGTGCTGTATGACCGCCTTTTTCAATTATAAAGTGTCCTTGAATAGGATATCCAATTAAAGATAAATCACCAATTGCATCAAGAATTTTATGTCTTACGAACTCATCTTTAAATCTCAGGATTCCTCCAACAACTCCTTTTTCATCAAGTACAAGCGCATTGTCAAGAGATCCACCCTTTGCAAAACCATTTTTAAGTAAGTAATGAATATCTTTTAAAAATCCGAATGTTCTTGCAGGTGCTATTTCTTTGAGAAAGTTTTGTTCATTAATTTCTATACTCAGTGACTGTTCCATAATCAGTGGATGTTCATAGAAGATTTTATAAGTTATTTTAAAACCTCTATAGGGTCTGGCAAATATTTTTGAATGAGACTCTTCATAGTATACAGGTTTTGTAATTTTAAATAAAGGTACTGTTTTACCCTGTTTTGCAATCCCAGCTTTCAAAATGGCTTTTGCAAAATCAATTGCGCTTCCATCCATTACAGGAATTTCTGAACTATCAATTTCTATAAAAATATTTGTTATTCCAAAGACATAAAGGGTTGCAAGTAAATGCTCAACAGTTCTTATTTTTATTCCATCAACTCCTAAGGTAGTTGCAAAAGATGTGTCAATAACAAATGGAAGCTTTGCTTTAATTGAAAAGTTTTTGTCCTTTCTATAAAATACTATTCCTGTATCCCTTTGAGCTGGAATGAGATTAAGACTGATTTTTTTACCTGTGTGTATTCCTATTCCTGTTAATGAAATCTCTGATTTTATAGTTTTCTGAAATGACATCAGAAAGATACCAACAAAAAAGATGCCAGAATTTATTTTCTATAATTTATAGGTTTATGGTATTTTTGATGTGTTAAAAATAATACACTTATAGAAAAAATAAAACATTTATTATGCTTCACCACCAACAACAATTTCAGGAATTCTTATTGTTGGCATGCCGTCAGTGATAGGAACTCCCTGAGCATTTTTACCACATGTTCCAATTGAAAATCCTAAATCATTGCCAACCATATCAATATTCTTTAAAATTTCCTGTCCTGTGCCAATTAATAATGCTCCTCTTACAGGTTGTCCAATTGAGCCTTTTTCAATCAAATATCCCTCCTGAACTTCAAAAACAAATTCTCCTGTTACTGTATTTACCTGACCACCACCCATTTTTTTTATAAAAAGTCCTTTATCAACCGACCGAACTATTTCTTCAGGAGAGTGATTACTGGGTGCAATAAATGTATTGCTCATTCTAGGAATTGGATAATGTTCATAGGATTGTCTTCTTCCGTTTCCTGTAGAGGCTTTTCCTTCTTTCATTGCTGTATATTTATCGTAAAGGTAATTAACAAGAACTCCCTTTTCAACTAAAACCGTTCTTTGAGATGGAGTTCCCTCATCATCAAAAAGATAGGAGCCTCTCATATTAGGAAGAGTAGGGTCATCAATGACTGTTATAAACTCTGAGGCAATTCTATCACCAAGTTTTCCACTATATACAGAAATTCCTTCTTGAACAAGATCTGCTTCAAGACCGTGTCCGATTGCTTCATGTATCATTGTTCCACCAGCTTCTGAGGAGATTACAACAGGCATCCGTCCACCTTTAATTCTCTTTGCTTTTAACATCATAATAGCCCGTTTAGTAGCTTTAATTGCAATTTCTTCAGGTGATATTTCTTCAAAAAGTTCAACTCCTTTTAATCCTCCAACTGCTTCATAACCTGTCTGAATAGTTTCATTTTCTGATGCAGTAGCATGAACTAGAAATAGTGTATGAATTCTTTCCTCTTCAGTGAAATATCCTTCAGAATTTGCGGTTTTTATTGTTTGTATCATATCAGAATACAAAACTTTTACCTGTTTTATTTCTTTACTCTGTAACCATGATGTATCATTTGCTCTTTTAACAAATTTAATTTTTTCTAACATATTGACATCTTGAGGCTTTCTTTTTATAAGAAATTGATTTGATGAGAAAACTTTTTTTAAATTAATATAACTTCCTGACTGTTTATAATTTTTCAGGGATGAAATTAATTCAGCAATTCCGTTTTTTGTAAGATCATTTGTGTATGCATAAAATATTTTTTTGTCTATAATTAATCTAACCCCAAATCCCTTATCAATTATAGCAGAGCATTTTTGAATTTTATTTTCTTCCATCTGAAGTTGATTTGTAATTTTTTCTTCAAAAAATATATCAACATACTCACCTTTTAAGTTATTTAGTATATCACTGAAAAACTCCATTTTGCCTCCTGCAAAGAATTTGTATCATAAATTTTATGGAAAGATGTTTATTTACTCTCAAGAAGTTCCTCTGCATGAAAAAGTGAGCTTTCTGTGATGCGACCACTCAACATTCTGGCAATTTCTTCTTTTCTCTTTATTCCTACAAGTACCTCTATCTTTACAACAGTTTTATTATCAAGAGTAACTTTTTCTACTTTTAAATGGTGTTGAGCTTGAGCTGCTATTTGAGGAAGATGGGTTACACAAAGCACCTGATGATGATTTGAAAGTTCTTTAAGTCTTCTGCCAATATTTTCTGCGATACTTCCCCCAATTCCAGCATCAATTTCATCAAAGATAAGAGTCATTGATTTTACAGAACTTTTTGCCAGTTTAAGTTCAACACATTTAAGGGCAAGCATAAGCCTTGAGAGTTCGCCACCAGATGCAATTTTAATCAAAGGTTTTGGAGGCTCACCTGGATTTGAAGAAAAATAAAATTCAATATCATCTTTTCCGTTTACTGATAACTCCTTTTCAGTAATTTTTATTTCAAACAATGGATGTAAAAAGCCGAGAAATTTAAGTTCATTGATAATTTCTTTTTCAATTTTATTTTTAGCATCTCTTCTTTTATCAGAAAGTTTATTTGCACGAGAAATCAGTTCATCTGAAAGTTTTCTTAATATATCTTCCTTTGTTTTCAATGTTTCTTCAGAAATTGATATAATGTTCAACTCATTTTCAGCTTCTTTTGCATATTCTAAAATTTCTTTAATTGTTGAGCCATATTTTATCTTGAGCTTATTGAGCAATGTTAACCTTTCTTCAATATTCTCTAATGCTGATGGATCTGGTTCATAAGTTTCTTTAAGTTTTCTTAACATATAAATTGCTTCTTCACTCTGAGTTATAGCTGATTCAATCAAATTTTTTACTTCTTCTGCTTTGGAATCAAATTTTGCTAGTTCTTTAAGCAAATTTAAAAGTTTTGATAGATTTGTATGCACTGAGTTTTTATCTTCATAAAGAATGCTGAAGCTTGATTCGGCAAGTTCTTTAAGTTTTAAGACATTTTTAAGAATTTGTCTTTGTTCTATAAGTTCTTCTTCCTCTCCTTCTTTTAATTTTGAATTATTTATTTCTTCAATCTGAAATTTTAAAAGCTCTACTCTTTGTTTTTTTGATGTAATCTCTTTTTTTATTTTTTCCAATTCTTGTTTAAGAGCCTGAACATCTATGTAGATTTGAGTAAATCTTTCAACTTCTTCTTTTAAACCAGCAATGGTATCAAAGAATAGTATGTGATTTTCTTTTCTTAGTAAATAGGTATGCTCATGTTGTCCATGAATGTTTATCAGTCTGGAAGCTATTTTCACAAATTCATGAACTGTAAAAGCAGAATTATTTATGTATGTTTTGGTTTTACCATGAATGCTAAGAATCTTTTTTAAAATTATGCCTTCATCTTCAGATGCGATTTCTTTGTTATTTGCATTATATATAATAGCTTCAATATCTGCCTCATTTTTACCATGTTTAACAAAATCAATTGCAGGAACTTTTTCTTTGAGCAAAATACCAATAGCATCTACAATTATTGATTTTCCTGCTCCTGTTTCACCAGTAAGAACATTAAAACCTTTGCTCAGTGGAACTGTAAGACTATCAATTATTGCAAAATTTTTAATTCTCAGTTCTTCAATCATCAAAATTATAGTTATTCAGCTATGTGTCAAAAATTTTATTTGATTAAACCAGCACTACGCAAAGTTTCTGCAAGTTTTTCTTTATTTGACTGAGACATTTCACAAAGAGGAAGCCTGAATTCCTCTTTTATTTTACCCATCATTGCAAGGGCTGTTTTAACAGGAATTGGATTTGTTTCAATGAACATAGCTTTATTTAATGGCTCAAGTTTATAGTGAAGCTTTCTTGCAGTATCAATATCTCCTTTTTCCCATGCATTAAAGAGTTCTGCCATGTCTTTGGGACAGATGTTTGCAGTAACAGAAATAGCACCCTTACCACCAAGTGCAAGAAGCGTGAGATTTGTAAAATCATCTCCACTAAGAACTGTAATTTTGTCTCCACATAGCCTTATAATTTCACTTACCTGTTTCATATCTCCTGTAGCTTCCTTGATTCCAACAATTCTTGGATGTTCAGCAAGTCGGGCTACTGTTTGAGGAAGCATATTTACTGAGGTTCTTCCAGGAACATTGTAAAGAATAAGGGGAAGTCCTGTTTTATCAGCGATTTCTTTGTAATGAAGATAAAGTCCTTCCTGGGTTGGTTTATTATAATAAGGTGTTACGAGCAAAGCAGCATCTGCCCCAAGTTTTTCTGCTTTTTTGGTAATCATTATCGCTTCATCTGTTGAGTTTGAACCAGTACCTGCAATAACAGGAATTCGTTTGTTAACAACTTTTACAGTAATTTCAATAACCCTATAATGTTCTTCATAGTCAAGTGTAGAAGCCTCACCTGTGGTGCCGCAAGGAATGATTCCATGAGTTCCTTCTTTAATATGCCATTCTATGAGGTTTGCAAGGGCTTTCTCATCAATTTCACCTTTTTTAAATGGAGTTACAATTGCTACCATAGAACCTTTAAACATTTTATTCCTCCTTGAAAGTTTTTATAAAATTATACCATAAGTTTTTAAATATTCATAATATGACAAAATGCATATATTTTTTTATGCAAGATATTTTTGAAATAATAAAAATCATAGAAGTATCAGAAAATATAAAAAAACACACACTAAAAAAATGAATAGCCTCTTTACATCGTTTGGATGCTAATGGAGAATAACGCTCACTTTTTTCATTATCCTAAGATTTCATTTTCTTTTTCTAAGTCGGTAGTTTATTTTTATTTGAGAGCTTAGCTTAACCTGAGTGGATTCAAGGTGATGAATTAGTCTTACTTGAAAGTGTCTTATCTGCCGAAACTAATATCAGAAATTTTATAATAAATTATGGGTATCTGTAAGTTATGTGGGTTGAAGTCAGGTCAAGTCTCAGGCTCACTTGGTGTGTGTCTTAATTGTATAAGAAGTTTACCTTCTCAAAGTCTTGCAGTAGCTATGGAGGCTCACAGGAAAAGTAGATCAGCCTACAGATTGCCTCCTTTTGCTCCTACATCCGAAAAGGGAATTCAATGTAAACTATGTGTAAATGAATGCCAAATTCCTGAAGGAGAGCATGGATATTGCGGTTTAAGAAAAAATGACAAAGGTAAACTATCTGCCCCTAAATATGAGCAAGGAAAATTAAGCTGGTACCTTGACCCTCTTCCCACAAATTGTGTTGCAGACTGGGTATGTCCTGCTCAGACAGGTGCAGGCTATCCTCAGTTTTCATACAGTAAAGAAGGACCCGAGTATGGATATTACAATCTTGCAGTTTTCTTTCATTCATGCTCCTTTAACTGTCTTTACTGTCAGAACTGGCATTTCAGGAGAGAAACTTTTAAACCAGCAGTACAGACTGTTGAGGATATGCTCAAGTGCATTACTCCTTCTGTTTCATGTATATGTTATTTTGGAGGAGACCCTTCAACACAGATAATCTTTGCTCTTAATGCATCAAAAAAAGCATTAAAAAACAAAAAAGGTAAAATCTTTAGAATATGTTGGGAAACAAACGGCTCAGTAAACAGGGTATATCTTGAAAAAATGATTGAGCTTAGTCTCATCTCAGGAGGCTGTATCAAATTTGACATCAAAGCATGGGATGAAAATCTTCATAAAGCTTTAACAGGGGCTACAAATAGAAGAACACTTCAGAATTTTGAGCTTGTAGCCAGCTTTATATCACAAAGACCTGTTCCATACCTTCTCATTGCAAGCACACTCCTTGTGCCTGGGTATATTGATGAAAAGGAAGTGAAAGCTATAGCAGGTTTCATAGCCTCGCTTAATCCTGAGATTCCTTACAGACTTCTTGCTTTTTATCCCCATTTTTATATGGATGATCTACCACTTACATCAAAAGAACTTGCTAAGAGTTGTTACAATGCTGCTGTAGAGGCAGGTTTAAAAAATGTCTCCTTAGGTAATATTCATCTATTAAGATAATTTTTTAACTCTTTTTCCCACGAAAATAAAAAGTAAAGAATTTTGCTCTTTATGCTCAGGAAATTTTAAAAAGTGAGATAGCTCAATAGTAGATCAAAATAATCAAATTCTATGAGCGATATGGAGAAAAACGGTTAAAAAGATATATGGAGCAACATTAGAGAATATTTATGGTTCTGACTCCTAAATTTTTAGAAATCAGAAACTATAAATAGTAGCTTAGAAATTATATAAAAACTAAGTCTTTATACCTCTAATAGCCTCAGAGAGTTTTGTAATAACTTCATTGAGATTTTCAACTTCCTGTGCTACTGTCTCTGATGTTGTTTTTACATCCTGTGCAAGTGAATTTGAATGTTCCGCTGAACTGGCTATTTCATCAGATGCTGAGGATTGTTCCTCTGTGGCTGTAGCTATCTGTGTTATTGTATCTTTAACCTTTATTGAATGTTCTGCTATTCTGTTTAATGCTTCTTTTACTTCGCTTAATGCTTTCAGTGCTTCTGCCACCTCTTTGGCTGTTACATCCATGCTTTTTAATGATTCCTTTGATTCTAATTGAACTGCTGTTATCTTCTGTGCTATTTCTTCTGTTGATTTTATCGTTCTTTCTGCAAGCTTACGAACCTCATCTGCTACCACTGCAAATCCTCTTCCCTGCTCTCCTGCTCTTGCTGCCTCTATTGCCGCATTTAAGGCAAGAAGATTTGTTTGATCGGCAATGTCTTTGATAACTGTTACGATCTCTCCAATCTCTTCTACTCTTTGATTCAGCGAGTCTATTGTTTTTTTCAATTCTGCCGTTGAATTATTGGCTGATTGAACTATTCTTGTTGATTTATCAGAAAGAGTTACTCCTTCGTGTGCAATATTTTGTGATTCTGTTGCCAGCTCAGACGCCTGTGAAGCATTTTTTGCTATGTCAGTTATTGTCTGACTCATTTCTTCTGCTGCTGTGGCTATCTGATGGGACTGCGATGTCTGTTCCGCTGCTTTTCTCTTTAATGTTTCAACATTTGCCTCAAGTGCTCCTATTACTGATTGAATTGTTCCAAGTGATTTCTTTACATTGTCTATTACTGCCAGAGTGAATTCATCAACTTTTTTTACACCTCTTGCTATCAGTCCTATTTCATCTTTCCTTTCTTCAAGTCTCTTATCAAACTGAATTAATCCTATATCTCCTCTATCAGCTCCTTTTGCTATTTCCTCCATCTTTAATGCTATCTCTGGTATAGTCTTTAAAGCTTTGTTCATGAAAAACATTACAATGTTGATCACAAGAGCTGCAAAAACAAATATCCCCC
>FMJZ01170718.1_pt1 | contig 16059 bp, 17 predicted proteins | sample 1987881 | NCBI WGS metagenome assembly FMJZ01 (sample SAMEA4378227, study PRJEB15110) | soil metagenome | biome: soil; feature: Field; material: Soil | place: India | collected 2015-03-11 | depth 0 m | reverse complement strand
TTCAACGATTCCACCCACTGTTTCCCCATCTTTGGGATTGGTGATTTCAATCACAGGATCTTTTTTCCCACAATTAGCCAGTATGATTATTGCTACAGAAAATATTAAATTAGATGTATATCTGAAAATTTTTTTCATATAATAAAGATCTTAATATTCAATGTTATCTAAAAATCCACTATATGTCAAGAAATTTTTTACATTAGCGGTTCCCAATTCTTTGTGATTACATCTATTTTTTAAAGAAATTATCTAATCGAGCGACAATAAATACCTAAGGTTAAACTGCCACTACATTCTTTGGTTTTATTATACTTTATCTACAGAACCAAAGAGAATTATTTTTTCTTTCACCACTTTTTTTATCAATTCCCGGCTATAGCCAAGGATTTTTCGCGGGTCAAATTCTTTCGGATTTTTAACCAAAAATTCGCGAATACCTGCTGTAAATGCAATCCTGATATCGGTATCGACATTTATCTTGGCTATTCCATTTTTGATTGCCTCTTTTATTAATCGGTCTGGCACACCACTCGTCTTTTCTATTTTTGCTCCGTATCTATTTGCATGATTGACCAATTTTGCTTTAACTCCAGATGCACCATGCAGGACAAGAGGAATTTTTACTTTATCAGCAATTTGTTTAAGAATATCTATCCGCAATTTTGGCTTACCCTTGAATTTATATGCACCATGTGATGTGCCAATTGCAACCGCAAGGGCATCACAACCTGTAATCTCAGCAAAAATATTTGCCTCTTTCGGGTCTGTGTAAATATTTTTTTCTGAGGTTGTATCATCTTCTATACCTGCAAGCCTGCCAATTTCTGCTTCAACGGAAACATTTCTTTTATGTGCATATTTAACAACCTTCTTTGTTAATCTTGAATTTTCTCTAAAGGGTAGATATGAACCGTCTATCATCACGGATGTAAAACCTGCATCGATACATTTTTTGGCAATATCAAAGTCTTTTCCATGGTCAAGATGGAGCACAACAGGAATTTTTGATTTTTCAGCAAGGCTGCGAACTACCTCTAACAATGTTTTTATACCTGCATAAGCAATCGCCTTTTCACTTACACCAATTATCACCGGTGAATTTAGTTCTTCTGCAGCTGTAATTATTGCCTGCGTTAGTTCAAGATTTGATGTATTAAAATGTCCAACACCATAAAGACCCTTTCTTGCTTTTGGTAATATTTCATTTAAGGCAACGAGCATAGTTATTTTCTTTTTATTTTTAATTCGCTATAATATTTTACAGCAAGATTCTTATACTTTTTTGCCATTTGAATTTCGCTAATTCGGTTCAAAAAGAGTGCATATTCATAATAAATATCTGCCAGAAGTTTTTTTATCTTTGATTTCTGACATAATTCTATTGCTTTAAGAAAAATTTCTTTTGCCTTTTCTTTATCAATCTCTGCATATACTCGTGCTTGATTGAATAAACAATTAATTTTTAATTCAATTGAATGGGTATCTTCGGCAAGACTCAACGCTGAATTTAAAATTTTTAAGGCTTCTTCTAAATTCATACCTTTCAATTGAATCAAAGCGATGGTATTCAATACCAATCCAAGGGCATTTTTATTTCCAATAGATTCAAAAAAAGTTTTTGCGGCATTTGAGTATTCATATGCCAGCTTCAGTCGTCCGATTTCGGCATATACATATCCAAGGTTATAAGATGCGGAGGCAATACCCCTTTTATCACCAATCTCCCGACTAATTTTTAGAGATTTTTTGAACAACGCTACCGCCTTATCATATTCAAACTTGTTCATTAAAACTTCTCCTATATTGCAATAAGCGATTGCAACCCCCCTTTTGTCACCAAGTTCCTTGCAGATATTGAGATAATTTTCAAAGAACTTTAGCGCCCTTTCATAATCACCCATATTAAAATAGATAATCCCCATATTATTTGATGCCATGCCGATATTTGATTTATCATGGAGATCTTGTGCTATTTCGAGGAATTTTTGATATAAATCAAGGGCGGTTGAATTATCACCTATATGTTGATAGACATTTCCCAGGTTGCAATATGCGGCACCCATACCTCTTTTATCTTCTAATTCTTCAGTAATTCTTAGGTTTACTGTGAAAGAATCTATGGCCTTTTCATAATTTCCCTGTGCTTTAAATACTGTGCCCATAACATTGTATGCATTTCCTTTACTCCTTAAATCCCCGGTATCTTCAGCAATACTAATGGCTTCTTTACATAACTTAAGTGCTTTTTCTAAATCGCCTTTCACACAATATATCACAGCAAGATAATTGTATGCCGTGGTCAATGCTTGCTTTAATTCAATTTTAAACTTCCAATCCTTAATCTTTGTGATTATTTTAATTGCCTCAAGTCCCTTGCTTTCTGCTATTTCCATTTTTCCTTTGATGCGATAAATCCAGCATTCAAGATTTCTGATATTTGAGACCTCAAGCAATACAGATAAATTAGACTTTTCCTTAAGGGATCTTAAGTATTCATAAGCCCTTGATAACAACTCCAAGCCTTTGTCATAGTCTCCTTGATTTTTAATAATGTTGGCGCGATGTCTTAGTGCTCTGGCTTTCAGCACCAAATCATTTCCTGCATAAGATTCCATATTGGAATAGGAATTCAAAGCGTTCTCTATATCTCCAATTAATTCATAGATAGTTCCAAGTTTTTCAAAAATTCTTGTGGTTATTTGAGGCATTCCATTAGGAATCATTGTTAAACATTTTTTGTATAAATCAATTGCTGAATTATTCAGATAAAGCTCTTTTTTCTGATCTCCCGCTCTTTCCATATACTCCAGCGCCTTGATCGTTTCGCCGCCGAGATAAAAATGATGGGCAAGGGTATCAAAATACTCTTCAATTGTAAGATTGAAGACCTTTTCGATAATAAATCCGACCTTCTGATGATACTCTCTCTGCTGTTTTTTTAACAAAGAGTTATATACAGCATCTCGAATGATACTGTGCGTAAAAGCATATTTTTCATCTTCTGAAGAATCTTTATCTTCGGCCACTTTAAATATGTTTTGTTTAACAATATAGGCAAGATTCTGTCTGAGTCTCTCTTTTCCGGGTATCAAGGCATTTAGGATTTTGAAAGAGAATTCTTCGCCTATTACCGAAGCAATATTAACGATATAACGTAGTTCCGCTGATAGCTTATCAATTTTTGTCATAATGAGTTCATCAAGAGTGCGCGGTAGCGTTAGTGTTAAATCTTCTTTTAACTTAGCGACACCATCTTTTATCTGTATCATATTGTTACCAACAAGATTTAAAGCAAGTTCACTTATATAGAATGGTAAGGCACCTGATTTTTTTAGAAGGAGTGTAAATAAGTAACTGTCAATTTTGTCACAAAGTAATATTTTCTTTAAAAGTATGGTTGTTTCATCAATTCCTAACGGTTTTAGTGTGACAGCATTAAAATAAGGAAGGCGACTTATATTGCTGATATCAAAGGTGGGACGATAGAGAGCAATAAGCATTATTGGTTTATATCCTATTGAACCAGCGATATTATGAATGAAATCTATTGTTTCTTTGTCAATCCAATGGCAGTCATCAAAGATAATCACCAGAGGCTTGTTCCGGGATAATTTCACAAAAAGTGTTTGAATCGCTTCAAGCAATATTCTGATTCGATCTTCAACCTGCATTGATTCAAGTTGTGCCCGCTCGGACTTTGTTAAATCTGCAGAGAGAAAATATTTAAAATATGGAAGTTTTACCTTCAAGATAGCATCATTACTGCTTTCAATAAATCTGGTAATCCGCCGGGTAATCATTGCTGGTGTATCATCGTCATTTATTCCGAAGATCTTTTTCAAGACTTCTTTTAAAACAAAATAAGGCGAATTTATATGATATTCTATCCCCTTGCCTTCGGTGATAAATACATTCTTGTCTAACTGCTTTTTGAATTCATAAACAAGTTTGGTTTTTCCGATTCCCGCCTCACCAATAACCGCTACTATGCGTCCTCTGCCGCCCTTAACTTCTTGAAATATTTTATTGAGAAGTTTCATCTCTTCTACTCTGCCAATTAATGGAATTTCCTGAATCTTTCGCTGTCCATACTTTAATCGCGCCCGCAGAGGAGTATAGACCTGGATCTTTTCCTTTTTGCCTTTGACTGAAATCTTCTTGAGTTTCTTGTAAAGGATTTCCCGATGAGTGTATTTAAAAATCTCTTCACTTACATATATTTTCCCTCGGGGTGCAGCAACCTGTAGCCTTTGAGCAATATTTACTGTATCTCCCATAACTGTATATCCGCCTGGTCTTCCCAGATCACCGCTTACGACCAAACCGTAATTGATACCAATTGAAAGCGATAAATTTTGTTTTTTTTCAGCATTAAAAAAATTGATTTCTTTTAATAAATCAAGGCTGGCAAGGACCGCCCGTAGTGGGTCATCTTCATGAGCAATTGGTGCCCCAAAAAGCGCCATTACGCAATCACCAATGAACTTATCGATAAAACCTTCATATTTTTGAATGACCTGTGCCAAACGCTGGAGGCACTGATCAATAAGGTCTTTTACTTCTTCCGGGTCCATTTTGTCAGCCAGCGGTGTAAATCCTGAAATATCGGCAAAGATGACTGCTACAGGCCTGCGCTGCCCTGTTGTTTTGATCAATTGCAGTCCGCAACGGCTACAAAAATTTGCGGTACCAGGATTATTATATCCGCATCTTGGACAATTCATCTGCCAGTCAGCGTTCTCAGTTCATTAACTTCACTCATTAAGAGATGTCTCTTGAGATCAAGTTCAGAACCTTTTAAATAAGGAATTGTCTTTAATATTTTATCCACATATTCAACAAGTGTAATTCCTTCATCCATGTGCGTCTGGCTTGTAATCTTTTTTCGTGCCTGCTTTAGCATTGTCTCCAGATACTCAATAGAAAGCGGCAATATCATCCTTGGTGATTTCTTTACCTCAAATAGATAGAGATTACCTTTATTATTGTTCAGATTTCCATCACTTAGGAAGTAAAATCCAACAGCATTTATTGTATCCGGGGCGGCAACAACAGCATCGAAGTGTGTAGTATAGGAACGGGCAATTACTGAATCCCATTTTTCATTTCCAAAACTGTAGTAAAGAATTATTTGCTGAGCAGGTATTTCTGGTTTTATTCTGACCAGAAGATTTGGAGAATCCTTTAAAAAATAAAGATTTAACTGGGCAATTAAGGGTATTACTAATAAATTCATAAAGCCTCCTTTAATTCCTTTCCCATAACATAGGCATCAGTTCCATCAAGGTAATAATTTTTTCTTATCTGTATAATCCGATAACCAAATTTTTTATAAAAATTTATTGCATTTAGGTTATTCACCCTTACTTCAAGATAAGCATATATACAATCTCTTTCTATTCCTAATCTTTCTATTTCTGAAAGGAGTTGTTTACCTATACCCTTATTTTGATATCCGGGATCAACGGCGATGTTTGTAATATGCAATTCATCTGCTACACAATCGGCAATTGCATATCCTTTCACTTCACCATCGTTATCAGCAACTAAAGCAATCGTATTATGTCTATGCAGGTCATTTTTAAAGAATGATTTAGGCCAGGGATTGGGAAATACCAGATACTCAATCTGATATACCTGGTCGATGTCCGTAAATTTCATAGCCCTTATCGTACAATTCATATTTTCCCTTTTAATTCTGCTGAAGTCTTTTTTATGTAATAAGGTTCAAGGTTTTCCGGATCATCAAAATAACCCATCTTTATTTTAGTAAGCGCGGCATAGACAACTTTTGATGACGAGGGATAGAAGAAATGTGAATCTATGACATACAGATTTTTTTTCATATCTTTTATCATTTTAACCCCGGGTCCAATGGCAATCACCTTTTTATTTTTAAAATTCTGATTGATATAATTTATAAATTCATCTGGTTTGCAAACAATATCATTGTCGATTTTTGTTTTTTGGCAATAAAATGCTACAAAAATTTCTCCTTGGAATGCCTCCATAACCGGCGCACAAATAATATTTTTATCTTTTTTCATGACATCCCAAAGTATAAATGAGCTTGCAATTACATCCAAGGTATTAACCCCACATAATGGAATTTTTCTACTGATATGTAACCCCTTGGCAAGGGCAAGCCCAACCCTTAAGGAAGTGAACATTCCCGGACCTATGCTAAGGGCGATTGCATGTATCGGTTCATTTCCCACATTGGTTAGTAATTCCTGTAGTGCAAAAAAGAGACCAGCATCTTTCGTTTCTTTGCTAAATGCCCGCTCCCGATTTAACTCGTAAAGAAATTTATTATTATCAAAAAAGCAAAGAGAAAAGATAGTGGTTGAGGTATCAATTCCTAAGATCCTCAATTGTAATCTCCCTTTTGTTGTTTTTTGTTATACTGAAATAGATATATATACCAGCAATGCTTCGACTTAAAAATTGGGGCAATCGGTCTGCCCATTCAATGATCGTTATACCATCAGTTATGTAGTATTCTTCCAGCGGAAGCATTGAAAAATCAGACTCTTTCAGACGGTAAAGGTCTATATGACTGACCTTAACTTTTCCTTTATATTCAGATACGATAACAAAACTTGGACTCGTCACAGGTTCTTTAATTCCAAGTCCAAGGCAGATTCCTTTGGTAAAAGTGGTTTTACCGCTGCCGAGCTCTCCGGCAAGAAATAGAATATCCTTTGGTTTTAATGCGCGAGCAAATTTTTTTGCCAGAGCGATTGTTTTACTTGGCGATTTAGTAAGATATTTTTTTATCTTTGACATTTTGCTTGTAGAGTTGATAAATTCCAAAAAATGTTAAATGACTATCACACTTGTCTATTCCGGATATCAAATGGCAAAATCTTGTTGCCCATCCACCGGTAGTAATTACTTTAAAATCCCTTTTATAGGTTTTTTTTATCTTAGCTATAAATCCTTCCACAGAAAATTTGATTTCGTTTATGATACCGGTCTGAACACATTCATTAGTAGTTTTCCCTAATAGCGGCGGAGATTTTTCTAAATGGACATTTCTAATCAACGCCGTTTTCTGCTTTAGACTCCATAATTGTGTTTCAATTCCGGGCATTATCAGCCCACCCTTATGGATGCCGTTTTTTAGTATTACATCTCCGGTAATAGCGGTCCCAAATGAAAAAATTATCAGATCGGTTTTGTAACGAATATACGCACCATTGATATTTGCAATACGATCGGAACCAAGATTATCATATGCAATCTTCACCGGCATTGTTATTTTTGCACTGATGAAGAAGGCTTCTATAAAATAATCATTCCGAAAAAAATTGTATAACTTTTGATTTAATGATGGCACCACCGAGGCAACACCCACCCCTTCAATTGATTTTTTGTCAATCAAATTCTTTAAAAATTTATTATTAAGCCCGTTTTCGGTACGCCATTTTTTGGTTTGAATGAGTTTATCATTTTTGTAGTATCCAAGATGGATATTTGTATTACCAATGTCAAAGATTAAGATCATAATACTCTTATTACATCTCCATAATAAATTTTTTTGATCATTCCGTTATCGGTCCGCACAATTAAACTCCAATCTTCATCCACATTGTGAATAATACCTTTTATTATTTCCTTTGAAGATAGTTTTACTACAACCGGTTCGCCCACACCACTTATATATTGATAGGCGTCTGCTATGTTGAATGTATCATTTTGTAAAGAATCATAAAAATTCCAGAAATTCTTCAAACATAAGTTAAGAATCTTTTCTAAGCTATAAATTCTGCCTGTTTCTATGTATAAGGAAGTGGCGTTTGACAATTTTGAAGGAAAGTTTTTTATGTTGACATTCAGCCCTATTCCACAGATTATTGCACTATCAATCCGTTCGCTCAAAATGCCACAAATCTTTTTATTGTTTAAAAACACATCATTAGGCCAGTGAATGGAAACCTTATTAAAGTTCAATCTCTTCAATGTTTCAATCACCGAGAGGCAGGAAATCAACGGAATGGAATTTATATGCCTTTCAGGGAATACGAGTATAGAAAGATATAATCCACCCGCGGGTGAAAACCATTCTCTTTTATATCTACCCCTTCCCTTTGTCTGACGATAGGCAAATACCGCAATTTCTTTTCTATTTTTTATCAATCTCCTTAAGACATCCTGAGTGGATGCTACCTGTTTAAACTTAAGCAATTCCTTGTGCATCAATAATAGACCTTTAAACTTGCACCTTCAAATGGTTGGTGTCCGGGCTTAATCTTTTGCGAATCCGGGTCAAACCAATTATCGCTTGCAATACTGATGACCAGCCTGTATTCCTCATTTTCGTCAATAACAATTTCAGTAAATGCATTTGCAATAAACTGGTAAACCGAATCAAACAAAATGACAGTTGTATTATCAATTTTATAACTCAATGAATCTATTGTTATCCGCATTTTTTTATAAGAACCAGCAGCAAGAGGGAGATAGCCATTGGTGATGCTACAATAATCATCGTCATTTATTGGAATGCTCACGATATTATTATTGTTCCATATGTCGATAAATTCTCCGCTCTGCAATATCTCTATTTTGGTTACTCGGACAACCATATCTCCATAAATTCCTCTCAAGAGAGGACCATCGTTGAACCCAAGTTCAACTGAGGCATTCTGGGCACAGGCAACCATCATTAATATTGAAATAACGACAAGATGAAAAGTTCTCATTGCGACCTCCTGCATAAATTTTATCTTAAAAATATTATATGTCAATATTAAAAACTGTCTTGACTTTTATCCAATTATATTTATAATGTTATGATGCAGGAAGGACTTAACATTTTTGAAGACGATTTCTGGGCAATAACCGAGGCATTAAATCGACTCCTTCAGGGAACAAATGCCCGGGTAATATTGCTCATTGATAAAGCAGGTCAGCTCATTACTTCAGCTGGTGATACTTCAAGAATAGATGTCTCTTCATTTGCTACACTCTCTGCAGCAGATTTTGCTGCGACAAGCCAGCTCGCTTCTTTGATCGGTGAAAAAGAATTTTCTACATTATTTCATCAGGGTGAGAAAGAAAATCTTTATGTCTGTTTGGTGGCAAATCGTGTGATTCTCGCTGTAATATTTGACCAACGCACAACATTGGGCCTGGTAAGGGTTAAGGCAAAGAATACTGCTCAGGAATTAGAAAAGATATTTGAGGATATCTTCAAAAAACTCGGCAAAGACCAGATCTCTCAAAAACCTTTTGATTTAGACTTTACAAAAGCAGCTGAGGACGAACTTGATAAATTATTTGGCTTTTAATATAATATGGCATTAATAAATTACGCTTCAAGAGAAATTAATTGCAAGATTGTATATTATGGACCTGGATTGGGTGGCAAGACCACTAACATAAAATATATTTATACCAAACTTAATCCTGAAATTAAAGGAAAATTGATCAGCCTTGCTACAGAATTAGATAGGACATTATTCTTTGATTTTTTGCCCGTTGACCTTGGAACCATAAAGGGGTTCAAAACCAGATTTCACTTGTATACTGTTCCCGGACAGGTTTTTTATAATGCCTCAAGGAAACTGATTTTAAAAGGTGTGGATGGAATCGTATTTGTGGCAGACTCACAGATTGAAAGATTTGATGAAAATATAGAATCTTTTCAAAATATGGAGGATAATTTAAAGACATATAATATCTCAATTGAAAAGATTCCCATAGTTATTCAGTATAACAAAAGGGATTTGCCTAATATTACATCCGTGGAGGAACTTCAGAAGGTGCTCAATCTGCATCTAAAATATCCTTATTTTGAAGCTGTAGCAGTGCAGGGTATAGGAGTGTTTGAAACATTAAAAGAAGTATGTAAAAGGGTTTTATTGACTTTATCTTAAAAATGGCTTCACAATATTGCAGCCGCTGTCAAAGGATTATAAATCCCGGCGACCTTTTCTACCAACTAATCATTAAAGTATTTGCTGATTTTGATGGAGTTATAAATATAAAGAGTTCAAATGTTGATTTTAACAAAGAGTTTGAAAAGATCAAATCTGTTCCTGAGGACCTCTTAGAAGAAGAAGTCTATAAGGAATTCACATTCATCCTCTGTCCGAGGTGCAAAGAGATATACTGTGCAAATCCTTTATTTTTACCTTTGGATAATGTTTATCTATAAATAAAAGTGAAATCCTTTATTCATCTCCATAATCACACCGAATACTCCTTGCTGGACGGGGCAATGAATATTGACCAGCTAGTAAAAATTGCACATAAATATGGAATGGAAGCCCTGGCAATAACTGACCATGGTAATCTATTTGGTGCAATTGATTTTTATAAGACTGCGAAGGAAGAAGGTGTTAAACCGATCATCGGAATAGAAACATATGTTGCCACTGGTTCAAGAAAAGACCAGACAAGGGATTCAAGGGTCCCTGAAGCGTCGTTCCATTTAACCCTTTTATGTGAAAATGAAACAGGATATAAGAATTTGATAAAACTTTCATCCCTGGCATATCTTGAGGGGTTTTATTACAAACCAAGGGTAGACAAAGAATTGTTAATGACATACCGTGAGGGATTAATTGCACTGTCAGGTTGTTTTAAAGGTGAAATCCCTTACAAAATCAATGCTGGGGATTTAAAAGGTGCTGAGTTTGCACTCCAGGAATATCAGGAAATATTTGGGAAAGATAATTTCTATCTTGAAATTATGAGACTGGGATTGAAGAATGAAAATGAGACTATAAAAAAACTTCTTGAATTGAGTCAGAAATATGATGCGCCGATTGTTGCTACAAATGATTGCCATTACTTTTCAGCAGATGATTATAAGGCTCATGATGTCCTTTTATGTATAGGAACAAAGAAGACAATAAATGACAAAGAGAGATTGAAATTTGAAACAGATCAGGCATATTTCCGGAGCCCGAAAGAAATGTCAGAGTTATTTAATGACCTGCCAGAGGCGATATCAAACACATGGTTGATTGGTGAAAGGTGTAATCTATTAATTGATACATCGGGCAGGGATGTAAAGTTACCGAGCTTTCCAAGGCCAGAGCAATATGAATCTGATTTTGATTATTTAAAAGATCTGACCTATAAGAACATAGAAAAGAAATTGTCGCAATTGAGCGACGAAATAAAGACTCGCCTTGATTATGAACTCAAGGTGATAAAAAGAATGGGATTAACAGGATATTTTTTGATCGTACGGGATATAATCCAGTTTGCAAAAGAAAATGGAATCCCAGTAGGCCCGGGCAGGGGTTCAGCAGTTGGCAGTCTTGTTTTATATGCACTTGATATAACAGAAGTAAATCCCTTGCAATTCAATCTGCTTTTTGAACGATTCTTGAATCCAGAGCGCATAAGTCTGCCAGATGTAGATATTGATTTCAGTGATACAAGGCGCGATGAAGTGATAGATTATATTAAAAAGAGATATGGAGTGAATAATGTGAGTCAAATCATAACATTTGGAACGATGCAGGCACGGGCAGTGGTAAGAGATGTCGCAAGGGTTCTGGGAATACCATATCGCGAAGTAGATATGATTGCAAAACTTATACCACCCAATAAAAAAATTGTCCAAGTGATTGAGGAAAATAAAGACTTCTCCAATTTAATCAACTCAAAAAAAGAATATATAGAATTGATTGAAATAGCAAAAAGATTAGAAGGATTAGCACGCCACCCATCGATCCATGCTGCGGGTGTGGTTATAACCCCAAAAGAATTGACTGAATATGTACCTTTATACAGAAATCCAGAAAAGGGCGATATTTCAACCCAGTATGAAAAAAATGCGCTTGAATCAATTGGATTATTAAAAATGGATATCCTTGGTCTAAAGACCCTTACTGTTATAGATGAATGCTTAAGAATGGTAAGTCTAAAAAAAGAAGATATAAACTTTAAAGATCCCGAGACATATAAATTATTAAGAGAAGGACGAACAATAGGCGTATTCCAATTAGAAAGTCATGGAATGCAGGAACTGTTAAAGAGTATACAACCTGAGTGTTTTGAAGACATAATTGCGATAATTGCATTATACCGTCCAGGACCGATGGGAAATGTAAATATTCAGAGGTTGATTGAGAATAAAAAGAATCCCCAAAAGATTGTATATTTACACCCCAAATTAGAACCTATTCTGAGAGAGACTTATGGAACAATACTTTACCAGGAGCAGGTTATGCAGATTTCTTCAGTAATTGCAGGATTCTCGTTGTCTGAAGCGGATAATCTAAGAAGGGCGATGGCGAAGAAAATTCCTGAATTAATGCAGGATATAAGAGAAAAATTTATTAAGGGGGCAGGAAAGAAAGGAATTACGGTTGAAACCGCAGAAAAAATATTCAATCATATTGCACCATTTGCAGGATATGGATTTAATAAATCCCATGCAACTGCCTATGCAGTTATTGCATATCAAACAGCATATCTAAAAACGCATTATCCACTTGAATTTATGCTATGTTCGCTCAATAGTGAAATGAACGATACTGATCGAATAAACATTCTAATAAAGGATGCGAGGAGTTTTAACATAGAGGTCCTACCACCCGATATAAATAAAAGTTTTTATTATTTTGTTAAAGAGGGAAAGGCAATAAGATATGGACTTGGTGCAATTAAGAATTTAGGCAAACCGGTTGCGGATTTAATTGTAAAAGAGAGGACAAGGGGTATTTTCCGCTCTTTTTTGGATTTTCAGATTAGAAATAAGGGACTGAATAAAAAGGCCCTTGAATCTTTAATAAAATCCGGGGCTTTTGTTAGTCTTGATTCTGATATTGAGAAATTACTTGATAGAATAACAGAAAAAGAGATAGGAGGCTCTCAAGAATCACTTTTTGGTGAAACTGAACAGAAAAATAACCAAAAAAATAAAAAAGATTCAGCTAACAAAGTGAAAATAGATTATTTTGCCCTTGAAAAAGAAGCCTTCGGTTTTTATTTCCGGGAACATCCTTTGGAAAAGTATAGGGAAGAATTTAAAACGATAGGGCTAATACCCTGTTCTAAAATAAATGGATTTGAAAACGGTAGAATAATAACTATAGGTGGTGTTTTGAGCGCAAAGAGAATTAAAAAAGACAAGAAGAACAGGGAGTATGCCATAATCACAATAGAAGATTTTGAGGGGAATATAGATGTTTTTGTTTTTGCCGACCAGTTTGAGAGATATACTAATTTATTAAAAGAAGATAATTTATTGATAGTAAAAGGTGCAGTATTTGGGGAAGAGGAGAAGAAAAAGATAAAGGCTGAATTTATTTGCCCATTGAATGAAGTCTATAATTATTACCAAAGAATACTTATTGAGTGTAAAGTTTCAGAAACTCAATCCGATAAGTTAAAGGCATTTTATGATTTAATTAATAATCACCAAGGTGAATGCGAGATATGGTTTATGGTTCCTGATGCAAACGGTTTCAAAAATATCAGGTCAAGGAGCTTAAAAATAAATCCAAAACCTGAAGTTTTATCAAAAATCAAAGAACTTTTTGGAAACGATGCCTTAAGAATAATAGGAAGGTTTTAAAAGGAGGTTATATGGTTTTAATAATCTTTTTATTTTCATTTTATCTTGTTGACCAGCCAGATATAGATTTTTTGAATCACGGAGACTATGGATTGCAATTGAGATTTGGTCCTGGTGGAGAGATAATTGGATATGGTGCATTGGGTTTATTTGATAGGCTTTCCTTTGGATTGAGCTATGGGGCATCAAATCTTATTGGTGCTGGGAATCCTGGATTTTATAAATTGCCGGGTATTCAGATGAGATTACTTGCATTTGAGCAAACTATGATGATTCCAACTGTAATATGTGGATTTGATAATCAGGGATATGGGGAATATGATTCATCAAGGTATGATATTATGTCAAAGGGACTATATCTTCAGATTGGCATACGGTTTGAATATCCGGATTTAGTGATTGCCCCCAATATTGGTGTGAATTATTGTTTTGAGCTGGGTGGAAGATTGGACCTTTTTTGTGGAATAAAATTTAAAATAGGTTCAACGCAATTAATGTTTGATTATTCACCCAACCTTGGTGACCCCGGGGATCAAAATAAGGGGTATTTCAACTCTGGCATAAGGTTTATTTTTTATGAGCAGGTATTTTTTGAATTTGCACTCAGGGATTTGCTTGATAATAGCAATAAAAATCAGCAATTGAATAGAATGATAAAAATAGGCTATAAGGCAAATTTTTAATGTTTCACGTGAAACATTGAGAGGAGGTAATTAATGATAAAAGAACTCACCGATATAGATTTTTTTCAGGAGGTGGAACAGTCTCCAATACCTTATCTGGTTTATTTCTGGGCAATATGGTCACCAAATTGTATAACGATAACCAGATATATTGAAGAGATAGAAAAAAAATACCCTGATAAATTAAATATCGGTAAGGTGAATGTAGATAATGAGATAAAAACCACCAATGAATATGATATTCAGAATATTCCTACAATCCTCATATTTGAAGGTGGTGTTGTAAAAGAGAGGATAATAGGAACAATAACAAAAGAGGTTTTATTAAAGAGATTAAATAAATATCTTGGGAAAACACCAAGAAAACAAAGGGGGCAAAATGATTAAAATCAGCAAATTTCTTTTAATAATATTTGTAATTTTTACTCTTTTTTGTTCATGTAAAAAAGACAATAAAACTAATGTTACGAATAATGATTTCACTTTGACATCTCTTGATGGAGAGGAATATACCCTTTCAAAACTTAAAGGGAAAGTTGTAATAGTCGATTTCTGGGCAACATGGTGCCCACCGTGTAGAAGAGAAGTTCCGCATCTTATCAATTTTTATAACAAATATAAAGACAAAGGATTGATCGTTCTTGGTGTGAGCACTGAAGACAAGCAGACATTGGATATCTTTAGAAAAGATAATAATATAACATATCCAATTCTATTAGGAACTAATGATGTTTTTAAAAAATTTGAGGTTCGCTCAATCCCCCACACATTATTCATTGATAGAAAAGGGAATGTAAGAAAGACACAGATAGGTTATTCTGACGATTTTCTCCCGGAATTTGAAATCTTGATTGAAACTCTGATAAATGAATAGAATTTATTAAAAAAACGCGAGCACAAAATGATAACTTTAACATGGAATAAAAAAGGATTACAATTCATTGCCCATGATGGACAAAATCATAGGATAATAGTGGATACTGATAGCGATTCTGGTGGTTTTAATCAGGGATTCAAACCAATGGATTTATTACTGGTGGCACTCGCCGGATGTATGGGAATGGATATCGTTGCAATCTTACAAAAAAAGGGTGGAAAGATTGATTCATTCAAAATGGTTCTTAGAGGAGAAAAGAATCTTGAACATCCCAAAAGATATGTAAAGATATTTTATGAAATTGAATGTAAAGGAAATTACAGACGCGAAGACCTACTCAGGTCATTTGAACTATCAAGGGATAAATACTGCTCTGTCTTAGCAACACTCAAAACACCACCAGAGTTTGAGTTCACTATATTATGAGTGAGTGAGACTTACATCCATCAAATTCCAAATTTCCATAAGAGAGTAAGTTATATCAAAAAAATTTTGCCTGATAAATCAGGTTAATTAATTTTCCGTATAGATAGTATGTTATATTTTATTATAGTATACCGCAAAACTTATTATAATTTAGATTAAACATTTATATTTTTCAATCTTGCAAAGAAACCACCTCTTTAATTTTATCCGAACTTACGCATCTTTTAATAAAACATATTGATAATCAAAGAGTTCCATTTTTAATTCTTCACTACAAATGCTTTTCTACACTACAGAGCTAAAACAGTTGTTTCTTTCGTATAAGTAATTGAATTTAAATAACTTATATTACTATTTTATGATAAATTTTGATAGAAATATGCGTAAGTTCGGTATATGGAGTTATGCGGTTAACTATATATCCTCTCGTGCCTAAAAAATAAAAAATCCAGGCAAGGTGTAGACATAAATTTATTTGTATTAAAGGCTCATGACCAGAAAGTGTGGTAAAATAGTTGAAAGGC
>FMJZ01033976.1_pt1 | contig 16064 bp, 12 predicted proteins | sample 1987881 | NCBI WGS metagenome assembly FMJZ01 (sample SAMEA4378227, study PRJEB15110) | soil metagenome | biome: soil; feature: Field; material: Soil | place: India | collected 2015-03-11 | depth 0 m | reverse complement strand
CTTAAAAGTCAAGAGTTTTTAAATTTTATTTATTAACTTCCTAAAAATTTAGGTTTGTTCAAGTTTCTTCCGATTATTAAAAATAATATTTTAAAATTTACTTTTCGGGGAAAATATGAAAAAGTTTATTTATCTTATAAGTCTATCTTTATTATTAAATATCTCTTTTTCACTAACTCCTGATGATGCACTTGAAATAATGAAAAAATCAAGTAAAAGTCAAAAACTTATTGTTCCCGATAAAACTCCAAAAAATCAGGTTGTAGCTTCAATTCTTTTGTGTTCTGATATGGATACAAAGATAAACACAATATTCAACATAACAAAAGACAAAATATATACAGTAAATGTACTTGGTAATGTTGCCTTAGAACCTGAAATAGCATCTCTTGAATATTCAGTTATTCAGCTTGAATCTCCATTAATAATTGTATTAGGACACTATCCCTGTGATATAATTAATGATGTACTTAAATCAAACATAAAAGAAAACACAATACAATCCATCAAGGAAACTCTTGATTCATCAGTAGAAAGAGCAAGACTAATCTATGGAACAAATTATTCTGATACTTTATACAAGCAGTCAATTGTTTTAAATGTTTACTATTCTATGGAAAATCTTATTAAAAATAGTAAAATTGTAAAAAATTTGCTTGAAACAAAAAAAATTAAAATAATCGGAGCCGTTTACAATGAAAAAACAGGCTATATCGAATGGTTAAATGAACATCCAATGCAACAGGAAATAATCGATGGAACATACAATTCACTCGAATTTTTAGCTTTATACAAAGATAAATCAAAAACAAAAGAAGAAAAACCTCAAAAAGCGACTTCAACAACAGAGAAAAAAGATATTACAAAACCTATACAAAAAACAAATACTCCAAAACAAATAGTCCAGAAACCACAGGAAACCGTAAAGACTACAAAACTTGAATTTGTAATAGACAAATTAGTTGCCTCACCAAGAAAACCATCTTATATCACAATGATATTTAATACCTTTAAAAATGCCACAAAAATTAAACTTGAGGTTTATTCAATAAATACAGAAAATTCAATAAGAAATCCTGTATTTATCCTACCTTCCTTAAGGGTTATAAATGGTAGAGCTCAGGCTCAATTCTATTTTGCTGGAAGAAAGTTCAAGAGAAATCTATACCTTCCAAAGGGGAAATATAAAATTTTGGCAAAATATACTGTTTTTTCAGGAAATAAAATTTTAGAAACAAAAACAAAAATATTAGAAAATCATATCACTTTGTATTAAAAATTTGACACAATCTTTTTCTATTTTTATCATAATTAGTAAGATTTGAGGATAAAAATGAAAAAAAATATTTTAATTATCTTTTTCGTTTTATTTATCACATCTTTAATTTTTTGCAAAGATAAGTTAAACATTACAAACTATATAGAAATTACAAATTATATTGAATCAACAAACTATATCTATCTTACTAATTACACAACCAATATTGAAATTATTACCAATTTCTATACATATACGAATATATTTACAAATTATATCTTTATTACTAACTATACAAAACAAAACCCAAAAGGAGAGAAATATTACATACAGGCTGGTATTTTCATAAACAAAAGATTCGCAGAAAATTTAGTTAAAAAGTTAAAATCTCAAAAGTTTGACCCTTATATAATAGATAGTTATCCATATTATAAGGTATGTATAGGAAAAGACTTAACAGAAATAGAAGCAAGAAAAATATTGAATAAATTAAAAACAAAAGCAATAATTAAAAATATGGAGTGAAGATGTTTTTTTTAAAAAAAGATTTCAGGCTACTTAATGCTATTGATAGAAATGAAATAGAGCTGGCTTTAAATCTTGTCAGCAAAATAAAGGATATAAATCTTAGCGATAAGGTCGAAGGTGAAACTGCTATCGTAAAAGCAACAAAAGTCAATAATATTGAGCTAGTAGAAAGAATAATTTATAGAAACCCTGATTTAAATAAGCCAGACAAAGATGGCTGGACAGCTATATTCTGGGCAGTAGAAAACAACAACGAAAAAATCCTTTCTCTTCTCATAAACAAAGGAGCAAACATAAATTTTAAAGATAATGATGGACTTACCCCACTTCATATTGCAATATTAAACAATAACCACAATATGGTAAAAAAACTTTTATTCTACAAAGCAAATCCAAACATTCAGGATGAAGATGGAAAAACTCCATTGATATGGGCGGTGATAAATAGATTTACAAATCTTGTGAAAATTTTAGTAGAAAATACAGATTTAAACATTAAAGATAAGGAAGGAAATACTGCCCTCGATTATGCAAATATGAAAAAAGATGAAGAAATAATAAAAGTACTATTAAAGAAAAATAAATAGTTTACGATAAAAAACATTGATTGACAAGAAAGTTTATTGGAGAAAAGATGATAGTTGGCATAGGAATCGATGTAATAGAAATATCAAGAATAGAAAAGGTTTTTAACGAAGAAAAAAAACTTGAAAAAGTTTTCACAGAAGAAGAGATAAGATATTCCTTTTCAAATAAAGAACCATATTTACATTTAGCAGCAAGATTCTGTGCAAAAGAAGCATACTACAAATGTCTGGGAAAAGGCGTAATACATTTTAATGAAATAGAAACAAGAAGAATGGAAAATGGCAAACCCTACATTGTTCTATATGGAAAAACAAAAGAAATATGGGAAAATGCTGGCTCGCCCGATATTTTCGTGAGTTTGTCTCACAGTAAAACTGTTGCAACTGCAGTTGTAATTCTCGAAAAGAAGGAGCAATAAGGTGGATATAAAAGGTAAAACTATTGCCATCATCGGTGGTGGTTTATTACAGCTACCAGTTATTAAAACTGCCAAAAGACTTGGTTTAAAAACTGTTGTTGTAGATAGAAATCCACAGGCACCGGGAGTAAAAGAAGCAGATTTTTTTGTCCAGTCAAGCACTCTTGATGCAGAACTTACAAGTGATATACTTTTAAACTTTGATAAAGAAAAACAAAAGATAGATGCTGTACTTACAGTGGGAACAGATGCAAGCTATACTGTAGCTCTTTCTGCAAAAAAAATAGGACTTCCCGGCATAACACCAGAAACAGCTATCAAAGCCACAGACAAATACGAAATGAGAAAAGCCTTAAGAAGTGCTAAAGTACCAGTCCCAGATTTTGAAATAGTTGATAATTATACAAAAGCCTGCGAAGTAATGGAAAGAATGGGAACAGATTGCGTGATAAAACCAGTAAAAAATATGGGAGCAAGAGGTGTAAGAAGAGTTTTCAACCTTGATGACTTAAAAGAAGCATTTGAACTGGCAATGCAATATTCACAGGAAAGAAAGGTTTTAATAGAACAGTATATCGATGCACCTGAATTATCAATAGATTCTTTAATCTATAACAACGAAATTTTTATAACGGGTGTGGCAGATAGAATTATAGAATATGATCCATATTTTGTAGAAACAGGGCATATAATGCCAAGTCAATTAAGTGAGGATTTAATCTCTTACGCCATCGAAACATTTAAAAAAGGTATAAAAGCTCTCGGCATAAATATTGGGGCTGCAAAAGGTGACATAAAAATTTCGCATTCTGGCTGTTATATTGGTGAAATAGCCGCAAGGCTTTCTGGTGGGTTTATGTCCACCTATACATTTCCCTATTCTTCAGGAATAGATTTGATGGAAAACATAATTTATATTTCTCTTGGCTTACCCCCAGTAAATCTAACACCACAAAAAAACTGGGTATCAATAGAAAGAGCCATAATAGCCCCTCCCGGTATAGTATATGAAATAAAAGACAATTCAAAGAATATAAAATATTTAAATGATGTATTTCTTGATGTAAATTTAAAAGATAAAATACTTCCACCAAAAAACAACCTTGACAAACAGGGACATATAATTGTTGCTGCACCATCATATAGAGAAGCAATCATAGCCTCTCATAAGGCTATTCAATCAATAAAAATAAGAACTAATTATGAATATGAACCTGATATAAATATTCCAGAAAATCAAATCTTGGAAAAAGCCAGAATAAAGTTTAATGGGAAATGTGCCGTCTGTCCTGATTGTGATGGACAAAAATGTAAAGGCTGGATACCCGGTGTAGGTTCAATAGGGAATGGTTATGGTTTTACCAAAACCGTCGAAATGGTTAGAAAAATATCAATTATTCCTTCTTACATCCATGAAAATTTTAAGCCAGATACAACTTCAAATATTCTTGATATTGAAATTGACACTCCTGTATTTCCTGGACCCATAACTGGAGCGATAACAAATCTTGGAGGAGCAATAAGTGAGCTTGACCTTGCAAGATCAATCGTAAAAGGTGCAAATCATGCTGGAACTATCGGATTTTTAGGCGATGGGGCTACACCAACAAAATACAAAATTTCTATAAAAGTAATACTTGAAAATTTTGGAATGGCAATTCCTATCTTTAAGCCAAGAATAGATAATAAAATGATCTTTGAAAGAATAAAAGCAGCAGAAGAAGCTGGGGCTCTCGCCGTCGGTATAGACATAGATGCAGCCTCTTTTCTAACAATGGAAATAAAAGGACAAAATACATCAACAAAGAGTTTTGAAGAATTGAAAGAGATAATATCTTCAACAAATTTACCATTCGTTATAAAAGGCATCTTAAATCCGCGAGATGCAGAGATGGCATTAAAAGCAGGGGCAAAAATACTTATCATCTCAAATCATGGTGGAAGAGTCTCTGATTCTTATATAACCCCAATAGAAGCTCTGTTAAATATAAAAAGTGCAATTGGAAATGATGCAATAATAATATACGATGGTGGTATAAGAAGTGGTAATGATGTTTACAAGGTTTTAGCTCTTGGAGCAGATTTTGCAATGATAGGAAGACCTGTAATGATATATGCTACTGGTGGAGGAATTCAGGGAGTAAGGCAATATTTAAACAAAATAACTAATGAACTCAAAAAAGCTATGGCTTTAACAAACATAAAGAATTTAAAAGAACTTAAGGAATACGGCAAGAAAAATCTCAAAATCCCCAAGGATTTTGATTCTTAAATTTTTCTATTTCTACACCGGATAAATAAAAAGATAATATTTCTCTATAGTTTTTACCCTTTTTTGCAAGTCCTATTGCACCATACTGACAAACACCAACACCATGTCCAAGCCCTCTGCCTTTTATTAAATACCCATTCTCTTTCTTTTCAATAGTTAAAAAATTACTCTTGAGAAAATTCCACCCAAGTATTTTTGAAATACGGGCTTTAAACACATCAAAACTCTCAATTCTTCCATCAACTATAACCCTTTTTACCCTTTCTCCTGAATATACAAATTCAACATTTGTAATACCAATAGAATATAAAAAATCATTAGTTAAAAATCGTTCCCATTCTTTAAAATGCTCAGATATATTACAATTTGTTTCGCCATTATAAAAACAATCCTTACTTCTATAAAATGGCAGATAATCATTCCACACATCTTCACTATTGGCTGTTTTACCACCACACGTCGAACTGAAATATACTGGTATGATAGAACCAGCAAACGTCAAAATCTCACCCTCGGTATCAATTATACACCTTTTACTTTGCTGGTTTTCTTCACTCATTCCTCTATAGCTCTGGCTATCTGTCAAAGAATTTACATCATAAGGCTCATTCTTTCTTGACCTCATAAAATAATAAGCAAGCGTTCTTGATAAAACCGCCTGAACTTTCATAGCTTCAAGTTCTGATGGTGGAATTTCACTATTTACAACACTATAAACATAATACTCAACTGGTAAAATATTTATAGCAAGCTCATTTGTTATTAAAAGCTCCCCCCTATAACTTCTATCATTTAAAATAAATTTATCTGTTTTAAAATGAATTGAGAAAACTTCTCTGCCCAAGACAAATATTCTTTTACCTTCCATAAGAATTTTAAATTGTGAATTTTTTACCTCAAACTCTCCATCTTTTGAAAATATAGTTGCATAACCTGAACTCAGCTTAACTGATAGCTCTCTTTCCTTTCTCGGATTAACCAAAACTCTTATTTTATCAGCATTTTCAAAATAAAACTTTCTATAAACCTCAACATAATTACTATTACTCAAAACAGAATGCAATAATTTTTTTTCAATAAGATAGCGAACAAATTCCTTTGAAGAAAAATAATAATCTTCAGTAAATATTTCTTTATCTTCAAGACCCTCAGGAAAAATCAACGTGGTATTTTTATTAAACAACTTACTATAATATAAAGCAATGCCTTCATTTATAAAATCCGGTAAATTACCTATTTTATCAATCCAGAAATGTAAAAATTCATGAAGAAAAATTTTTCTTAAATCAGATTTTGTCCTTAATACCCTGATAGGTTGAAAATATACATTATTTCTAGTAGAAATACCTCCAATTTTGTAGTCTACGCCAAAATTTTTTGTAAATTCATAAGTAGAACTTAAAAAAACTATTTCAACTTTTTCATTTTTGAATTTTAATTTAAACAAGTCTTCAATAATATTTTTTGCTTCAAGATATGAATTTTCTATAAGCTCTATTTCAGAAGTTGAGATAACCTCGTCAGATTTAACAATCCCACCAATAAAGGAATATTCAATACCATGTAAAAAATTTACAAAAAGGATTGAAATAAAGATCAATCTAAAATTTTCCATCTATAAATACCAATAAAGTTTTTATTTTCTGGAATAGGTCTCCACTTTATTTCCGGGTGGTTAAGAAGCTCGTTAAGAAATACCTTTTTTACAAAACCTTTATTTGTTTTATCTGGTCCTGTATGATAGATAAAATAAGGTTCAACATCTTTAATATATATCATAGAGTGAGAAGGCATCTTAAGATTATTTATGTCAAAAAAGAAAAATATATCTCCCTTTTGAGCTTCCCTGTAATCTCTTCCCTTAAAAACCATTGAATAGTTCCTGAGTAAAGACCCCGAAGCACTCTCACTGAAATCACTTTCTATACTATTTGTATCAAATTCTCCTTCTCTAATCCTGAAAACCCTTTTTCCAAGATATGGAATATCAGGGAAATAAAAAAGATTTTCATCTGGAACAGAAACATTCGGAAGATATTTAAACTTCTTCACCCAATCCTCAGTATGTCTCATCAAAGCCATCTTATAAGCAAATTCTATTAAACCAGAACAATCTTTATGAACATCATACCATTCATCAGATGGATAAAAAAACTGTGATTCAGCAACTATACAAAACCAGTCTAAAAAGTTTTTTTTGTTTATTTCCTCCATAAAATCGGGATATCCATCTTTATCAAAATCACTGATAGGCAAAATTACAGAAATATTTGTAACAAATTGCTTATTCTTATAATTAATCTGAAGTTTTATACTATCTATAATTTGATTTGTATTATAAAAAATTAAAAAACTTCCATCTTTATCCAATATACTACAATAACCTTCAGGATAAATAGTTAATTCAATATTTTTATTTTTCTTTAAAAAAAATTTACCACTTAAAAAAGTAATACTTAATGGAGATCTTTTGCTAACATAAAGTGAATCCCGACTCACCAAAATCCTGTATTTTTCTGGAAAAAAGAAAACTATGGTAGCAACAACAAAAAAGAAGATTATAATAAATAAAATACCTCTACTTAATATAGACTTTTCCAACATATATCCTGTCATCTGGTTTTGTAAGCTTCATTTTAAAAACATATCTTTCTTCTTTTGAGGTTCCTTCATAAAGGATAGCATAAACAGTTGCCTCAGTCAACGAAACACCACCATAATAATGAATGTAAATATTATATTCTCCTTCCACAGGATAATCCATAACATATATCTCTGGACCATAACCTGTCGTTACATCAACATCAAGAGAACCGCCAAGCCTTGTTCTTCTATTTCCATAATAACACTCTCCACCATCAGGTTCAACAACATGGAGATCCATATCAGTGCCATCTGTATCCCAAAAAAGTAGAACCTTAAGGGTTGTTGGTGGAACATCAGCATAAAAAGAGATACTATCCTTGTCAAGTGGATTATCATACTTAGAAACAGTTATCACGTTTATTCCTCTTGCTGAAACCATATCTCTGTAAAATTCACTTTCTCCTCTTGCCCAGAATTCTATTCCATTATAGTTTATCTTAAATAACCCATTTACATCAGTAACTCTGAAATTAAAAATTTTTTCTCTCCTTAAACCACCTTCTGGTCTCTGTATATTTATAGCATAAAGCGTTAATGAAAATACAAATAAAATAATTATATACTTCTTCATACCTTCCTCCCTTAATTTTCAAGGATTTCAAACCCTACATTTTCACTGTTCGCGTTTATTTCTTCCTTATACATTCCATAAGCAAACGAACAGAAAGCAACATATTTACCCGGATAAACAGCCTGAATCAAATAATAATATTTTTTTGTCCCTTTCGGCACGTTACTGATATAAAGATTTGCCTTTCCTCTTGAAAATTCTCGATGAGTAGTTCCTTCAAAAAATTTAACACCAAGATCGTTGTAAGCATTCAAATCATAGACTGGTCTGAATCCTCCCGGAATACCATCTTCAATTACAACATAATCTACATTTACATCAGAAGATAACTCCAACTCTACAAGAACAACATCCATTGGCTTAACTTTCATACTATCCATCTTTTCAATATTTCTGCCATTCAATCTGTAAAATGTTCTCTTTATTGCCATTTTATTCTTCATCAATGGTTGCTTTATACTTTCAATATTGTATTTCAGATTAAAAGTAAAAAATAAATTCTCTTTACCTTTTATTGTTATCACATTCTTGCCTGTTTTAAATAAACTTGAAGGTATCTCTAATGAATTCTTAATCTCTTTCGCATCTACCTTATAACTTCCAAGTTTTTCATTATTCACAAATAAATCAAATGAACTTTCTTTGTCTTTAATATCATAGTTTTTCACATATTCAGTAAGAGTATAAACAACATTGGCAGTTGAAATAGTAGACCCCCACCTGAAATTTTTTCTATTTTTCAGTAAATAGTATACCCCCTTCGGAATCAAAACACTGTCTTTTTTCACACTCATTAAGGCTCTCAAGGCAAGGGCTGTAATATAAAACTCATCATTATACCAATCTACATACCTATCCCTCCAGTAAGCAATCTCTTTGTCCGAAGAAGCCATCGACTCAAGATAATTAGCAACCTCAAGGGCTTCCTTTTCAAGTCCAGAATTTTTAAGCGTTAAAACAAACAAAGCAACAATATCAACTCTATCAGTCTTATAATCCTTCATTAAATTTTTAAGCATATTTGGGAATTTAACATTTGCTTCTGAAAGGACATTCAAAGCATAAATTTTCAAATTAACATCTTTTTCTTGATCTACTGCTTTTGTAAGTGCAGTAATACCCTTATAATATACAGTAGAATCAATTTCATTAGGACTTATCCTTCTCACAAAATTAAGTGCTTTCATAACATAAGCTGTCATAAATGTATCAATTTTATTTTCGTTAAACCATCCCCACCCACCATCTTGATTTTGATAGGCTACCAGTTTTTTTACTCCTTCCTTTAAGATAAAATTTTTATCTTTAACAAAATCTGGTGGAAGTTTGATATTGAGCTTGTTTGCCACCTCAATCGCAAACAAACTTGGAAGAAAAGAGCTTGTAGTCTGTTCAACACAACCATGAGGATAAGTCTTAAGATACAACAAAGCATCCATTATAGCTGTCAATGGATTTTGATATTCAATATAACCGACTTTTGATGAAATTGTTTCTTTTATTGCTTCAGAAGGAATATCAAAACTAAAATTAATATCTTCTTTAGTCAACACTTTTGACTCACTTAAAACCACTGGTAAAGTAGCAGGAATAATATTGATACTTTCTTCTGCAATATCGATAGTTCCATCGCCAGTAGCCTTAATTCTTATACTCATTTTGCCTGTTCTAGCTGGTTTAATAGAGAAAGGAACTACAATGCTATCATTTTTGGCAATATTTGTTTCTTTAATTTTCAAATCAACCTCTCCGCCTGTCGTCATAGCTTCTAATTTTACATTTCTATTCTTAGAAGTCGAATTGAAAACTTTAATATAACCAATAGCCTTATCATATAACGTTATATTAAGAGGCATATTGAACGTAATGAAGAAATCCCTCTTTGAAACTACCTTCAAACTATTTTTACCTACTTTTGTATCCTTTGTAAAAGCAACCGCTGTTATTCTGAATTCTCCAATATTGTCTGGAAATCTTACTTTAAAACTTGCTTTTCCATCTTTATCAGTTTTAAGACTTCCTATCCACAAAACATTATCCCTGAAATCTTTTCTTACGGCTTCTTCTCCCTCCGAAGGATCCTTTATACCTGTAATGAATCTATCCCTTCTTAAATCATTAAAACTCCAGTATTTTCTATTGTAAATTTTCATTGACCAGTCTTCCCTAACATATCTTGAATAACCATAAAACCTTAGTTCAGTAGAATTATAGGTTAATACTCTATTCCATCTATAAGAATAAAAGAATATTCTTGGATCAGGTGATATTTCTGGGAATAGAGAATAAAGCCCTTCATTAACTACCGCTATCGACAGATCTGCCTCTACTCCCTTTCCCTTTGAATCTGAAACAAAAATATCAACATTAGCCTCACTTCTTGGAGAATACACTGAATTATCTGGAACTATTTTTATGTTTAAAACATTCTCTTTTGGAGGGACTTTAATCTTTACACTGTGTTGATAAACTTCATTGTTTGCAAACATAATAACTGAAAAGAAAAAGTTCGGCGACATCTTTGAAGTAATCGGAATTTCAACAAAGGTAGAATTTCCACTTAACTTTTTAATCTTATAATCAAAAATTGATTCTCTCTCTAAGGTAAAAAGTGCAGAACTATCATTAACAGCCGACAATACATAAATACTTGCTTTATCTCCTACTTCATATTCTTCCTTATCACACACTACCATAATATTTGCAGAGGCATAACTGAATGTTGCACCTTCAGAACCAATCCAGCTATAAGCATATTCCTCCTTTTCATTTCCATAAATGTCGGTTGTTGTTAACATCACAGATATATAACCCTTACCGGCAGCTTTAAAACTTATTGTTGCATTTCCTTCCTTGTCAGTTTTGACCTTACCTTCTGCTATAACTGCTTTTGTTTCTTCTATCATCGCTTTGTATGATATATCCTGCCCAGAGGCTTTTTTCCCATCAGCAAATCTTGCATTTACCTTAAGGCTAATTTGTTCACCAACCTTATAAACCATTTTAGAAAAATTTGCCTTTAAAAATACAAAACTTTTTACTACCTTGATTTTAGTTGAACCAAAACTTTGAGAAAAAGATTCATCTCTCACTTTTGCTCTGATAATATAAGCATAATCCCTATCAACATTAGTCAATTCATAATTAAGCCTGAGTTCTCCATTTGCATTAAGTTTTCCGCTTCCAGAATAAACAAATTCTATTCTACTTGCATAAGATGGATCCTCAAAAACATCTTTTGAAGTTTCAAAAATATCATCACTTAAGGGTGTTCTGAAAATTGCATATTCAACTTCACCAGATTTAACTACTTCGCCACTGTAATACTTCGCATTTATCTTAAACTCAACCTTTTTTGTTTTTGCACTGACTATATTATTTGTAGTTGATACATTTACTGCAAAGTCAGGTGCGACATATTCTTCTATCCTGAATTCACCAATATATTTTTTACCATCTATCTCACAAACTACTTTATAGATTCCTTTTGTAGCATTCTGTGGTATTGAAAAATTGAAGGAATAACTTCCATATTCATCAAGTTCTCCTGACGTCTCGGTGTTATACTGGCTGCCAAGTGGATCAACTATATAGGATTTAAACTTAATCTCCTTTGGCACTTTATATTTTCCATCTTCATAATCCCTTGCAACTATCTTGATATTCACTACGCCACCGTTTTTATAAACAGGTGAATCCGTATAAATATAAACCATCCTTTCTATTTTGGGAGATGGAAAAGTAGAAAATTTATAAAATACTTTTTCTTTAACTTTATCACCCGTCTCTCCAAAAACTAAAAAATCAGAGTTCTCATCATCTTTCAAATTATAGATAAATGGTTTTTCTACTGTTGAATTTCCATCACCAATTTTTTTGCCAGTTTTGTAATTAAAAATTTCTATTTTAGCTGGGACAAAATCACCCGTTTTTTTGTTCACCATCATTACAAAAAGTTCTTTATCAGACTTTTTAACTATAAGTGCATTATGGCTTACAAGTATAAGTGTATAAGCTATCTGTTCTTCATTATACACTTCTGCAAGATAAAGACCCGATGGAAGTTTGCCAAAGTTAATATTTCTATAACTCCAGCCTGAAAAATTAGACTCAAGATCGACCTTAAGTTCCTTTACAACCTTATATTTTAACTTTTCAATAACTTTTTTCTGTGGATAATATTTTTTTTCTATTATACTACTATTTTTACTCACTATTTCTGTTTTTAACTTCTGATTACCCCCAAAAACCCTTCTACCCATTTCTCTTAAAATACTTTTTGCTTTATTGAGATAGGTAAATAAAAGAAAGGTTGGATTGTTTTTTATATTAGAGTCTCCAAAATAAATCCTGTCAAGCTCCTTAGCAGATGACAGAAATGTTTCCATATCAGGTATTTGATATAACCTTATATTTACACTCTTTTCATAAGAACTCTCTATTTTGATTACTGAATTCTCTTCAGGAGAAAAACTTTTTTCAGTAGAAAGATAAAAAGAAAACAAATTTGTGCTAATTAATAAAAATAAAAAAATAAACTTTTTCATACCTTCCCTCCACTATTTAATAAAAAATTCATATTTATCAAAATCCTTTTCTACAACACCTCTACCACTCAGATAGCCCAATGTCTTTAGCCATTTTGAATATTCTTCTACATCCTGAGAATAAGTCTGTCTATAATCCTTAAAAGAATTGAAAAACTCACTACCAAGAGATTCAAAGTTAAATATAAAAGCTCCAATATTGTTTGCATAAAGATCTTTAAAATCTTTTACTGAAAAAGCATCAAGAATGGTTTTTTTCTTTCCCTCAAGAGTATTTATAAGATCGACTACTAACTTGATATTACTTGACAGATAAACGAAAGGTTCTCTTATGTAAAATACAACTTCATTCTTTTGATTTTGAAATATTCTGTAATTCTTGTATTTTTTAATAACCCAATTCTTTGTATTGTCCTTAGTAGTAAAATTCTCTACAAAATTTTGCATGACATATTCAGCATTCTTATAAAAGTTTTCTTTCATTTTCATCGAGATTATAAAATCTCCCTTTTCTTCCTTAGTCCTATAACCAAAAGCAATCTGATTATAAAATCCTTCTTTAAAATCCTTTTCAAAACCTTTCAAAACCTCTTCAGAGGCAATTGAAGAAAAAAATGTAAACGGATTAAGTGGCAAATGAAAGAATATCATCAAATCAGTTGGAAAACCATTTGCCATTTTTTTATCAATATATTCATTAATTTTTCTTTTGTTTGGTGACAAAAACAAGGTTAACTTTTTTGTTTTTAAACTCAAAGAAAATGTCATCTGAGGAACCTCTTTCCCAGAAAAAAATGTTTTTTCTGGAACTGTTATTAATAAACTATCAATTCCTTTATCAAAAAGATTATCTCCCGTCTTTGAATAAATTATATCAGAATCATATGTAAAAGCCTCATTAAATTGCTTTGAAGTCTTTTTAGGAAGTTTTTTGAAATTATAGGATAGATTTTTATTTTTTGAAATAACAATGAGGTTATCAAAAAATGCAACGTAATAATCTCCTTTCATTGCCTTAGCATTAGCAATCTCAAGTAAATCACTGATTAATTTTGATCCCTTTGTGTCTTTAAATTCGATAAGAAAAATTGTTCCATCTTTAGTCCTAACAATATAAAATTCATCTTTAAGAATATTAAAAATTGGTGAATTTAAGGCTTTTGAAAAACTTTCTATATCCTGATAAAGAGCACTATCAAGTGAAAAAAGATAATCAAAGAAATAGTCTGAATATTTTTGATCAATCGACTTCATAAAACTTCGCTGAAACTCTACCCTTAAATTCTTCAAATTTCTTACATAAAGTAATTCACTATATTCAGGCAAATCAACACCAAAAGATAAAGAAAAAAAGCATAAAATGAAAAAGATTTTTTTCATAATATCCTCCAGATTTATATAATTTCAGAAATCCTTAATAATCAGACAAAATAGACTTAAATATTTTAAGCCCGATCTCTGCTGCAAAAATACTTCTCACATCTTCAACCATCACATAACACAAAAACCTATTGTTTAAACACCCCACAAAAAAACCATTAACCCTTCTTAAATCTGGTTTTCCATCTTTTTCATATTGTCCTGTTCCAGTCTTACATATTATATTAACATCAGAAGAAAGATCAAGTTTTCTTCTGATTTCACTTACAGTTCCATTGATATAAACCATATTCATTCCAGAAATAAGAAGTTTATATAAATCATCAGGCAAATATTTTGTCTTAAAAATTAAACTCTCTATAGCATTAAAAAAATCTATAGGTTTTATCTTTATAAAATTATTTTTACCAATCATAGCCGCAATTTGCTCTTCTCTATTCAAAATAGTTCTTCCTTTATTTTCAAATCCTTTATACAACCCCCATTCACTTAATACATCAAGAAAAAGATTAAAATCAACATCCTTTGAAAAATAGTAAAAATAAGAATTGCAGGAAAGTGCAAAAGCTGGTATTAAGGACAATTCACCATGTCCATCTTTAAGCCAGCAAACACTATAGTCATCAGCATTAAATCCTTTACATCTATGTCTCTCAGTTACATCAACACTTCTATTTTTGAACTTTGCAATAATGGTAAAAATCTTAACTAATGAGCCATGAGAAAGTGGTTTGTTTTTAAGATTGTAATCATCAATATTAATGATAAATTCATTATTCTTGCAATCTTTTAAAATCACAATATAGGGTTTATTGATATCAGATAAAAATCCAAAATCAATAGAAAACAAACTTGAATATAAAAATAACATCAATAAAAAAAATCTCAAATCTATCCTCTATTTTTTCATAAAAATTTCCCACATTACAATAGCAGAGGCTACAGATGCATTTAAACTATCAAGTTTGCCAGTAGTGGGTATTTTTACTATTTCATCACAGAGTTTTCTCGTAGATTTTCTCATTCCTTTATATTCACTCCCTATTACACAGGCAATTTTGGAGAAATTTTTTATATCAAACAAACTTTTATCAGACTCGCCAGCAAAACCAGCTATAAAAAAACCCTCCTCTTTGAGATTAATTATCCAGTTATTAAGGTTATTTACATAGAGAACCTTTTGCTTATAAATTCCACCTGCAGAGGACTTAATTGTCTGAGGCGTTATTCTTGCAGAATTATCGTTAGGTAATATAATCAAATCACAACCTAAAAGTAATGCTGAACGAATTATTGCCCCAAGATTACCTGTATCAGTTATACCATCAAGTAAAAGAATCTTTTTTATATCCTCATTCAAAACAAAATTATCTTCATTCTCCATTATGTTTTCTGGCAATAAAATATTAGCACATATACCTTGATGTTTCTGAGTTTGAGCTAATTTTTCAATCTCTCTTTCAAAAACAAAAAAGATTTTAATATCTTTTCCCTGAGCCACCTTAATAATTGGAATAAATTTATTCTTTTTTGATTTATCAAGATAAATAGACTCTATCTTAATATTGTCATTAAGTGCTTCTGAAACAGAATTTCTCCCATATATAAACAAGCCACCCTCCGTATAACTTATTCTAACTTTTTAGCTAAAAGTTGTCAAAAAATTTACCTTTTAAAATCCAAAAATTATAAAAAAATTCTCGGCTTCCATATTCGATAAGCAAAAATTTTATCAGTATGTATTGTAAGCTTTCGGAGAAAAGGGAGGCAATATCAAAAAAGTTTTTTTTGTAGCCAAAAATTGGTAAACCAAATAGTCACCTTTTTGCTTCGCAATGCTCAGCACAGGCTTTTTG
>FMJZ01056125.1_pt1 | contig 16105 bp, 12 predicted proteins | sample 1987881 | NCBI WGS metagenome assembly FMJZ01 (sample SAMEA4378227, study PRJEB15110) | soil metagenome | biome: soil; feature: Field; material: Soil | place: India | collected 2015-03-11 | depth 0 m | reverse complement strand
GCCTTGTTCGTGAAGTCGCGCTAACGCTCGGCTAATTTCTAAGATTATATAACTAGCAACTTCTGGCAGTAATCTTCCTTTTCTCTCTAAAAACTCTTTTAGACTGAGTCCTTCAACATATTCGGTAACAAAATAATAAAGACCACTATGTTTACCAAAATCAAATATTTTCGTAACACTTTCTTCTTTAAGCATACTGAGTACTTTTGCTTCCCGCTCAAATCGTTTTACATTCTCCTCATCGGCTGATAACATTGGGCTTAGAACTTTTAGGATCACTGTACGGTCCAACGGTTTTTGTAAAGCAGTATAGACGACGGCTTGCGCACTGGAAGAAATAACTTTGATTATCTCGTATTTCTCTGCAAAAATTACGCCTTTATCGAAAATCATTTTCGCAAAAATCTTTATCCTTTGATGTGTCTCAGTAAATTACGAAAAGAAAATATCATATATTTTTAAGGTCTTGTTAATTTCAATCTTTGATTTATTTTATTGATTAAATTGAGTAAAATAAAAATAATTGGGAAGTTGTTGGTGAAAAACATCTCAATCTCTTTTAGGATTTCGTCAATTCCCAATCTTGGATATCATACGCTTTAAGTTTATATTGTAAGGTCCGTCGGGAGATCCCCAATTTTTCTGCAGCTCTTTGTCGATTACCCTTAACCGATTTTAACACTTCGATAATATACTCTCTTTCTCGATTTGAGAGCGCTGATTTCAAATTATTTTCTTTTGGTAAATCTGCTTTAATGCCTAAATCTTCAACGGTAATTAATTCTTGATTGGTTAAAGCGCAGGCTCGAGCGATAGCATTTTCCAATTCACGAACATTACCAGGCCAACTGTATCTTAAAAGCAGATCAGCGGCTTGTGGAGTAAATCCTTTAATCTCTTTATTTTCAAGCCGGGCGAAATGTTTGAGAAAATGGTTGGCTAATAGCAACACATCTTCTCCGCGTTCTCTTAGAGGTGGTAGATCTATTGTCACCCCTTGGAGTCGAAAGTATAAATCTTCACGGAATTTACCTTCTTTTACACCTTGAAGTAAACTGCGATTTGTTGCAGAAATTATTCGCACATCGGCTTTTCGTGGAGTTACCTCGCCAATGCGTCGAAATTCGCCTTCTTGTAAAACCCTTAACAGTTTTGCCTGGATGGCTAAACTGACATCCCAAATTTCATCTAAGAACAATGTTCCGCCATCTGCTTCTTCAAACAATCCTTTTTTGTCCGTAACCGCTCCTGTAAATGCGCCTTTTTTATATCCGAAGAGTTCGGATTCTAGTAAAGTTTCCGGAATACTGCCACAATATAAAGCGACAAATTTACCCTTTTGCCTTATGCCATTATAATGTAATGCCCGAGCTACCAATTCTTTGCCTGTGCCTGTCTCACCTTGAATTAATACTGGAATATTAGAATTTAGCACTTTGCGCATTAAATTGAAAACATTCATCATCTGGGGACTTCGACCAATAATATTCTCAAATTGGGTTACTTTTGTCAATTCAGTTTTAAGATATTGATTTTCCTCTAAGAGCAATTGCCTTAATCGAGCATTTTCAATCGCAATTGCTGCCTGGTGGGAAAAGGCTTCTAAAAACTCTAAATCTTCCTCCGTGAAAATACCTTTTCGACTACGGGCGTCAACATAGATTGCACCAAGCAATTTTTCTCGATGAACCAAAGGTACGCACATCACCGATTGGATATTGTGAAGAATAACACTTTGGGCTTTGCTGAAATCAGTTTCTAAGGCATTATGAATCAATAACGGTTTCTGTTCGTTCAGCACTCGATTTAAGATACTGGACGAGATTTGTGATAATGCACTAAGATCTGGGTTAGTTAAATCGGCTAAATCCTTTTGCGAGAACTCACGAGCCACTACTGGGACCAGTTTGTCCTTTTCTTTTAAAACAATCACACCTCTTTCCGCAGATAAATTCTCGATTGCTAAATCCATAATCCGGTCTAAAAGTTCATTATAATCCATTATCGAATTAATAATCTGGCTAATTTTATATAGTGTTTTGAAATCGTCTTGAGTCATAGTTAACACTCCTCGCTTACCATTAATCGCGAATTGAATAAAAGCGGATTACAGACATTGGTATCAGTTCCTATTAGTTTAATCAGTATCTTCATACTCGTTTTATGACCATTATGAATATGATATTTTTGCTAATTTACAGAAATCTTAAGTTTAATTTTAGCAATAAATAATAAGCCTTATATTTGATAGTCTTATATTCCAACAATATGTCAACTAGTTTATAATCAGTATCTTCGTACTTGTTTTATAACCATTATGAATATGATATTCTTGCTAATTTATATAAATCTTAACTTAAATTTTATTATTAATTAATGATAGTCTTATTACAACAATATGTCAAGACATCTTTGTAGAAAATCCTAAAAAACGTTCTGAGGACGCCGAAACTCAAAAGAAATACCAAGAAATTTGCCTGCGCATCTTGGCCCTCTGAGTAAGATACTGGCTTTGTCAGAATTCTCATAAAGCGCGGTCCTAAGTAATTGTTTTTTTATTATCTCTATTTGTATAACCAAAACAGAAAGACATATAATACATTAATTGGGGGCGTGCGGTTGTAAATAACATGTTGGAGAGTGTGCTTAAAAAGCAGAGGAGCTAGCTTGGGGCTAGCCCCAAGCTAACCTGATTCCAGCATATTGAATGCCCTATTCTGGCCTATACACCGCATACCAGGTCGCCTACCAGTCACTCCTAACATTCGATTAACTAAATTTCTCTTTCAAACTATAAAAAATAAATACGCTTTTAAGTCTTTCCCCAATATAGTGCTCTCTATATATTTTAGTTAGATTATTTCGGAAACAGGATATTCTAAACACTGTCAGAAAATCTAATATGATTTAAGTAAAAGATCATTTCATATCATGATATTGGACTAAACAATACAGAAAAATATCAGATTTTAGGATGTCCAACAACTAATTAAACCTGGCTTAAAACTAAAGTCTTTCAAACAAGATTGACACGTCTATATTTTAGCGTAAAATCTTATCGTGACTAAAAATCGGACTAAGGTTATAATCTCAGCAATTGGCAGGCTATTTATCGTCTGTCTTTTGATTATTACCTGTCAGCCCGAACGCGATAACCCCTATGACCCAAAATCAACGAAAATCAAATCCAGTACGATTCTGGGTAAAGTAACGGCTAAGAATGGATTGCCTGTAGCAAATACAAAGGTTTCATTATTATTGCAACCGGTTAGTAAAATAATTTCAACTCTTACCGACCAGTGGGGAAATTACGAATTAGATTATATTTACCATCTTGATTATGGCGATTCGGCAATTGTGACGGCAGAAAAGAATGAGTATCACTCAACCCCAAAACCAGTTGCGGTCGATATTCACCGGACCGATACAATAAACTTTATCCTTGATGCAAGTCCCCAGATTAGTGCAGAATCCATAACTTCTTATCATGAACCTTTCCTTCCCGGTGAAGATATTTACTGGGTTAATTTCAGTGTTCGGGTTTTTGATGCTGATGGCGTAAATGATATTGAAAGCGTCTATGCTTTAATCCCGGAACTGAATAAAATATTTCCCCTATATTATACCTCTAATTATATCTACAAAGATTCTGTTACCGCCGAATTATTTCCTGAAAGTACCTTAGAAAGCCTTATTGGCAAAGACTGTTTTTTTGAGGTATTAAGTAGTTCTCATTTTCGATTTCTTTCCAATCCCCATCGTCTGAGTCGAATTATTTATGATGCACCCGAACCGCTCAGTCCAATTTTAGACACAACGGTTACTCAAAATTTTTCCTGCATCTGGCGCAAATTATCTTTGCCATTTCCTTTTAGTTATGTGCTTGAAATCTATTATATCCGGCCTGACTATCGATTAATTTTGGCCTATCAAAAAACTTCAATTCCTGCTACGGACACGATGGTTACGATTCCTTCATTAGAACCATATTCGGGCCATTTCTTATGGCAAGTATCAATCAGAGATAACTTAGGAAATGTTTCTAGATCAGTCCCCTCGCTTTTTTATTACTATCCGTAGTTTTTCGGTTTTTCCAGGATTATAAAAAACATTAAATTTACCGAGTCTTTATTTTCTGTCAACACTTTGACCTAACCAATTTGCCCTTGTGTTCATACGCAATTCAGATGAGTTGGGGTGTTGTCTATTAAATTATTGTCTGAGTTTTCTGTTAGGAGACTTTTCAGTTAATTTGGTTATTTTCAAACTCATATCTGCTAAATACTAATTTCATTTTCTCCTTAACTGTATCCACTGAAATTGGTTTTTGTAATACCTCCTGCATTGATGTCATCTTAATATGTTTCATACCACAAGGATTTATATAATCAAAATAATGTAAATCTGTAGAAACATTTAAGGCAAAGCCATGAAATGTTACCTGTCTTGAAACCGCGATACCAATAGAAGCAATTTTGCTGTGAGCAACCCAAACACCAATATAAGGATGTGCAACATATGCGGTAATATTAAATTCCTTTAATACTTCAATTAAAACTTCTTCAATTTTATAAATAAACCTTCTAACACTAACTAAGGATTGTTGCAATCGGAAAATGGGATAACCAACAAGTTGGCCCGGCCCATGAAAAGTAACATCTCCCGCTCGTTCCACACGATAAATTGGAATATTTTTCTTTTTAATCTCAATTTGCGGAACTAAAAAATTCTCTTCTTTACCCGATTTCCCTAAAGTAAATACTGCTGGATGTTCAGCGAAGATTACGGTGTCTTCGATTTCATTGCAAACTCGTTTTAACCAAAATTCTTTTTGTCTTTCTAAGGCAATTTGATAGTCGCAAAAACCTAAATCAACAAATTTCATTGCCGATCACTTTTGAAATAACAATGTAAATGTAATTGGTAGGTGGTTAATTTAATAGTACCAAAACCTTTGCAATCTTAATGAGTTTTTAGCTTTTTAATACATGGATTGCTTTTTTATGCCCGGCGCTTACTGCTTCTAAGATTGCTTCTGATAATGTCGGATGGGGATGAATCGTGTTGATAATATCTTGAAGTTTTATACGAGCATTGATTGCTAAAGATAATTCAGAAATTAAATTAGATGCTTCAGGAGCTAAGATGTGTGCGCCTAACAGTAAATCGGTCTTCTTATCAGCAATGATTTTAACCATACCTTCAGGCTGGTCGATTGTAATAGCTCGGCCAATTGCCGACAAGAAAGCCTTGCCAATTATATAATCGTAGTTTAACTGCCCAACTTCTTTTTCGGATAAACCGATAGTTGCCAATTCTGGATCGGTATAAACACAGTTAGGAATAATTTGCGGTGCTGAGATACTTTGTTCGCCAGCAATATTTTCCGCCACAAAAATCCCTTGCGCCATTGCTTTATGGGCTAATAAAGGTGGTCCGATAATATCACCAATCGCATAAATCTTATCTGCACATTGATATTTTTCATCTATAATGATAAATTGTTTCTCATTCAATTTGATATCCGTGTTTTCCAAACCCAAACCATCGATATTAGGAACTCGACCTATAGCCACCAAAATTTTATCGGCTTTCAAATTATGCTCTTTGTGCTCGCCGCGTAAGGTAATTTCCAGACCATCGGATTTCTTTTGAACATGAATAATTTTACTATTAAGAAAAAACTCGATGCCCTGTTTGGTCAAGATTCTTTTTAAGTAATCGGCAATTTCCGGATCTGTACCCGGTAAAATCTGATTAGTAATTTCAATAATTGAAACTTTACTACCGAGCCGATGATAAATTGTTGCTAACTCCAATCCGATCGCACCCGCACCAATAATTACAAACTTTTGGGGTACTTCTTTAATTTCTAAGGCTTGGTCTGAATTAATAATCTTTTCATTATCAAATTCTAAACCAGTAAGTACTGCGGGTTTTGAACCGGATGCGATAATAATATATTCAGGACTGATTTTATGTTCGGTCCCACCAGATTCGACTAATAAAACTGTTTTTTGGTCAATAAACCGTGCATGCCCTTTTACGATTTGCACCTTATTACTTTTCAATAAAAATTCAACACCTTTTTGCAGTCGAGACACAATATTTTTTATGGCTTGATTAAAGACCGCAAAATCAATCTCTGGTGCCCCAAATGTTATACCGGCTTTTTGGGCTTTTTTTGCATGAGTGATAATGCTGGTATAGTGTAATAATGCTTTAGTCGGAATACAACCACGATTAAGACAAACACCGCCAACAGCATCTTTTTCTATTAACAATACCTGCTTGCCCAGCTGGGATGTTCGAATTGCGGCAACATATCCACCTGGACCAGCACCAATGATTAAGATATCAGGATTTTGCATGTTCTCTTATTCTTGAGGATTAACAAAATAGGTTCATGGTCTCAAAATGTTAATCAAAACAGTATTAATTTTGAGCCTCTTTTCATCCAAAATGTAGAATCATTAACAACAAATATGGAGGAAATCTCTTCGAGAAAAGATAGAACAAAGATTACTCAACCCAGCGTGTCTTACACCGATCAAGATTAATCCGCTCGATATCTTTCGTGTAGCGGTCGAGCAATTCTTGAGCAAAAGTGACTGGGTCAATATTAATATCCGAAAGCCCTTTGCTTTTAGTGCCTTGTTCTTCGGCACCAATTATATTAACGCCGACATGTATTAAGGATGAAACCGGGGATGCGGTTGCGGTTGATATAGCAATTTTCGCATCGTTAATATAGAGGTCGGTCCCGACGTTTCGGACTACAAGTTTACCCAGTTTCTCATTTAATAAATCCTTTACTCTATCAACCAACAGATACTGACGAAGAATTGCTTTTTCTAAATCGATTTCAAAATGTTCGGCAATGAAATGGAGCATACGTGGAGCATAAACCCGTTTGCCGGCTTTGACATCTTCTAAGTCCACTAATTCCCGAAGACTGATATCACATGGTCCGATAAAGGCAATGATTGAATCACCAGCAATGCCAAAATTATCGTAGGCGTAAAGCGAATGTAATTGTTCGCCCGTATAACCAATTTCTTCTTTTATAAACTTGCTACGCATTGAAATACTCCTGTCCTTGATTAGCAAAAATTAATCTCGATATAAAGTTTTTTACAGAATCCACGAAAACATTTTTTTCTTAAAAATCGTCCTGATTTTACAGCACACCATATTAAAACTTTACTTCTATTAAATATAACAAAAGTTCTGTAATTTGCAAGCAATATTTTCAGCATATCAAGAATACTGCTGCTTTTTCATGAAATTTTTTTTGACTTCAGTGATTTCCCAAAATCATAATACCGATTGAGTCCGAAGTTGCCGTAATAATTTTCGTGCTTCATTGAAAAAATCGATTGCATTGCGATAATCAGGATATGTCCACTCTAAGGCTTGAAAACTCTGATGTCGATAGATAAGGGTAACTTCAGCATAGACGCCCTTTTGGAGATAAATCCGATGTCCATAGTTTTTATGGGTAGTAAGAATAAAATTCTGTAAGGTTAAAATACCAGGGTCAATATTAATTTGTCTTTTATTTTTTTCAGTAAGAAATTTCTTCTCTATTTGCTCCGCATATTTTTTTATTTCGACTAATTGGTCAGCCTTGACAATATTTTGAGTTACCAGCCAACACCGCTGAAGATTTTTGCCCATTTCTTTTTCGTAATAATCAGTAAAGTCGAAAGGAGTCATCGGACTTTTCAAGATGGTTTCGCCAAAATTATGAGATAACATATGCTCGATAATCGAAATCAAACCGACATCAGCAGTTATTATACCCCAAACAATTAATCCCGAAGGCACTTGATTTTCAGTCGATGTCATATAATAATAAACCGTATTGGTTGGTGAACAATCACAAGAATTAAGAAATGCAAACAAAAAATTTTCCTTAAGACTTTATTGCTCATTGAGTCTTTATAAAAATTTCTTCCGTGATTCATTTTAAAGTACAGAAGATAATTTCATTATTACTTTATTATTCGTTGTTGTATTTTTGGAAATTTCTTTTTTCATTTAGATTTGCTGCAACGAAAGTACAAAAATCAACTCAAGAATTATTATTATTTTCTAAATGTTAGTGTGTATAAAGAAACAAAACAAGTAGACAAAATACCAGAGTTAATTCAGGAATCATTATTACTTTATATGAAATATTTGATACCTTGTCTATGAAAGACAGTATAGCATCAAGATTTTTGTGTACATTGTTTTTTTCTTCCATAGGCGTGTTCTCTTTTCTAACCATAATTTATATAATTTAAATTAACAGGTAAAAACATGGTAGAGGATATATCTTTTCTTTAACATATCAAGACTGAATTTACATAAAATATTAGACACTACCTGAAAGACAATCATTATTGCAGTGCATTGCGATTTTGCCATAAAATATCTGAGACCTTAGTTGTCAAGGCAATCATTAGAAAACCCTGAAAAATGCTCAAGAGAAACCTCACCTCACAAGAAAAAATCAACAATTATGCTTCTGCATTTCATGTCTTTTAAACTAATATTGACTTTGTCCGAGTTCTTCATTATTACTGTTCCAGGCGTCTTTGCAAAAACTCTTCTAATTCTTCTTTGCGGGGTAAATCATCTAAAGATTGCAAGCCAAAATAGCGCAAGAACTCCTTGCTTGTGCTATAGAGAAATGGTGCGCCCGGTTTTCGGGCTCGACCGCTAATCCGAATTAACTTTCGTTCTAAAAGCGTCACAATCGGGCCGGTACAATCAACACCGCGAATTTTTTCTATTTCAGGCCGAGTAATTGGTTGATTATACACAATAATTGATAAAGTCTCTAAAGCAGCTCGTGACAGTCGGTGGTAACTCGCTTTATATAAAGCACGTATCCAAATACTATATTGAGGAAGGGTATAGAGTTGAAAACCTTGGGCAACTTTTTCAATCCGAAAGGTTCGACCACTTGCCTCGTATTCTCGATTTAACTCTTCAACTGCCTGAAGAATATCTTCCGCATTTCGATTAGTAATTTCACAAAGTTTACTAACAGTTAAAGGACTATCAGCAACAAAAAGTAGGGCTTCAACAATATACTTTAATAGCGGAGTAGTTTGTATCCCAATTTCCGGTGGATTAATACTACTCAAAGTTTGTTCGGATTGATTTTCGGTCGTATCTGATGGTTGCGATGCGTTTGTTTGCGTTGACGGTGAACTTTTATCCGACTTGTTTAAATCTTGCGTTGTTGGTCGATTTTCAATCGCGGATGGATCTGGTGACTCTGATCTTAATTCTTTTTCTATTTCTTCCATTTTCCACTTAAAGATATTAATCTCTATTTTCTCTTTTTCTCAAAATCGCGTCAGAGCGCGAATTATATCCTAAATCAATCTTTCTCATTTGATTTCGCAACTAAATTAAATCGCTTAAGTAAAGCACGAATTGCTTTTTTCACATCCGTTTCTTGTAAAAAACAGGTAATCTTCGTTTCTGAACTAGTAAATGCATCAGTATGAATTTTTAGTTTATGAAGGGTCTCAAATACTCCAGAAAAAATTTCCACATCGCTCCCGATACCAGGACCAATCAAAGAAATTGAAGCCAAATTTTGGGCAATTACTAATTTTTCTGCATGGACTAAAGTCTTGGCAGTTTCCAATACCGATTTAGCCCATGAATAATTCTCATAAGTAACAATAAATGAGAGGTCAAATTTTTTATGATAGGGAACACCATGGGCAAAAAACAATAAGGGAATTTTCGCCTCGGCTAAACGTACAATTACTTGATGCAAGCATTTAGGTAATTGCGGAACGGCTACTAAGGATAATCGGCATAAATTAGTAGTATGCGAAATTGCCCGGACAAATGCTTTTTCAGTACATTGTTGGGATAATTTGTCACTATTTATCATTGTGGCATAATCCTTTTTTAATGATTTAATTACTAAAGGTACTTTATATTTTAATGCCAGAGCGCAGGCTCGGGGATGAAGAATCTCCGCACCTGCAGTTGTCAACTCGGACATCTCTTGATAAGATAATTGCGGAATATGTTTTACCGCAGGAAATAATTTAGGATTTTCTGTAAATACGCCTAAGACATCCTTATACAATTCGCACCGTTTGGCTTTAAGAAATGCGGCGATGGCAACTGCGGTAACATCTGAACCGCCACGGCCTAAAGTAGTAATTTCTTTATTAATGCTTATGCCTTGAAATCCGGCAATAATAGGAATCTTGTTTTCTTCTAAAGCCTCATATAAACGGTTTCCTTTTATTTCAATAATTCGAGCATCTGTGTGTTGCGCATCCGTAATAATCCCGACCTGCGAACCCGTAAACGAAATTGCTTCAAAACCTCGACGAGCGATGGCTAAAGAAAGTAATGCCATCGTTATCCGCTCGCCACTGGTTAATAGCATATCAATTTCTCGGCCTTTTGGGTTAGAGTTTATCTTTTGGGCTAAACTTAATAAATTATCCGTGGTATCTCCCATGGCCGAGACCACTACGACAACTTTCTGTTTAGGTGTTTTGCTCTTGACAACGACATCTGCCACTTTTTCAAGCTGCGACAGGTCTTTTATCACACTCCCACCAAATTTTTGAACTATAACTTCCATAATTTTAATAAACCCTGACCAATTGAGTGTATCTTATAATTTTTATCGTTATATAAAGTACAAATTCCATCTCTGCTAACGAATTCAGACTAATAAATGAGTTCTAATTTTAATGGCACTCAACATAAATGATTTCATAATTGCTAATTTATACTGATAAATACTATGTGAGCGGCTTTCATTTAATGTTTTCCATAATTTCTTTGGATTTTCTAAAAGCTCCCTTTCGGACATAGATTTTTTTTCTTTATGTTAATCCGTAATAACAATAATTGATAAAATATTCACCAAGCTCTGATGCTTTCAATCCGTTTTAATGCAGTCTTTATCGTTTTCGTTGAATGGATTAAAGCAAATCTAATATATCCTTCACCATATTCACCAAATCCTATGCCCGGGGCAACCAGAATTCCTGTTTGTTGTAATAGATATGCGGTAAATGTTTTAGAATTATTTTTATATTTAGTAGTGGGAATTTTAGTCCAGAGATAAAATGTTGCCTCAGGCATTGTAGTTTGCCAGCCTAAATCCTTCAATCCTTGGGCCAACAGTTGAAGTCTTTGTTGGTAGGCTTCACGCAGTGGTTGGGATAATTTTTCTGTATGATTTAACGCAAACACTGCGGCATCTTGAATTGCGCCGAATGGTCCTGAATCAACATTTTGTTTTATCTTCAAAAGCGCTTTCAAGATATTTCTATTTCCTACAGCATAACCTAAACGCCAACCACACATATTAAAAGTCTTGGATAAAGAATTGAATTCTACACAACATTCTTTAGCACCAGGGACTTCTAAAATACTATGTGGTGGTGCATTGTAATATATCTCCGAATAGACATTATCATTTAAGCAGTAAAAACCATATTTAAGTGCTTTATTTACTACTTCCTGATAAAACGATATTGGTGCTACTGCGGTTGTTGGATTATTAGGATAATTCAGTACTAAAAGTTTTGCTCGTTTGTTAACCTTAATTGCATTCAATTCAGGTAAAAAATTATTTTCGGCTCGAAGGGGTAAAATAATTGGATTACCGCCGGCTAATAAAGTCTGGTTAAGATAAACTGGGTAAGACGGTGATGGAATATAGGCGATATCATCTTTATCAATCAATGCCCAGAAAAGATGACCAATACCTTCTTTAGTGCCTAAAACAATCACAACCTCGGTTTCCGGGTCGAGTTTCACATTATATCGACGTTGATACCAATCCGCAACTGCTTGCCGGGTTTGAAAATTACCTGCATAAGTTGGATAACGATGGTTCTCTAATTTTTTTAATGCCTTTACTAATTCCGCAATGATTTTTTTATCAGGAAAGAAAGTCGGATTACCCTCACCAAAATCAATGATTTCGTATTTGCCTTTTAATGTATACTCTGCTTTTAATCGGTCTAAATCCGCAAAAAGATATGGCGGAATTCGATTTAACCGTGTTGCGAAAGGGAATTCCTTAGATGTTTTCACTTTTGGTCTTTACGGCCAGTATTTTGCTGATTATAACGGACAAGTGGCCAAGCACTTTTCATTGGTGGAGCAAACCCCTGGAAAACATATAATCCTCCTTGCCACGAACCGATATAAACCGTACCATCATTATCAATAACCGGTGAGGGGCTATACATTATCTCCTTACTATCATCCGCAATCATCCATTTAAATAGCAGTTTGCCCTTAGAATTAATCACATAAAAATAACCGTCATCGGAAACAAAATAGATGTTACCCAAAGAATCAATAGCTGGGCCTGAGAAAAAATAGTAATCAGTTTCAAATACTGGAGTGACCTCACCATAGACCTCTTTTTTATATAAGAAACCATCTTCGGCTCCAAAATAGATGATGCCATTAGGTCCGATTGTTATTGGTCCACGAATTGCATCTTCATCTGGTGTCGGAGCAATCCATTTCAATCGGCCTTGTTTCGTGACTGCATATAAAGCACCATCAGTGCCGCCAACATAAATCGTGCCATCAGTACCAATCGCCGGCGAACCAAAGAAATAAGCTTCGTTTTCTTCAGGTGGTTTGTAGATCCATTTAATTTTACCTTTGGCCGTAAATGCATAAATTGCATCGGACGCAACATAGATTGTACCATCAGAATCGATAACCGGCGAACCGGCAATCTCATCACCGGTCTGATAGGTCCATAATAATTTACCAGAAGCGGATACCGCATAAATTTTTCCGTCATCACAGCCAAAGTAAATTGTGCCGTGTTTACCAATTGCCGGAGATGAATAAATGGAGTTTCCGGCTTTGAATTGCCAACGTTCCTTACCTGAAAAATCGATTGCGTACAGACGACCATCCGTAGCAGTAATATAAATTCCATTCTTATCCACTGCTGGTGATGAATATATCGCAAAAATCGCGGAAAATTTCCATTTCGCACTACCATCAACATTTAAGGCATAAAGAGAACCATCTTCACAGGTGAGATAAATCTCTTTTTGTGGTCCGATAGCAACTGCTGAATAGGTCCCAGAATTTTGTGCATATTGCCACTTTAATAAATTGGGAACGATATTGAGTGTCCAGGGATTTGACCACTCGCTAACATTACCTTTTTCATCTTTAACCCGAACCCGGACATTAAATGAACCCACACTTTTGTATTGATATTTTGCAATATGGACATACCCTGAGTAAGTAAACTCACTCCACGCAGATAAATTGCCGTCACCCCAATCGAACTGATAGGAAATTTTGTCATTATCCGCATCAGTAGTTTGCACGGTAAAATCAATCGGCATGACCGTATCACCAAAAAGTTGAGTTAAAATTGAATCCGGGGTTAACGGTGCCTGATTTTCACCAAACAAAAAACTAATAACTAATAGAAGTATGATTATGTACATTCTCATATGATAACTCCTTAAGGTATTAAAAAGAATATAAAACCTGTAATTTAGCTTACCAGAGGTGTCTTTCATAAATTTTAGTATTTATTCAATATTAAGCATTACAAAAATCATCAAGTTGGTATTTCTATGATAAACCACTTTACTAATAAATTAAATAAAATTTTTCAAAAGTCAATACTGATTTGTGTAACATATCTTAAAATTACTATCGGTTCTGTTAAATAGATAGACGAAAATATTTCTAACAAAATTAATTTTAAATGTCTTATTGGAAAAAGAATACTATCCAGACCATAGCCCTTTTATCAATTAGGAAAAACCTTGAACTTCAACCCACAAATTCAAGATTAATCTCAGATGTCTTATCGGACAAGAGAACACTATCCAGACAATAGCTTTTTAGTAATTTAGAAAAACATCAACTTTAGCCCACAAAATAATGAGTATTTCACTTTATAAAGGTTTTAAATATTCTCTTAATCTTTAGATACGCAATGATAACTGATTCGCTGACAACAAGGCCTTTACTTCCGACCTATATTCAAGCCGACACTCAGCACAGGCAAACTATCAGATTCTGTCATATTTGTAAACATTTGCTAAAGCAGAATAACAGTACAGTATTTCCGGTCTTGTGAAAAACGAATGAATTGAACCAACTAAATCTGAATGATTAGTTTTATTATAAACATTGGTCAATACATTAACGGTTCTTGAAGGAGTATCAAGATTTTTATGGAAACTGTTTTTTTGCATAGGTGTGCTTTTCTTTCTAAATCATAAATAATTAAAACCTAAAAGAGGACATACTTTTTTCAACATATCGATGCTGGATTTACACAAAATATTAGACACTACTATTCTGGATATCTGTTTGGGAATTCAATTTAAATGTAAAACCAATTAAGAAGAATTAAACAACCAAAGCAGATTATTTATTAAATCTCTCGAAAATCGTCAATAAAATTTTTACTTCAAGCAACATTCTTATTTACGATTACAATCTTGGCACCCCGGGATTATTTTATATCATTTGTAGAGTTGCTCGTAATTTTGGAATAGGTCAATTTCGTCAATGTCGGTTTGGGCGAATAACACAACTATAATATTTTTCAGAATGGTGTCTATGATTGTCTTCTCGGTAATCCCAAAATTTTTAATCAAAATATTTCTATGACTGGCTATTACTCACTCATCGTTTAGATGTTTATTGTTTATATAATCTACGTATCAATTGCTCATAATTTTTGCTTAAGGCAATATTACGACGTGCCATTACAACTTTTGCAGTGGTGATTGCTTTTTTTAATTGCCACCGTTTACCTTTGGGCCAATGAAAATTAGGAATTGATTTTGTTGCAGTTAAAACATTGGCAAATATTCCCCAAACTGCACCAGTAGGAATCATTGTACCAATTGCGGTTTTAGTATGGTCGCCAATAAAACAGCCGACTTTCAATTGTTGAGTATCAATTAGTTTTCTTCCGATTTTGACTTTTACAGTTGAATAATTGTTCTTTAAATCAGAATTCGTCGTTCCGGCACCGAGATTAACCCATTCGGCGATATAAGCATGTCCGAGAAAACCATAGTGATGCTTGTTGACAAAACCATGTAAGATTGACGCTTCAACTTCTCCGGAAACTCGACAATTTTCACCAATTGTTGTGCCATTACTAATTTTAGCCTGTTCAATAAGCGTATTTTTACCAACATATGCCGGGCCACTAATTATAGAAAAAGCCAGAATCCGGGCATAATCGTCAATAAAAACCGGCCCGTCTCGTAAATCGATTACCACACCAGCTTCAATTTCCGCACCATAACCGACATAGAGTTTTGCGGTATCGCCTAAAATAATTGCCTGCTGACTGATATGACCGTAAATTGCCGAATCACTAAAATCATTAATGAGTTCCTGATGATTATAAGCGATTAATTCCCAAGGATATGTTATACTCAGTGCAGACACTTTTTTGTGAGGTAATTTTAATTTCCGAATCAGCATAGTATCAAACGGAATTTTCTTGACCTCTGAATTTTTAACTCTCAAGCCAATAATCTCATTCTGCGCATTGATAAAAATTTCTTCATCACCTTTGATATTAATCGGTTCTTTGATAATGGCTCGGCCGGATAAAAACAAAGAGACATCATTCTCTGATAAAAACTCATTGACAGCAATTTGTGGATATCTTTCTTTCAGCAGTGAACTGATAATTGGGCGAACTAAAAGACCAAATTTTTCCTTAGGATATAATCTCTGATATTTTTCTAACAAGGTAAATCGGCCACAATACAATTCCGGTACTGAACGTAAATAAACTAACGGCAGAAAATTTTGACAATACTCATCTTCATAAATATAAACCATAATATCTTAGATTACTAAAAATAAAGTTAAAGTCAATATACAGAAGACTTTGATAATATCCGTCTTTATAGTATTAACCGTAATAATTTAACACAAAAGCTGATATTCAGAAAATTTGGGCAATATCCAATTTCTTTCTAATGACAGATAACACAATATAGTGTTCCGAATTTAATATCTCGTCAATAATAATTATCCAACAACTCTGACAAAGTCAATATTGGTTCAAAAGGCATGAAAT
>FMJZ01008974.1_pt1 | contig 16115 bp, 12 predicted proteins | sample 1987881 | NCBI WGS metagenome assembly FMJZ01 (sample SAMEA4378227, study PRJEB15110) | soil metagenome | biome: soil; feature: Field; material: Soil | place: India | collected 2015-03-11 | depth 0 m | reverse complement strand
GCGCTTCCGCTACAATCCCGGCGTCTTCAAGATCGACTGGGCGCTGGAGCGCCCGATCCCGTGGCGGGCAGAGTTGTGCTATCGGGCTGCGACCGTGCACATCGGCGGGACGCTTGCGGAGATCGCCGCTGCGGAGCGGGCGATCTGGCGAGGGATGCATCCCGACCGACCCTTTGTCTTGCTGGCGCAGCAGAGCCTCTTCGACGCCGCGCGCGCGCCGGAGGGAAAACATGTTGCATGGGCGTATTGTCATGTCCCGCATGGCTCGACCGCGGACATGACCGAGGCGATCGAGCGTCAGGTCGAACGCTTCGCCCCTGGCTTTCGCGATTGCATCCTGGCGCGCGCCACGCGCTCCGCCGCCGAGATGGAGAAATACAACCCCAATTACGTGGGCGGCGACATCAACGCCGGCGTGCAGGACCTTTTGCAGCAATTCACGCGGCCGACGCCGAGCCTGACGCCGTATCGCACCCCGCTGAAAGGCGTCTATCTGTGTTCTTCCTCCACGCCGCCGGGAGGGGGCGTGCACGGCATGTGCGGCTATTACGCGGCGCAGACGGTGCTGAGGGATTGGGGCTTAATTGGCCGCGGCGAGCAGGCGTCGCGCTGTCAGATGGTCGGTCACTAATACATTGACCCATCCACCGCGGATCGCACCCAAAATGGCGTGAAACTTGCGCTCTCCCCCTGCTACGCCGATCGAGCGATCCACCATGCGGAGTTGCTCTAACGGCATAGAGATCACGCGATCGTTGAGCGGCGTGCGCACAGGCGAACCGTTGATGTCGAAAAAGCGCAGCACGACATCGCCGACTGCGCCTTGCGCTTTCAGCGCCTCTAACTCTTCCAGAGAAAAGCGATTGCCGCTGTCGGCTAGCAATTTCGACGGTTCAATGGCTCCAATGCCAACCAGCGCCGTCGTCACTTGAGAAAAGAGCGCCATGGCGTGCTGAACGAAGGGATCGGCCAAAATCACCTCGCGAGCGGCCGCCGAACCGACAATGCCGGGTGCAGGTAGAAAGATCGCCGTGCCGCCGAGAAGCTGGGCAAGCCGCGTGGTTAACCGCCCGGCGTGCGCCTCCGCCGACGGCGAGCCTACGCCACCCAGAATTTGCACGACGCGAATGTTGCCTTTGTTCGGCACCGGGTGCATGGCGTCCACCAACGCCAGCAACGTCGAGCTCCAGGAGGAGATGCCCACCACCTCGTTGGGCCGCAGCGCCGACTCCAGATAATAGGCGGCGGCTGCGCCGATCTGCCGTTCAATGAAACGTTCATCGCTTTCGCCGCTGCAATCCACCACAATCGCATCGCGCAGACGATAGCGCAACACCAGCTCCTCTTCCAGGTCCGTGTAAACGCCTTGAGGAACATTTACGGAAATTCGGATGACGCCCATGTCCTTCGCCTGTTGCAATAGGCGCGACACCGTCGGCTGCGAAAGACCTAACTGCCGGGCGATGGCCGTCTGTTTCATGTCCCATTCGTAGTACATGCGCGCAACGCGAACAACTAATCGCAATTCATCCATCTGCGCCATGGCGTCCTCTATATATATTTAAATATGAATTTATATTCAAAAACGCTTGTCAAATAAATTATACCACGGGTAAGCTTACATAGATAGAATGAAATTGCAATATTGAATATTTATTCAGATTCAACACAACTTTGTCCTGGTTTCAACATCATGCAAATCGCCGAGCTGGAATACAAGTCAATTCAATATCGTCGCGCCATACTGTCGAGCATTGCGCATGCGGGCGCGGGGCATACAGGAGGGAGCCTTTCGTGCACCGACATTTTGAACGTGCTGTACAACCATGTCATGCGTGTGGACCCGCGCAACCCTGCCTGGAGCGAACGAGATCGCTATATTCACAGCAAAGGTCACTCCGTTGAGGCGCTCTACGTTGTGTTGGCGGACAAAGGATTTTTTCCGCCAGAAAAGCTCAAGACGATGAATCGCGGCGGTTCGCACTGGGTGGGTCATCCGACGCGCAAGGTGCCGGGCATTGAGCAAAACACCGGCGCACTGGGGCATGGACTTTCGGTGGCGGTCGGCATGGCGCTCGCCGCTCGCATGGATGGCCGCAGCCATCGCGTCTTCACGCTGTTGGGGGATGGAGAGCTGACCGAGGGCTCGGTGTGGGAGGCGTCGATGAGTGCGGCCTTCTACCGGCTCGACAACCTGGTGGTGATCGTCGATCGCAATACGCTGCAAATCACCGGTCGCACGGAGGAGGTCATGGCGCTAGAGCCTCTAGAGGAGCGTTTCACCGCCTTTGGCTATGCAGTGCGCACTGTGGATGGCAACAATATCCGCGCGTTGGTCGATGTCTTTGCACAGACGCCCTTTACGCGGGGCAAACCCAGCATGATTATCGCGCGGACAACGAAGGGCAAGGGCGTCAGCTTTATTGAGGATGCTGCTGAGTGGCATCATCACGTGCCGACCCCCGACGAATTAGCGAGAGCCCTGGCCGAACTGGATCAAGCTGAACAACGCTGGCAGGAACGTTATGCAACCGTTACAACTCGGCATTCCGAATCAACAAGTCTTTTCTGATACGTTGCTGGAATTGGCGAAGCGCGATCGCAACATCCTGGTCGTCACCAGCGACTCGCGTGGGTCAGGGCGGTTGGTCGCCTTTGGCAGGCAATTGCCCGACCAGATCGTTGAAATGGGCATCGCAGAGCAGAATCTGGTGGGTGTGGCCGCCGGTCTGGCTGCCGAAGGCAAATGCGTCTTTGCGGTCTCCCCGGCCTGCTTTCTGACCGCCCGCGGGTTGGAGCAGATTAAAAATGATGTGGCTTATTCCGATCGGCCGGTGAAGCTAGTGGGCATCAGCGCGGGTGTGAGCTACGGTGCGCTGGGCTCGACGCATCATTCTCTGCACGATTTGGCGGTCTTGCAGGCCATCAACAACATCGATATCGTCATTCCTGCGGACAACTTTGAGACGCGCGCGGCGGTGCTGGCCGCCATTGCGCATCCGCGGCCGCTTTATCTGCGCCTTGGCAAAAAGCCGATGCATCATCTGCACGCTCCGGATACGCCTTTCATCCTTGGCAAAGCAATCCGCGTGCGCAGCGGCGACGACGTGGCATTGTTGGCGACAGGTGAAACGGTGGAGATTGCGGTGCAGGCGGCGGATCTATTAGCAGAGCGCGGCGTGAAGGCGGACGTGTTGAGCATCCATACGTTGCGTCCATTTGATGAAGCGGCTGTGCTTGATGTTGCGCGGCGCGTGCAGGCGATTGTGACTGTAGAAGAGCACAGCGTCTATGGAGGACTGGGAAGTCGCGTGGCGACGTTGCTGATGCAGGCCGGCGTTACGCCGTCGTTGCGCATCGTCGGCATCCCGGACGAATACACTTACACCGGCAGTCAACTAGAAATTTTTGAGCATTACGGCATTACGCCGTCCGGGCTGGCGGCGACGGCGGAGGGGCTGCTTGAGGGGAAGCGTATGGCGGCCTGAGTCTGTGGCGTGCGTGCAGGATGCCCTTTCCCCCGTGCGTTTTTGCTTCCCAGGGCGCACGGCGATTTATGACGTCGGCCTAAAGCTGTGTTTTCTTCGTAGCCAGCTTTCGGTGTACAGATCGAACAATCCTCTTTCAGGAGGCTTCGGGCTTCCTGAAAGAGGGTGTAAACACTTGCATGAAATTGAAAATCGAATTGGCCCCCCTCTTTTTTAATGGTGCATCCATACATTGAGATACGTGATATGTTGGCATGAGCGAGATTAGTGAGCCATTCATTTTAGCAATCGATCAAGGGACGACGAACACCAAGGCGGTATTGGTGGACGCGGCCGGGCGGATCCGGGCGCGTGCATCGACTGCATTGGCGGTTGCTTATCCCCAGCCTTCATGGGTGGAGCAGGATGCCGAGGCAATTTGGGCGAGCGTTTTGCGCGTAATAGAAGAGGTGTCGGCGGGCATTGCAAAGCCTCCGGTTGCGATTGGCGTCTCCAACCAGCGCGAGTCGGTGGTGCTGTGGGAGCGCTCCACCGGAAAGGCGCTCGGCCCGTGTGTGATTTGGCAATGCCAGCGCGGACGCACGTTGGTTGAGCAACTCAAGGCGGAACCGGGCGTGGGCGCAGAAATTCATAAGCGCACCGGCCTGACAATCGATCCAATGTTTTCGGCAAGCAAGATGCGTTGGCTCTTGGACGCTGTTCCTGGGGCGCGGCGGCGCGCTGAACAGGGCGAAGTCTGTCTGGGCACAATCGATAGCTGGCTGCTCTTTCGGCTCACCGGCGGCGCCCTCCATGCCTGTGACATGACCAACGCTTCGCGCACCCTTCTTTTCAACCTGCATACGCTGGATTGGGACGACGCACTTTTGAATTTGTTCGAGATTCCGCGGCGGGCTCTGCCGGCTGTGCTGCCATCCACCGGCCTTTTCGCTGCAACGGCGGCTTGCGGCTCGTTGCCAGCCGGAATTCCGATTGCTGCGTTGATCGGTGATTCTCATGCTGCGTTAGTTGGACATGCTGGTTTCACGCCTGGAGCGATCAAAGCGACCTATGGCACCGGCTCCTCGGTGATGACGCCGATCGCTAAGCCGATCCTTTCGCAGCGTGGATTATCAACCACTATCGCCTGGTCGCGTCCGGGAGAAGTCATTTATGCGCTAGAGGGCAACATCTACTCGACCGGCGCCACAGTTCAATGGCTGGGCAAGCTCTTTGGGTGGCCCAACCCGGCGGAAAAAGTCACCGAGCTTGCGGCGACATGTCCTGACAGTGAGGGCGTGTATCTGGCGCCTGCCTTTGTGGGGTTAGGGGCGCCGTGGTGGGCGCCCCATGCGCGAGGTATGATTTATGGGCTGACGTTGAGCAGCAATGCGGCGCATCTGGCGCGCGCTGCCCTGGAGTCGATCGCCTATCAAGTGTATGACGTCTTTGCGGCTGTGCAGGAAGAAGCTGGTGTGCCGCTGACGACATTGCACGCAGATGGAGGCGCCAGCGCCAATCCGTTGTTGATGCAATTTCAGGCCGACTTGGTGCAATGTCCTGTGCGGGTCAGCGCCTCACCCGATATTTCAGCACTGGGGGCTGCTTATCTCGCCGGATTCGGGGTGGGTGTTTGGAAGTCCACCGCAGAGCTGGCCGGTCTGGAGCGAGGTGAACAGCTTTATATGCCCGCCATGTCGGAGTCGCAGCGAAGTAAGCTTTTGGCAGGTTGGCGCGACGCAATCGCAAGGGTGATGCATCGGTGATGTTGAATCTGCACCGGGGCGGGAAAAACCGTTTGGCTAAGATGTTCTGAACAAGGAGGGTTTGTGAACTCCATCATGTTTGAGGAGGGGAAGGTTCATGAAATGACCGCCATGAAATAACTGTTTAGGAGGAATGATGTGGTTGCGAAGGCGAGACTTTAATTGGGCTGGATTTTTTGTGAATCTGTTTTAGTTCATAAGGAGACTGGCTGTATGCGGATGCACTCTCGATCGATTTCCGTTCTCGTGCTGTTTGCGTTTCTACTCAGTCTGATTGCTGCATGCGGTGGGCCGGCGGGGCCTGCTGCACCAGGCCAACAAGCAGCGCCGGCGGCTGGCGCCATGACCGAAGTCGGGACCCCGCGTAACGAGACGTTGATTGTTCAGACGTTCGACGGCAGAACCAACTCCCCCGACAACATGAACCCCCTGATGAGCGGCTACGCCATCTGGCGCGGCTTCCGTGAGCTGGCATGGGGCTATCTCTGGGAGATGGACACCGCCACCGGTCAGTCGTATCCTGAACTGGCCGCCGACATGCCGAAAGTGCTCAACGCCGAGTACACGCAATTCGAGGTTCCGCTGCGACAAGGCGTGTACTGGAGCGATGGCATTGAATTCACCGCCGACGACGTCATCTTCACGCTTGACACCTATTTCAACCATAGAGACAAGCTCACCTACTTTGGCGTGCCGGTGATTACGAACTACGTCAAGTCCTACGAAAAGGTGGATGACTACACGGTGCGCATCGAGACGGTGAAGCCTGCCTATGACTTCGTCACCACGTTGGGGGTCTACACCTGGGGGTCGGCTTTCAACATTGTGCCCAAACATGTTTTCGAGAAGGTTGAGGACTTGACCGCCTTCAAGAACGAATATCCGGTGACGTTAGGGGCCTACACGCTCAAATCCTACGATCCCAATGGTCAGTGGCATCTGTGGGAGCGACGTGAGGACTGGGATCGCTCGGCTACGGCGCCGCTGGGCATGCCTGCGCCCAAATATGTCTTCTACAAAAACTTCGGCGACGAGCAGACGCGCACGCTGGCCTTTATTAAGAATGAATACGACGTGGACACCTTCATGAGTCCGGACAGCATTCAGGCGGCGCAGGCGCAGAATCCTAGAATTCGCACCTTCTCTCCCACCTTCCCCTTCCATGACATGAACGACGCCTGTTCGTATGGCGTTCTGATTAATAATTTGAAGCCGCCGCTGGACAAGCCGGAGGTGCGCTGGGCATTGGCGCTCTCTCTTGATCTGCAGAGCGTGGGGATCAACGCCATGAGCGGTCAGATCAAGGCCTCGGCGCTTCCCATGCCGGATACACCGATCAAGCGCCCCGCCTACTTTGAGCCGTTGCACGAATGGTTGAAAGAATTTGCCTTGCCCGACGGCTATCAGCCTTACAACCCCAACTTTGGCGCCGAGATGGTGGCGCGATTGGCGGAGATGGGTGCAGACCCCTCTCAACTGCCGACAGGCGATGCAGTGACCGATGGCTTTGGCCTGGGGTGGTGGAAGGCTGACCCGGCGCAGGCGGAGAAATTGATGAACTCTGTCGGCATGACCAAGGGCGTCGATGGCTTCTACACCTTGCCAGACGGTTCGCCGTGGACGTTGGAGCTAGTTATTCCCAGCGACTGGAACAAGGTGATGCAGCGCGTTGGCTTCTCAATCGCCGATAGCTGGACCAAGGCCGGCTTCCGGGTGAACGCCCGCCAGGTGGACAACGCAGAGTTCACGACCGTGCAGAACACCAACGCCCTACTGCAGACGATGGTGAACTGGACGGCGAGCTGCGTCTTCAACATCAACTTCGTGAACAACTGGCGTACAATCACGCCCGAAAATCTGAAGCCAGCGGATTCCAATGATTTGATCACCGGCAACGTGGCTCGCATCAACAATCAGTTCATTTTCGACAAGATTGCTGAAGCGGCGGCGATGGATATGTCCAAGCCGGAGTTCCAGGAGGCAGGACGGGAAATCATCAAGGAGATGATCCGCAACATGTATTACATCAACATGATGAACATCCCGACCACCATTCCGACGAACGAAACCTACTGGACGAATTTCCCGAAGCAGGACAACCAGTACGCCGTGCCATACACCTGGTGGAGCTCCTTCAAGAAGATTCTCGTAAACGTTAAGCCCGCCACGCAGTAAGGAGGCGATTGCGTGCCCCTAGAATGGGGAAGGGTGGCGATTGTCTGCAGAGGCAATCGCCACCCCGGTGATTTTTTATCGAGGAGAAACATGAAACTGGCGCAATATATTGTTCAACGCGTTTTTGCCTACTTCTTGGTGTTGTTCGTTGGCGTCACCATCACGTTTTTTTTGCCGAGGTTGATGCCGGGCGATCCGATCAATAACTACATTTCGCAGGTGCAGGCGCGCGCCGGACAATCGCTTTCCGCTGAAGCCGTGCAGCAATTGCGCGATTCGCTGGCCGAGCTGTATGGCCTTCAGGGGAACTTGTTTACGCAGTACATGAATTACTTGAAGCGCGTCGTGCGCCTGGATTTTGGACCTTCGTTCACATATTATCCAGAGCCTGTCTCAGAAATTTTATTAGAGTCGATGCCGTGGACGGCCGGACTGTTGCTCACCACCACCATCCTTTCGTGGTTGATCGGCAACGGGATCGGGTTGATCGCCGGTTATTACAACAAACGCCGTGGCGCCGCTGTCCTTGAATTTATCGGTATCGTTTTATATCCGATTCCCTACTATATTCTAGCGCTTGTCGTCATTTTAATACTCGCCTACTGGTTGGGCCTTTTTCCGTTGTCTCCCACCTTCCTGCCAGGCCCCATTTCGTGGAGCAAAGTGGTTTCCATTCTTTACAATTCCTTTTTGCCTGCATTGACGCTGGTGCTGGCCGGCTTCGGCTGGAATGTTCTCTCCATGAAGGCGTTGGCCATCGCCACCAAAGAAGATAGTTACGTGCAATTCGCCCGTCTAAAAGGGACGACCGACCGCACGCGTATGGTGAACTATGTGTTCCGAAACGCCATGTTGCCCCAGATTACGGCATTGGTGCTCTCCTTAGGGTTCATCTTCAACGGCGCCCTTCAGACGGAAATCATTTTTTCCTATCCGGGGCTAGGCATGACGATGCGTGCAGCCGCCGGAGCAGGTGATTACAACCTCCTGTATGGGTCGATCGTAATCACGATCCTTTCGGTGGCGACAGCGGCGCTGGTGCTCGACCTGATCTACCCGCTGTTTGACCCGCGCATTCGACTGGGAAGGTGAGCGAGATGAACGCACAAACAAATCGACGTAAACTGCCAAAACTGAACGCACGGCTTACTATAGGTCTGACCATCGTCATCCTCTTGACCGTGAGCAGCCTTGTCTTGCCCTTTTTCACTTCCGTCAATCCGGCTGCGCAGGGCACTTACTTGAAAAATTTGCCGCCGAGCCTGAAGCATCCCCTTGGCACCAACGCCTTAGGGCAAGACATTTTCTGGTATCTGGTCTTTTCTGTGCGCAACTCCTTGTTGCTAGGCGTCGCCGTCAGCATCGGCATCACCGCCATTTCAACCTTTCTGGGCTTGAGCGCAGGCTTCATCGGCGGTTGGTATGAGCGCATCGTGGTTGTCTTTATGGACACCTTCATCACGATTCCCGTCTTGCCTGTTTTGATCGTCTTGGGCGCAATTGTGCGCGGCAATACGTCGTTTGTAGTCGTCGCGACCATTCTGATTGTCTTCGGCTGGGCGTGGAACGCGCGCACGGTGCGATCGATGGCGTTGTCGTTGCGCGAGCGAGAGTTTATCAATATGGCTCGATTTTCGGGCGCCGGCGCGCTGGCCATCATCGCTCGCGAGATTTTTCCCTATGTCTATGCGTACATGGTTGTGAACTTCATCAACACAATCCTGTTCGCCATCAATACGGAAGCAGCCCTGGCCGTAATCGGCCTCTCCAACGTCGTGGTGCCTACGTTAGGGTCGATCATCTTCTGGGCGTTGAACTACAACGCCATCATGATCGGTCAACCTCTCTGGATCATCGCACCGATCGTCACCACCGTCCTTCTTTTCTTGGGCTTGTTTTTGACGTCTACGGGGTATAACGAATTGTTTGCAGAAAGACGAGGTGTCGCGTGATCCGGCTTGAAAATATCGTAGCGACGTACACGGCCCATCGGGGCCAGGTCAACGCCGTCGACGGCGTGACGCTCGAGATCCCAGACGGCGTCGTTGTGGGCATTGCCGGAGAATCCGGCTGCGGCAAAAGCACGCTGATGAAGGTGCTGTACGGCGACATTGGCTTTCCGCTTAGCCTTTCTTCCGGCAGGGTGGAGTACGGGTTCGTCAATGATCGCGGGGAGCCGGTGACCACCGAGAACATCCGCGAAGAATGGTTTCGGCGCATCTCGTATATTCCGCAGAGCTCCATGAGCTCTCTGAACCCGGTGATGCGCATTCGCGATCAGTTTGTAGACTTTCCGGCTACAGCCGGTCGCAAGAAGGAAGTGTTGGCGCAGGTGCGCAGTTTTGTCCAAAAGCTTGGACTTCCTCCGCAATCGATCGACGCCTATCCTCATCAACTTTCGGGCGGGATGCGCCAGCGCATTATGGTGGCGATGGCGACCTTTTTTCAGCCGGAAATTATTCTGGCGGATGAGCCGACGACCGCGCTCGATGTGGTGGTGCAGAAGAGCATCTTGCTTTTGTTGCTCGACCTGCAAAAAGAGATGGGCAACACGATTCTGCTGGTCTCCCACGACATGGGGGTGCACTATCAGATCACACAGAAGATGTTGATCATGTACGCAGCGAAGGTGGTTGAATACGCCGACACTGATGACCTCTTTCAGCAACCACTCCATCCGTACACGTTGATGTTGATCCATTCCCTGCCCACGATCGGCGACGACCGCGCGCGCCATGGATTGCCGGGAAGCCCGCCGAGTTTGTGGGAGATGCCGCAAGGATGTCGCTTTGCGCCGCGTTGCCCGCTGGCGACAGCGCGCTGTCGCCAGGAAGAGCCGCCGCTCAAAGAGCATGTGCGAGGGCGCTTTGTCGCCTGTCATTACGCCGAGAGCGTGCCGGAGTTAAAGCGAACTCTGGAAGCAGGGCCAAAATTGAGCGAGATCGACGTGATGGAACTGACGGCGGAGGCGGAGCGAGATATATGAAGACGATTCTGAAAACGGAGAACCTCAATAAAACCTATCATCTAGGCAGCTTCCCGCGCAGCATTAAGGTGCACGCGCTCAATAATGTCAATCTCTCCATTCAAAGCGAGCAGCCAGCCATCATCAGCCTGGTGGGTGAATCTGGCAGCGGCAAGACCACGCTGGCGAAAGTGATCCTACGTCTTGTCCAGCCGACCTCCGGCGCAGTGACGGTAGCCGGCCATGTCGTGGCCGGCAGAGGCGTTCGCCCCAGTCAGACGGAGTTTCTACGCACCGTTCAGCCGATCTTTCAGAATCCTTTTGAGGCGTTCAGCCAATATCGCACCGTGGACGCTTATCTCTACGAGACTGCAACGCGCGTGGCTGGGTTGTCCAAAGACGCAGCGGTGCAGGCTGTGGAGGAAGCCCTCTCCGCTGTAGGCATGGAATACAAGGATGTGCGCGGCAAATACCCCAATCAATTTTCCGGCGGCGAGCTGCAACGCGCCTCGATCGCTCGTGCGCTCATCCCGCGGCCGCAGCTCATTGTCGCCGATGAACCGGTGAGCATGATCGACGCCTCGCGCCGCATGATCATTATCAACCTTTTCCTGGCGCTCAAGCGAGAATATCAGACCAGCTTCCTGTATATTACGCACGATCTCGCCACCGCCTATTACATCAGCGACTATATCGCAGTCATGCACAAGGGACGCATCGTCGAATTTGGCGATGCCAAGCAGGTGCTGTCTCGCCCTCAACATGAATACACACAACTGCTGCTGGACTCCATCCCTCGACTGGATGTTCGCTGGGTGGATCAACGCAATGCAGCACAAAACGGAAAGGTCAATTATGCTTCGCGTCAGTGAAAACCGTCGCTTCCTTATCCACGATGATGGAAAGCCTTTCTTTTATCTGGGCGATACAGCCTGGGAGCTGCTCCATCGTTGTACGTTGGAGGAAACCGCCTACTATCTCTCCGACCGCGCAGCTAAACGTTTCACCGTAATTCAGACAGTTGTATTGGCCGAGTTGGATGGCCTGCACACGCCCAATCGCAATGGCGATCTGCCGTTGATCGACGATGATCCCGCACGCCCCAATGAAGCGTACTTCGCCCACGTGGATGCTGTCGTGAAGATGGCGGCGTCGCTGGGATTGTATATCGGCATGTTGCCGACTTGGGGGGACAAGTGGAATCAGAAATGGGGCGTAGGCCCGGAGATTTTTACACCGCAAAATGCCTATGTGTATGGTGAATTCCTTGGCCGCCGTTACGTCGATGCTCCGATTATCTGGATTCTTGGCGGCGATCGACCCGTCGAGAACGAAACACATCGGCGAATTTTGCGGGCGATGGCGGAAGGATTGCGCGCCGGCGACGGCGGCCGCCACCTCATCACCATGCACACGTGGGGGCCGCACAGCACCTCCGAATATGTGCACGATGAATCCTGGCTCGATTTTCACACCTGCCAGAGCGGCCATGCGCGCAATTCACCCAACTGGCGCTTCATCGAGGCGGACTACGCGCGCACGCCGACCCGCCCCTGTATGGACGCCGAACCCGGTTATGAAGACATGGCGGACAATATTCGCAACCTCGACGGCGGTTATCTGGATGATTGGGACGCGCGCAAGGCGCTCTATTGGTCGCTCTTCGCCGGCGCCCATGGCCACACCTATGGCTGCAATCCCGTCTGGCAAATGTGGACGCCCGGCCACGATCAGGTCATCTACGCACGGCGCCCCTGGTATGAAGCCATCCATCTACCTGGCTCCGGCCAGATGCAGCACGCCCGCGCACTATTGCAGTCGCGTCCGTTCCTGTCTCGCATCCCAGACCAAACACTCATCGCCTCAGAAGTGGGCGAAGGGACGCATCACATTCGCGCCACACGCGACGGCGAGGGGCGCTATGCCATGATTTATATCCCGGCGGGCCCCCTCATGGGCGCAGGCAGCGTCGAGGTGGATGCAACGTCGCTGTCCGGCGAAGAGCTTGTTGCATGGTGGTTCGATCCGCGCACCGGCGTCGCCCGCTGTTTGGGGCGAATGAAAAAAGCCCCGCGCATGGCCTTTACACCGCCTCAAGGCGGTCCGGATTGGGTGCTGGTGCTGGACGATGCATCCTGCGATTTCCCCGCCCCAGGCCGGGGATAGCAACTATCCTGCTACGACACGGAGACTACAAGAGCCCCGTTCGGTTGCACCAGAAGCGCGCCCTACGGAAGCTGCATGGTGCGGTTATGTAGAAATCGGGAAAGCGCAGCTTCAAACTGTTCTCACAGATTAGGTAACATTTTTTATCGGGCAATTCTGAAGGAAACCAACAATGACCGACTTCACAACTGTTTCTACGTCGCCCTGGCGCGAGGTGGAAATTGCGCTAACGGCTACACGAGAGTACGCCAATGGTTACACCGACGTAGAGGTGTGGGCCGACTTCATTCACGAGGACGGCGCCGTGCTGCGGCGACCGGCTTTCTGGGATGGCGGCCGCATTTGGCGCATTCGGTTCGCTCCCCCGCGCCATGGACGCTGGAGATGGCGCAGCTTTAGCACGACGGACGACGCCGGGTTGGCAGGGCCGTCGGGAGCGGTCGTTTGCGAGGGAGAGGCTGCGTCCTCGAACCGTTTTTACCGACATGGGTTCTGGCGCATGTCGCCAGGAAAGCGTAGCCTGATTCACGCCGATGGTCGCGCAGCCGTGCTGGTGGGCGATACAGCGTGGGCGTTGCCCTGGCGCGCAACGCATGAGCAGTGTCGCATCTACGCCGCCGACCGGCGCGCTAAAGGCTTCAACGCCGCACTGATGATGAGCGTGCAGCCGGACATGGAAGCGCGCGGCCCTCGCGATCGCACAGCAGACGAAGGCTTTGATGTGGGTTTCGAGGACCTTCCCAATGGTCATCTCAATCAATTGAATCCGGCCTATTTTCAATACCTCGACGGCCTGAGCGACATCCTGGTGGAGCATGAAATTGTCGCCGTTTGGCAACCTGTCTTCTTCGGCTTTGGCTGGAAGGGTCTGCGCACCGCCGGGCCAGTTGTGCCGCCCGCCGAGTATGCGCGCTATTGTCGCTACCTTGTGGCGCGCTATGGCGCGCGGCCGGCCATCTACCTCGTGGGCGGCGATGGCACCGGTCGCGAGCCGCAAGTCGCCGCCGGCGGCGAAGAGATCGAACGCTGGGACGCCTATCACCAGCCGACGGGCATTCACTATCGCCCACACATCGTCGCCAATGCACACCAGGACGCCGATTGGCTCGACTTTCAATGGTGTCAGACGGGCCACAGCGGCGAGCACGTACCGGAACGCGTCGCCGACATGTGGCGCAACCTGCCTGTCAAGGCCGTCGCTAATGGTGAGCCGACTTATGAACACGGCGGGCGGCGTGGCCGCGCCGCAGGTTGGTGGCAAGGACATGAAGCGTGGTGCAATCTCTGCGCCGGCGGCACGATGGGCGTCGTCTACGGCGCCGGCAGCCTCTGGCAGTGGGCGCATCGTGGGGACGAGCCAGGGCAGTCGGATTTCTTTCTTGCGCCCGGCGCAGGCTGGCGCGAAGCGCTCGACTTCGAGGGGTCAAAGTACGTCGGGTTAGTGTCCCGCATTCTGGATGGGTTGCCTTTCGCCGATATGGCGCCCAATTGGGAGGTGACGCTAGGACGTCGGGGGGTGCTTGTCCCTGGGCGGTTCTTCCTCTGCTACACAGAAGAGGGCGGCCCCCTGGCGATCTTCGGCAACGAGGTGCCGCGGCGCTATCGTATCATCGACCCTCGCACAGGCGAAGTCGTGGGCAGCGGCGTGCGCCCCCAAGGACAACAAGGGCCACGCGAATGGATTCCCGCCGAGTGGGGCGCGCCGCGTCTTTATATTTTTTGTGAGGAATAGAGTGCAGAGAGGGTGAAGAGAGGCGGATTTCTGATGATCTGTGCAGAATTTATTCCAATCTGTGCCCTCCGCTTTTGCCATGTCCTAGATTGAGTTACGCATAGGATTTCAAAAGGAGATTGCTATGGCTCGGGCGACCTTGGCGGTGATCTTCGGCAACCGCGACTTTTTTCCGGACAAACTCGTGACGGAGGCGCGCCGCGATATCTTCACACTCTTTGCCGAGATGGGCATCGAAGCGGTGGCGCTGGATGAAACGGAAACCAAGCTCGGCGGCGTGGAGACATGGGAGGACGCGAAGCGCTGTGCAGAACTTTTCCGTCGCCACGCCGAGCGCATCGATGGCGTTCTGGTCTGTTTACCCAACTTTGGCGATGAAAAGGGTGTGGCCGATACGATCAAACTTTCCGGCCTCAACAAGCCAATTCTGGTGCAGGCGTATCCGGATGATCTCGACCAATTTACGGTGGAGCGGCGGCGCGATGCTTTTTGCGGTAAAATTTCCGTTTGCAATAATTTGCGACAATACAACTTCCCCTTCACACTCACCGAACTCCACACCGTTCATCCGTTGACGCCCGAATTCCGCCGCGACCTGGAAAATTTCCTGGGCGTCTGCCGCATCGTCAATGGCCTGCGCACGGCGCGGTTAGGCGCCATCGGCGCGCGACCCGGCGCATTCAACACCGTTCGCTATAGCGAAAAGTTGCTCCAAGCATACGGCATGAGTGTGCAGACGCTTGACCTCTCCGAGGTATTGGGGTGGGTGCAGCGCCTGCCGGAAGATGATGCCCGCGTCGAAAAGAAGCTGGCCGACATCAAAGCCTACGCCGACTATGGCAGTGTGCCGCCGCCTTCCCTGGTCAAGATGGCGAGACTAGGCGTGGTCATTGAAGATTGGATGGACAAAAATGATCTGGTCGCTACAGCCATTCAATGCTGGACTTCTCTTCAGCGCAATTTCGGCGTCAACGTCTGCACGCTGATGAGCATCATGAGTGAGCGGCTGATGCCTTCCGCGTGCGAAGTGGACATTACCGGCGTCATTTCGATGTATGCGCTGCAACTGGCCTCGAATTCACCCAGCGCACTGGTGGACTGGAACAACAACTACGGAAACGACCCGAACAAGTGCGTGCTCTTTCACTGCGGCAACTGGGCGAAGACCTTCATCCCCGACGCCGCCATCAAGACGGCTCCCATTCTGGGCACGACGCTCGGTGAGGAGAACACCTACGGCGCTATGGCAGGTCGCACGCCCGCTGGGCCTGTCACTTTTGGCCGCGTGAGCACTGACGACGTCCACGGCCTCATTCGCACCTATGTCGGCGAAGGCGTCTTCACCGACGACCCATTGGACACCTTCGGCACGCGCGCGGTCGTGCACGTGCCAGGCTTACAGCGATTAATGAAATATGTATGCAAGAATGGCTTTGAGCATCACGTGGCGATGAACGCCTCTCACACTGCAAGCGTCGTAGCTGAGGCGTTCAGCACGTACTTTGGCTGGGATGTGCATATCCACGAGGCTGATTGATGTAGTGTGGCGATATTAGCGGATTGACGCCAGAAGCGGGCGTTTGTAGATTGGGTGCTCGCTGATGCGTGTGGGGAACGATGAAACCAGGGAGACGAGTGTCCTCCCTGGTTTCATTTTGTTGCCATTATTGAAAGTTTGTTGGTCATAAAGTTTGTTGGTCATTTGGCCTCACATTGGTTACAGCGCAGGTTTTTAGGATTGCCCCGAATTCATCGCTCGCAGCCCTACAACGCTCATTGCGTCATCATAAATCGCGTAACGCAGGGCGCCGTCTTCCGGGACGCCTGCGCTGCCTACGCCGACG
>FMJZ01024118.1_pt1 | contig 16123 bp, 11 predicted proteins | sample 1987881 | NCBI WGS metagenome assembly FMJZ01 (sample SAMEA4378227, study PRJEB15110) | soil metagenome | biome: soil; feature: Field; material: Soil | place: India | collected 2015-03-11 | depth 0 m | reverse complement strand
ACTTATTTGTTGATATTCTCCTTAATCAATGTTAAATTATATCAAGAAAGGAAATAATTTTATTGGGAGGGTAAATAATGGAAATTAAAATAAAGTATCCTACCCCTGAGAATTTTATAAAATTTGGGAGCCTTGTTGTTCCTTCTTTTAAAAATCCTCCTGCAGTTTCCTCAGAAGTTTTTAATTACTACCATGATGTTGCTGATATTTCCTCTCTTGGGAATGAGGGATGTGTAGGTTATTTAGAGGTAAAAAGGGATTTTAATAGAAAATTTATTCTTGAAAAATTAGAAAGGCATAAAAATACCTTGGAAGCATTTATTCCTCTTTCAGGAGTTGGTTTCATTTGTCTTGCTCCACCTACTCCCAATAGATCGTTTCCTGATTTAAATTCCATAGAAGCCTTTTGGATTGATGGAAGTGTATCCTTTTTCCTTAATGAGGGAGTATGGCATTGGCTTCCTTTTCCTATAACTTCCGAATTAAAATTTATATTACTTCTTAAAAAACCTACAGTAAAAGAGGATATTGAGATTGTAGATTTACCTGAGAAAATGAAGATAAACTTGTAAACTTGTCTTTATTAAAAGGGTTTTCAAAGGTATCAATGATTATTTCTTTTGCCTGCTTTTATCCCTAATATTTCAGAAAGATAATTTTCAAGTCCCAGGAATTCAAAGAAGGTTGGCGCCTAATTGAATTCAACAAGGATATCAATATCGCTACTTTTCTTCTGCTTTCCTTTAACCCATGAACCAAATATACCTATATTTTTTTCAATCTCTTGATTCGTTTCTGTATGGGATAGGTGAGAGGATTTTTGGGCTTTATCCCCTGAGTTCTTTATTAATTTATAAGTTTCTCCCGTTGTCCCAATTCCTATAAGTAGTCTTTGCCTTCAATTAGAAATTGGGTGGTAAATATGTCTTCACCACATGCCTTATTTATAATTTCGCCTCCAGTTAAATATTCTTAACCCTTTTTATATAGAGGGCCAAAGGTCTTACAGGCTCTAAAATCAGCTCCTTCAAGATCCTCTGTTCCAAACATACTCCAGGCACTGGGTCTAAATATTCTTTCCTCTTCCACATTATGCATGAAGACAGGAATTCTTAAAATTGATGCTAAGGTTATAAATAGATCTCCTACATGGCCATAGGTTATGGCACAATGGTTAGCACCCCAATTTTCCATCACAGAATATATACTCCTAAAGGCTCCTTTTCCTGTTAATCTTGGAACAAACCAAGTAGTAGGCCAGGTGAGATTTGTTCTTCTATCAAGGATTTCATGGACCTCTGAAGGCAGTTCCAAAGTATATCCTTCTGCGATTTGTAAAACAGGTCCTAATCCCTTTACAATATTTAATCTGGATATGGTTACAGGCATTTTACCCTTTGTTATAAATTTTGTTGAGAAGCCTCCACCCCTAAAATATCCTAAATCTGCATAGCAAAATCTTGTTGCATTAAGGCATTTCATTACTTCGTCTTCTGTAATCTCCCAGAAGGGTTTAATAGCAGGTTTTCCGTCAATTTCTTGTTCTCCTGTTCCATCAAGGGTTGCAGGACCAGAATTTATAAGATGGATTACTCCATCTTGAGCAAGACCTTCGGGTTTCCATCCTGTTACCCTATAAATTGCAGAGGGACTCCAATAGGTTCTTACATCTGCAAAGATCTGAGCAGTATTTGTAAGAAGGTGTCCAAAGAGCATGCATACACCATTTAAGCTATCATTTTCTGTTGCTAAAATATAAGGTTGTCTTAAGCCATTCCAATCAAAAGAGGAATTTAAGATTGCTTCCATAAAATCTCCGTTTGGGAAGTAATCGGTCCATTGACGTTGTCCTTGAAATCCAGCAATTATTGCATTGTGTCCTAAGCTTTCTTCGGGATATCCTATCTTCTCAAGTTTTTTATTTCCTACCATTAGATCCCTTATTATTAAGGCCATTTTAACTACAAATTCCCAAACTTCATTTTTCTTTTTCTCATCTACTCTCTTTTCAGGAGGATTGGGATCTTCTCCCTCTTTACAATAATTTTTTACCCATTCCATAGCTTTTTTAAATTCTTCCTCATCATATATCTTTTCCTCAATACGCCTTATTATTTCCGTCATATCCACACACTCTACCCTCATTCCCAAATAATCCTCAAAGAAGTCAGGATCAACAATGGATCCTGCAATTCCCATGGAGACACTTCCAATGGCAAGATAGGATTTATTCTTCATTATGGAAACTGCTAATCCAGTTTTCACAAATTTTAGGATCTTTTCTTGAACATCAGTGGGAATAGAAAAATCATCTTTATCCTGGACATCTTTTCCATAAATTTTAAAAACAGGTAATCCCTTCTGATTATGGGCTGCAGAAACTGCTGCAAGATAAACTGCTCCAGGTCTTTCTGTTCCATTAAATCCCCAAACCGCTTTTGGAATATCAAGGGACATATCCATGGTTTCAGAGCCATAACACCAGCAAGGAGTGACGCTAATGGATACTCCTACACCTTCCTTTTTGAATAATTCATCAGCCATTCTTGCCTCAGTAACACCTCCAATACATCTTGGAGGAATAACACATGGAACCTTTTCTCCATGGGGAAGATAAATATTATTTTCTATTAATTCAGCAACAGATTTAGCTAATTTCATGGCTTGTTCTTCAAGGGATTCCCTAACACCCCCATATCTTCCATCAATGGTGGGGCGTATTCCTACTTTTGGGTAATCCTCAACAAATCTTTTTTCACCTTTTAAAATTGGGATAGAATTCATATAAACACCCCTTTCTAATTTTTAATTTAAAATTCTGCACCAAAACCCCCATGGTATATGCAGGTTGCTTAACTAATGTTAAGAATTTTATAGTTGCAGTTTTCTTTAATGCTAAACTTCGGGCTATAGAATTTGGAACGTATCCTAATTTTTCGATGGCCTTTAATACTTTCTCTGGGGTATCCTCTCTCACATTATTCTTACCCTAAAAAGAAAAAATTGTAAAGATTTTTATAAGAAATTATTAGGGTGAAATGATATTTAATTTTTTATTTGTTAATTTCCCTATATAATGTTCATTAAAATGTGTAGTAACCCGTAGGACTCTGTCATAAATGAACTAGTAGTAGAAAAATTCTGTCAACTTTTGAGAATTTATCTACGAATGGATTGACAGGTAAAGTTTTTATTTTCCTTGTTATTCTCAATTTTACTCCCTTCTCCCCTTACTCTATTAAGAAATATATACTGTACTTTTCTTCGTCAATGTAACAAAGAGGAATAAATAATATATCCTCATTTTGTCCAATAGTAGTGTATTTAAATAACTCATAATATGTCTTATTAATTGGTACAATTACTTCATCTAATTTTCTTCCCTGAAGATAAATTTTCTTTCTATTTTCACACAGTCCTGCTAACACTATAGGTCCTACCATAAAAGCCACTTGATCCCGATCATCTAACATCGGGGAAGTTTCAACTGCTTTATAAAAAGTAAGTTCTATTTTATCTTCATTCCACCTTTCTTTTAATTGAATATATGGAGAATTATCAATAGTATAATAGGAGTTTCCATTTATTTTTACTTCTAACTTCTTAGCCCAACAGGGTTTTCTTATTGCAAGTTCAAATTCTACCGAATCCTTGCATTTAATATCTATAAATATTTCATCTTTTTCTGCTGTACCCGCAAAACTTATATATCTCCCATTGAAATGCTGAGTTATTGAGATTTCATTTCCATTTTCATCCTTCCAGGTTACAGATGAAGGTATAAATTGACTTATTAATATTCCCCTTTGGCTATTATAATAAATTATGTCATTATATATAGTATGTGCTTGCACCAGTGTTCCATGGCAGCACCAAAAATCATTTGTAGGTTTCCCCCATTTCTTTTGACTACCACTTAGAAGAGGTAAAAAATATGCTATCATACCATCTTTAAGCCTTTGCTGGGCAAATAATCCATTGTAGATATTCCTTTCTATATAATCGCTATATTTTTTATCGCCTGTCCATCTAAACAGATATTCTGCCAAACGTATCATATTGTAAACCACACAATGCTCCTGGTTTGAATTACCAAGATATTCCCTCTGCTTATGCTTTGGCGTCCAACATTCGCCTAATGTCTGTCCACCTGTGCAAAAGTAGCCTCGTTCATCTACTGCTTCCTTCCAATAATTCTCAACTATCTTTCTAAATATCTCTTCACCTGTAATTTCCCATGTCCTAGCAGCCCCATGTATCTCAGGAATAGTAGTATTTGCGTGTCTACCTGTTAAAACATCTTCACCTATTAAAATTTTATCAAATAATCTACCCCTATAGTATCTTTCCATTAAAAATTTGTATCTATCATCTTTTGTAATATTATAGAGTTCAGCCCAAATTTCCAACATTCCACCAGTTTCATAATCCAAAAGATCATCCATCTTTTTGCGTGAAAACTGTCCACTCCATCTATAAAACCAATTTGCCCATCTATCTGCTATTTCTAACGCTTTTTGATTTAATGCACACTTATACATGTCTATAAGTCCCATAAAAGTCTTATGCACTGTATAATGAGGCGCCCATACCCTTTTCCCTCGTGCCATCCATTCAAAATATTTCTCAGGTATTGATCCTACCCACTCTCCTCCATTTTCCTTTTGACACTTTTCTAATTCATTTACAATATAATCAGCCTTTCCTTTTATTTCTTCGTCTCCAAAATTAGCATATATTCTTGCTGCAGCAGATAACCAGTGTCCCAAAAAGTGTCCTCTTAACTGACATGTTGGAGATTCCCATCCCCCATGAATATCATGGGGAAGATAACTCCAGCTTATTAATCCAGACTCCAAATAGTAATTCTGAAGTAGATTCTCTGTCTTAAGAGACAACATGTAGTTTCTATTTTTCTCATACCTCATGTAAAATTCACTTTCACTAAAAAGGGTTGCTTTCAATGGTTTTAAATTCTGCACATTATACTGCATATTTTCTCCTCCTTTTTTGTTAGACTTTTTTCGAAAATTTTCAAAATATTTAAAGATTAGTCACTTTTTATAGCCCAAAGTTTCTATTAGTAATTACTTTCTCTTCTCCTGGTTTACCACTAATAAATATTATTTTGTCCTTGTACTTTATTTTAACCTCTTGCATAAAGCCAAGTTTAATTTTAACTTTTTGGAGTTCATTATCTTTCCATTCAATATCAATAACGTGTCCCCCTCTTGCCTTAACCCCTCTAATATAGCCACCTTTCCAACTTAGGGGTAAAGCGGGTAATATTTCTACTATTCCTTCATGTGATTGTAAAAGCATTTCAACAATTCCTGCCGTTGCTCCAAAGTTTCCATCAATCTGAAAAAGGGGAGAGTTGTTAAATAAAATAGGAGGGTTATTAAATAAATTAGGCATTGTGGACTTTCTTAAAAGCTCTAATATATTGTAATATGCCTTCTCTCCATCTTTTAATCGAGCTAAGAGACAAATTACCCATGCTCTACTCCAGCCTGAATGGCCTGAACCAAAAGAAATTCTTTTTTCAAGTGTCTTTTTAGCTGCTTCAAAAAGTTCGGGCGTCTTCTCTTTTGTTATTAGACTTTCAGGATAAAGTCCAAATAGATGAGATATGTGCCTATGTCCAGGCTCTGCTTCCTCGTAGTCTTCAATCCATTCTTGAATTTGCCCATGTCTGCCAATTTTAATTGGTGGCAATCTCTTTAAGGCTTCTTCTAACTGATGGGCAAAGTCAAAATCTCTATTCAAAATTTTAGTTGCCTCAATAACTTTTCTAAAAAGTGCTGTTGTCAATTGAATATCCATTGTAGGTGAATATGTTAAGCTACATATATCTCCATTGGGTAGTATATAGCTATTCTCAGGAGATAAAGAGGGGCAAGTCACAAGATAGCCATTCTTGTCTTCAACCATGTAATCAAGTAAAAACATGGCTGCCTCTTTCATTGTTTCATAATGAGACTCCAAAAATTCGATATCGCCTGTATATTCATAATGATCCCATATATGGAGGCACAACCAAACTGCACCCATTGGCCAGTGGGTTGCAGATAAATAAACGTCCTGAGGAGCAGTGTCTCCCCAAATATCTATATTGTGGTGTGCACAAAAGCCTCGACAACCGTACATTTTTTCCGCAGTTTTTCTTCCCCTTACTCTCATTCTTTCTATCAAATCAAAAAGTGGTAGATGACATTCTGAAAGATTGCAAATCTCAGCAGGCCAGTAATTCATTTCTGTATTTATATTTATAGTATATTTACTATCCCATGGAGGTAACATATCTTTGTTCCATATCCCTTGTAGATTTGCAGGAAGACTTCCAGGACGACTACTGGAAATAAGTAAATATCTTCCAAATTGAAAATATAAAGATATTAAAGCTAAATCATTTTTTCCTTCTCTTAACATATTTAAACGTTCAGGTGTGGGTATGTTAAACACAGTTTTATCTTCATTCTCAAGATAAAATTCCACCCTTTTAAACAAAGAAGTATAATCAATGATATGATCCTCATATAACTTTTCATAGCCTTTTTGAGCGGCTTTTTGAAGTATATCTAAGGTATATCCAAAATAGTCAGATACTCTATAACTTGTAGTAGAAGAAATTAACAATATAACTTCCGATGCATTCTCAACAAATAAGGTTTCACCAATTGAATAAACTCTGCCATCTATTGTTAAAGCTTTGACCATACCACAAAAATAAAGTCCCTTCTCTCCACCATTAAACACCTCAATAAATATCGTGTCATTTTCTATATGACCACTTCTATTTACATATCTCTCATTTATTCTTCGCAATACTGCAGAAAATGAAATTTTTTGGCCACCTTTACATTTGAATTTTGCAACAATTACATTATCTGGATATGAAGCAAAATATTCTCTCTCATACTCTACTCCGTTTAACTTAAAACTTACTTTTGCAATTGCTCTCTCAATATCAAGCTTGCGTATATATCTCTCTGCTTTATTTTCATCAATATCAAAATCTATATACAAAAATCCTAAAGGCTCATAGTGTCCTTGACTTGGTGGGGTAGCACTTAAAGCAAAAGCAGCAAGTCTTTCTGCTTCTTTTACTTCTCCTTTAAGTAAAAGCTCCCGTATTAGGGGTAAATATTGTTTAGCATCAGGATTTTCTCTTTCCATTGGCCCATCAGACCAGATACTGTCTTCATTAAGTTGAAGAATTTCTCCCTTAATTGTTCCATAAATCATTGCTCCTAATTTTCCATTTCCTATTGGTATTGCTTCATTCCAATCACGAGCAGGACTGTTAAAAAAAATTTTTAAATTATTTTTTTCCATGAATGTATACCTCCAGATTTTTCTCAAAATTTTTTATTTTACAGCATAGATATAATCGTCAATAATCATTCCTATCTTATCTAATATAATCTCCATAACTTCTCCTTTAATTTCTCCCCTCCTTATTTTCTGGTACTGATATGGAAAATACTGACTTATAAGCCAAGAGGGAATTTCAATGTTCTCTAAATTCCTAATAAGTGAATAAATAGCATCTTTCACATTTTTATTTTCAAAATAATATCTCCATCTATCAAGATAACTATATAAAAGCTTAACCCTAATCAACTTATCATTTGCATCAAAGTATTTAATCCAATAACTTCTATTGTTTAGCATTGTATCTAATAAAATTTCTTTAAATCTTGATAATTTCGAAACTTTATCCTTATAGATTTCCTCTTCAATATGTGAAAGTGCTATTAAAGCTTCACGCAAAGCAAAGGTAAGAGCAGGACCAACCTTTAGAACAAAAATACCACATTCTACCATTCTTTTTAGATTCTCTTTTATCTGATAATCTGTGGAATGCCCTTCAAAAACTATATTATACTTTGCTAATATTTCTTTGAATGACTTTACTTTTTCTGGGTCAAAATCAAAAATTTCATCCCTTCCAAATTCAGTACCAAAGTTTGCAACAACAGCAATTACATAATCGAATACTTGTTCTATACCCTCTTCTTTAAATGCTTTTTCAAAATATTCAAGGCTTTTTTCTAACTCTTCCTTAGTGGTAACTCTTTGAGAGGGAGAAGACTCCCCACCTGGGGGTGGAACATCAGTTCCTATTACATATACCGGTCTTATAGCATTAGAATTACTCAAAGAGACCTTCTTAAAGGAGTCCTCAGCTACTTTACAAAGTAAGGCGGTCCTTTTAGCAATTATTTCATAATCTATAGTAGTTTCGTTTTTTAAAGGTATACTGGTATCAATGTGAATTTTAACGAATCCTGCTTCTATATATTCCTTTATCATTTGTTTAGCATATTCTATCGCAATTTCTGGCTCTTTATCACCCCACACAAATGGTCCTAAATGATCCCCGCCCAAAATCATTCTTTCAAAAGGGAAATCAACTTTTTGGGCAATTTTCATAATCCATTCTTTAAAATGAAATGGAGTTAATCCAGAATATCCTCCAAACTGATTTACCTGGTTTGCTGTAGTCTCAATAATAATTGGTAGATCTGTTCTTTTTATTCTTTTTAAGACTGCTTCTAAAACTATTTCATTTGAAGAACAAATTGAAATAATCCCTCTTAAACTATGCTCTTTATTTACTAAACCTATTAATGGATTTTCTTTCATATTGTTATTTACTCATTAATTCCTTCAATCTTTCATAGATCTCTAAGTACTGTTTAAAGTAACGGGAATAGATTTTATGATTATCTAAAGAGGGAAAGTAGGAAGCTTTTGATTTTATTATTCCCTTTATGGTTTTGGAAATATCCTTATAAATCCCTATACCATATCCTGCCAACAATGCAACACCTAAGGTCGTAGCATTATCTGAGACTGGAACCTCGATAATCTTACCTGTTATATCTGATTTTATCTGACACCAAAGACTGCTATTTGCAGCTCCTCCCACAGCATACAACTTATCAACTTTTACATCACTTTCCTCTGCAACCTCCAAATTATGTCTCAGTGCATAGGCACATCCTTCCATAATTGCTCTTATAAAGTGAGCTTTTGTCTTTTTATAACTTACCCCATAGAAAATCCCCTTTGCATTCTTGTCCCAAATAGGTGATCTTTCTCCTGCCATATATGGTAAAAATATAAGCCCTTCTGATCCACAGGGAATTTTTACAGCCTTTTCTTCCATTATTGTAAAGGGACTTTTATTTTCTTTCTTGGCAATTTCAGCTTCCTCATAACCAAATTGTTCATAAAACCATCTCAAACTTCCCCCACCAACAGTTCCACCTTGCAAAAGCCACTTTCCCGGTACAACATGGTATGATAGTATTAACTTTGGATTTGAGATAGGCTTATCAATGCATATACTCATGCCACCTGCCTGTCCACCTTGTTCTTGAGTCTCGCCTACTTCTACAACACCTGCTCCTAAGGTACAACAAGCAGCATCTAAACCTCCTGCAATTACAGGGGTTCCCTGTTTCAAACCTGTTATATCTGCAGCTTCCTTTGTTACATATCCAACTATTTCATGGCAAGGATAAATTTGTGGCAAAAGCTCAAGATCAATGCCAAACATTTCAGCTGTTTTTTCATCATAGCAACCCTTCTCCATATTAAAGAAGTGATAAGCATAACTTTGAGATAAGTCTTGAGAAAAAGAGCCTGTAAGTTTAAGAAGAATAAAACTATTACTTTGCAAAAATTTATAGGTATTTTTATAAATATCAGGTTTATTTTCCTTAAACCACAAAATTTTTAAGGTTGAATAAGTAGGATGGAGAGGATTTTTGCTCAACTTAAAAATATATTTTTTATCAATTCTCTCGGAGATTTTTTCTAAAATAGAAGAAGATCGAGTATCCATCCAAATAGGTGTATTTGATAATGCATTTCCATTTTTATCAACGGGAATACAAGACCAGCTCTGACCTGCAATTCCTATTACTTTTATCTCATCTGGTTTAATATCTGTTTTAGCGAAAAATTCGTTACTTGCTTTAACAGCAGCATACCACCATTCATTGGGATCTTGCTCTGCATAACCTTCTTCAGGAAAATAAATATTGTATGATTTTAAAGTATCAAACATAACATTTCCGTCTTTATCGAATATACTTAACTTGCAAGCAGAGGTTCCAATATCTATTCCTAGAAGCAATTCCCTCATTATTTTACTACCCCTTATAGTCTTTAAATGATTTTAAATAGAGTTCTTCAAGATCTTTTTCATCAGGTACTCTTGGATTTACTCTATTGTCCGGAAATTCAATTGCGTGCTTCACTAAATCTTTAACATCTTCTTTTTTAATCCCAAAATCCTCCATGGCATAATATAGATTAATTGATTTTAAGAATGAAATAATCTCTTGTTTTAAAGCATAAGCTGCTTCTTTATCAGATACCTTTTCCAGCTCAGGATTAAACATTCTTGCTACTTTTGCAAATCTTTCTATAGCATAATCTACTGTATAATCTAAAAATGATGGATAAACAACTGCCAAGCTTTGCCCATGACTTACATGAGGAAAATGTCCACCAATTGCCTGTCCCAAGGCATGGGGAATTGTTGTTCCAACATTTGCTAAGCAACAACCACCCAAAGTATCAGCCCATGCCATTTTTGTCCTTGCCTCAATATCATTGGGATTGTTATATACTTTCTTCAAATATTCAATTACTACTTTTATTGCTTCAAGGGCCAACATATCTACATATGGTTGATTATTAATATTGATATATGATTCAAAGCAATGGGTAAACACATCAAATCCTGTTGATGCGGTAACGACAGCTGGCATAGTTAGGGTAAGCTCTGGGTCCACAATTGCTACTTTGCAGATTATATTATCACTTACAATTGCTGATTTAGACTTCTCCTCTGTATTTGTTAAAACAGCAACTCTTGATGTTTGTGTTCCTGTCCCAGATGTTGTGGAAACTCCAATTATAGGAAAAGTTTTTTCTGTAGGTTCCTTTTTGAAATAAAGATAATCCCAAGCGTTTCCTTCATGAGTTGCTGCAACTGCTATTGCTTTTGCTGTATCAATTGCACTTCCACCACCAATCCCTATTACAAACTCAACCTTCTCTTTTTTAGCTATTTCTGCGCCTTCTTGAATTGAATCAAGGGTGGGATTAGGAATAACATGATCAAATACAACGGTTTCAATCCCATCTGAGTGGAGCTTTTCTATTATCTCTTGAAATTGCTGAGCTAAAAATTTCTCTACATTAGGGTCAACAACAACTAAGGCCTTTTTTCCATAGCGTTTTGCCCATATACTAATTTCTCTTCTTCTGCCCACTCCAAATATTATTCTAGTAGGTTGATAATAATTGAAATTTTTTACCATAATGAAAATTCCTCCTTTTTTTGAAAATATTAACCTAAAATAATTACCTTACCTTTTACACTCTCCGGATTTTTAAACAACTCGAAGGCTTCTTTAATATCTTTTAGAGTAAAAACTTTGTATATCAATTTATTACTAAATTTCAAGCGTTTATCTGCAAAATATTTTGCTGTTAATTCCCACTCAATTCCTGGAAAGGGAGCACTATATGACATCCAGGAACCTGTTAAATGAAATTCTTTTCTATTGATTTTTTCAAATAACTGAGGAGAAAAAATAACCTCTTTTGTTGGAGTTCCAATAAGACAAACGTGACCTTTATTTGAAACAAATTCAAAGGAAAGTCTTATTGTATCAATAGAGCCTGCAGTTTCATATACGTGTTCAAATCCCTTTCCTTTTGTTAGTTCATTTATCTTTTCTATAAACTCTTGATCAGTTGCATTTAAAACAAAGTTTGCTTCAAATTCTTTAGCTAACTCAAGTCTTTCCGGTTTAATATCAACAACACAGGTAAGATTTGCTCCCATAATTTTTACCCACTGCAAGGTAAAAATACCGATTGTTCCAGCCCCTAAAATTAGAACATTTCCTCCACCTCTAAAACCAACATGCCTAAGAGCGTGAAAAGCTACTGTTGAAGGTTCAAAAAAGACAGCTTGCTCAAAAGAGATATTCTCATCAAATTTAACAATATTTCTTGCAGGAATTTTTATGTATTCAGCAAAACTGCCTTGTTTTTTTGAACCAATAAAACTATAATTTTGACATTGGGAATACCATCCCTTTTGGCATTCACTACATTCAAAACATGGTAAAAGTGGGACACCTACTGCTCTATCTCCAACTTTTATATCTCTAACATTTTTACCAACCTCAATAACTTCTCCTGAAAACTCATGTCCCAATATGATAGGATAAAAGTGTACTGCATCTCCCAGTACTCTTGGAATATCAGAGCCACATATACCACTTGCCTTAACTCTTATAAGTACATCATTCTCAGTTATAATAGGGTCTTCAACTTCTTCATACCTAATATCACCTTTTGCATATAAAACTCCTGCCTTCATTTTTAAAATCTTCACTCCTTTTTTCCATTTATTACCCTTGAAACTGTCATAGAAAAAATGCCAGCTTCTTTGGCTACATCATAAATTCTCGTTATAATTCATCTTATTATTAATTTTTTGTTACTAGTAACAGTATAATATTAAAAATTGATCTGTCAAGATGATGAAATTAGAATTATAATCAAAAATTTACCTGTTAATAGATAGAATAATGAAGATCTATTGTTTTTTTAGTGTTTATAATAATCATTATGAAATTTAGATTCAAATACTATCTCTTTAAAAAGAGGATAAGATAATTACACTTCAGGATTCTACCATTTTTAACTCTCTTACAGATTCTCTTATTATTAACTCTGGTTTTAGAATTATCTCTCTTTTCTCTTTTATTTTATCTTTATCTTCTATCCTTCTTATAAGTAATTCAGTAGCGATTACTCCCATAGAATAGGCAGGTTGAGATATCACTGTTAAGAAGGGATATACTTGAGACATAACTTCTATATCATCAAAGGATACTAAAGATATATCATCAGGAATCTTCAGTCCCAATTCTCTAATTGCTATCATAACTCCAATAGAAATAAAATTATTCCCTCCAAAGATTGCTGTAGGAGGATTAGGCATATTAAGAAGTTCCATCGTTAATTTAAATCCACTATCTTTAGAAGGCTTCCCAAATTTAATTAAAGTATCATCTATTGGTAAATTAGCCTCCATTAAGGCTTTTTTATAGCCTTCTAATCTTTCATAAAAAGTAGAAATATGCTTATATCCTAAAATAATACCAATACGTCTATGACCAAGATCAATAAGATTTTTAATAAGTAAGTATGCACCAAACACATTATCCCCTTTAACCACATCAACATTGTCCAAACCCTCTATTTTTCTATCTATTAAAACTAATGGGATATTTCTCAGGAAAATAGTTTTTAAAGTACTTTTTTTACCAGTAGAAGAAGCAAGAAGTATACCATCGATTCTCTTTCTAGCTAATACTTCAAGATAGATTTGCTCCTTCTCTGGTTTCTCATCAGTATTACAGAGAATAACACTATAATTTTTACCCATTGCTGTATCTTCAACACCTCGAGCTAAAGTAGTAAAGAAGGGGTTAGTGATATCTGAAATTATTAGTCCAATGGTATGAGTTTTTTGAAGAACAAAACTCCGGGCAAGCGAATTAGGAGTGTAACCTAATTTCTCTATAGCTTTCAAAACTTTTTCTCTGGTTTCAGGTTTTACACCTCTTTTTCCATTTATTACCCTTGAAACTGTCATAGGAGAAACACCAGCTTCTTTGGCTACATCATAAATTGTCGTCATAATTTCACCTTTTGCAATGCATTCTAAAGCTTTATATTTTGTCCAAGAATAGAGCTAGCAAACCCTTTATATGTTTCATCAAAGACTATATATTCGACTTTTGTAAAATCTATTTCACCAGTATGTCGCACAATCTTGGGATATACAGGTATTTTGGAACCTGTTACACAAAATACTGGTATTCTTGATAATGGAGAAGTCACATTTTTAAACATAACAGGTCCTTTTATCACTTCTCCTGTCCAAAAATCTGTCCAGTATCCTTCTGGCAGATAAACATCTCTTTTACCTTCTGAATTCATTACAGGTGCAATCAGTAGATTATAACCACAATAAAACTCATCGTCAATATACCAACAGAACGGATCATCTGGATGATGGAAGAATAATGCTCTCATAAATGGATAACCTGTTTTAATAATTTTTTTGCCTTGTTCCACAAAATATGGAATCAATGCATATCGCAACTTCCACCATTCTCTAACTATATTCTTAACATTTGGATATTCATATGGTTCTCTTGGAGAAGCTCCATGATATCTCATGTGAGAGGTGAATACTCCCACCTGTGTCCAACGGACATATAAATCATCATCTGGCCAATTATTCATAAAATCTGGTAACCCATGAAAACCAGGGACGTCGTGACTCCAAAAACCAAATCCTGATACCCCAAGATGCAAGCCACCTCTTATCACACCAGCCAATCCATCCCATGTGCATCCTGGATCTCCGCTCCAGTGAACAGGATACCTTTGACAACCTGCCCATCCTGCACGTGCCCATATAATTGCTTGACCTTTACCTTTAATCTTCTCAGTTATTTCAAAGGCAGCCTTTTGATAAAGTAAAGCATACAAATTGTGCAATTCATTAGATTTAATCCCATAATATTCTGCATCCATGTCAATCTCTTCACCAAAATCTGTCTTAATAACTTCAGCTCCTAAATCAAACAATTTTTTCAGCAATCCTTGATACCATTCCACAGCATCGGGATTGGTAAAATCAATCCTGCTTCCATATTCTATGTTACTTAAATTTGAGGCATCATGAGATGCTGTTTCTCGTTTGATGGGTAAGTATCCCTTTTCAATTGCTGTTTTATAATGCTTAGTATCAGGTGCAACAACAGGAAGCTGCCAAAGAGAAATCTTGAATCCCATATTTCTCATCTCAGTCATATAACCTTTAGGGTCAGGAAAGGTCTTTTCATTAAACTCCCATTCACACAGCCAATCTTTTCTAAACCAGCCTGTATCCAAATGAATCACATCACATGGAAAACCCTCTTCTCTTAGCCTTTTTGCAACCTGAATAGTCTCATCAGCTGAGAAATATGACATTCTGCTCATCCATATTCCATAAGACCATACGGGCACATTTCGTGGGAATCCTGTGATTCTTCTATAATTGTAAACTATCCTTTCAGGTTGCTTTCCCCCAATAAAAAATAAGTCCATTTTATCATCTTCTACCATTCCCTGAACTGCTCTTGTTGAGATATCAGCTAAAGAAAGTCTGATATGATGTGAAGTCATTATCAATAATCCATAACCTTTGCTTGATATGTAGAATGGAATATTCTTGTATGCTCGCCTGCTGTTCACACCAAGGGCGTCTTCATTCTCTAAGATTATAGTCTTCCCTGCTAAATTCATTGGGGCGAATCGTTCTCCTGTCCCTGCAAATTTCTCGTTATATTCAGCATGCAGAGAAAAAAGACAACGTATAGCTTTCTGATTACACTCTACATATCCTAAACTCACAGACTCCACATGTCCCGGTGTAAAAGTATCGTTTGGCATAAAAGGAACAGCAGTTTTCCCATCGGGGTACAAAACTGCATCAAAAAAATACTCGGGTGCAGGTTGAAGGTCGCTCCATTTTTTTATAGGCTTTTTGTAGGTATTTATCTGCATTCTTATAATGTTATCATTATCAATTATATTCCAACAGTATTCAGTTTTTTCTACCCTTAAAGGTTTTTGCTCTAGAGAAGGATCCCATTCCATCATTACATTGGAGTTATCATCAGGAAATTCTTCACCAAAGGTGATAGAGCAACGGAGAATTTCGTCCCCATAAGCTCTGATAATCATGTTATAAATCTTCTTTTCTTTATTTACATCGGGTAAAAGAGTCGGTCTTTTCTGTGCTTGAAATGGTATTTTAACTAAAATATTGCCCTTCATTTCAATTACATCAATAGCCATCTCGCCTATCCAAAGTGTGTCATTACTTCTTTCGGGGGAATCAAAATCCAACATATCATTCACAAAGCGATTAGTTTGTTTCATGCAAAATTTCCTCCTCTAATACACAATTTAAAACACCAATCGAGGTGACCAAGAAGGTCACCTCGATTGGCAT
>FMJZ01008058.1_pt1 | contig 16166 bp, 7 predicted proteins | sample 1987881 | NCBI WGS metagenome assembly FMJZ01 (sample SAMEA4378227, study PRJEB15110) | soil metagenome | biome: soil; feature: Field; material: Soil | place: India | collected 2015-03-11 | depth 0 m | reverse complement strand
CTTTAAGCTTGTTCGTCGGCTGGAGAACAATTGGCAGTGATTCTGAGAAGAATTATCGGCCGGCATTGTGAAACCCAAAAGTGTCAAGGAGGTGCGGTCGTGGGAAAGTTGACAATGTTGGCAGTTTCATGGGCTTTAGTGTCTCTGCTCGGGTTATCTTTAATCGCAGTGGCAACAAAGGTCTCATCCCAAGAACAAAATTTGAGCGGAAAAGTTATCCGTATTGATGCAACTGTCATGGCGGAGGAACCGAAATACCCGACGGAAGGGGTTGACCCGTTCCAACCTGATCCAGTAGTTCGCCAACTCCCAGGTTACGAACTCGTTTGGCATGATGAGTTCAATGTTGACGGTCCGCCTGACTCACAGAAGTGGAATTTTGAGCACGGTTTCGTTCGCAATCGTGAATTGCAGTGGTATCAGAGAGAGAACGCTTACTGCAAAGGCGGAGTGTTAGTTATTGAAGGGCGGAAGGAGAGGATACCGAACCCAAACTACGATCCCAGTTCTGATGATTGGAGAAGGTCTCGCCAGTATGCTGAATACACATCAGCCTCGCTGAACACTTGGGGCAAGTTTTCCTGGCGGCTTTCTGAAACGAGAATAGTTACCCGAGCGAGAATTCACCCTCAGCCCGGATACTTCCCTGCTATCTGGACAACTGGTCCTGGGATATGGCCGCATGGTGGTGAGGTTGACATCATGGAGTATTACAGGGAACGAATTCACGCAAACTTTGCGTGGGGCACAACGGAAAAATACAGCCCTCGCTGGCGCAGTTACTCAAGACTAATTTCCGAGTTCCTCGCAAAAGACCCCAACTGGCTGAAGAAGTTCCACATTTGGGAATTGATTGGCGATAAGGAAAAACTGCAGATTTTGCTTGACGGGGAGGTCATGAATGAAGTCTCTCAGGAGACAGCGAAGAACCCACCAAATCCTTGGTCAAATGTAGTCTACCCGTTCCGTGAGAACCATTCCATCATCCTCAACCTCGCTATTGGCGGACCGGGCGGCGACCCATTAGGCGCAGAGTTCCCGATGATTTTTGAGGTTGATTATGTCAGGGTTTATCGCCGCCTGTCCAAATAGTGGGAGGTTAGAAGTTCAAGCCAAAGTTACTTCAGTGAAGCAATAGAAACCACAGGCGATAGAGGAAGGTGAATGAGGATGAAATTCGCAATTGCTCTTGGTGTCCTTTGTCTCAACGCTTTAGGGGTCTGGAATATTGCCATCGCATCGCCCGCTGTCTGGGTTGAAGTTGAAAACGGTCATGGGCATACAGCGTTCGTGACAAGTCCTAATGCATCGGGTGGGAAGCGTGTCGGCTGGTTCGGCACAAAAGGGCAATGGGTTGCCGTGGATGTATCACTTCCCCAAACTTACCGCAACGCTATCTTGCACTTACGCTATTCGCGGGGTCATAACGATACCGGCCCTTTGGAAGTGCTTGTCGGTCCTCCCTCAGCAACGCAGCCAAACCATCCCGAGGTCAAGCGTTTAGGGCAAATGCTGCTGTTTCCGACAGGCAGCTGGGACCACTACCGATGGGCATCGTTACCCGTTGGCGAACTGCCTATAGGGCGCTACCGTCTCTTTTTTGTTTGTGCCAAGGACAATGGTGCAGGTGATTTGGATGTCGCCTGCATCGCAGACGATGCGACCGGTGGGCTATGGGAACCACCTAACAATGTCGTAGAAGGCAAACTCGTTGGCGAAGGGCGGCTGAAACCGCCTGTTGAGATCCTACAAGTGACTTGTCCTGAACCTGGCAACTTGTTCTTGTCCAACGAAGTGTTGGGCAAAGGAGCACGCCCCGTGCAGTTTACTCTACAATTGCGCAACAACCTGATAAAAGTGCCAGTGCAAGTTACCATCAGTGCCTCAGTATCCAATGAGCATGGGCTTATCGCTCGTTCGCAACCGAACACAGTTCAGTTGCCACCGCGCGCCGAAAGGGCAATTGACTACCGCTTCAAAGCGCCAGGGTTCGGTTGGTTTGAGGTTGTCTTTTTTGCGCAATCTCATGGCAAGGCAGACAGACTCTCAACTGCTTTCTGTGTCCTGCACCCGCCTGCGAAGGGTATTCGTCCCGCCAGTTTCTTCGGCATGGGCATTGGTGACAGCGATGATGATTTGCGCATTGCAGAACTCATCGGAGTTAAATGGCGGCGAGGCATCCCTGAAACGGATACCGAAATTGTTGCGCCAACGCCTGACAAGCGGTGGAGTGAAAAGGAAATTCAGCGCGCTCGCGATATTGTGCAGCGTTGGGCAAAACATGGGGTTTTATGCTTGGGCTATGTCAACTATAACCCCAGTTGGAATGTGATGTCTGACCCGCTGAGGCGCCCTATTTCGCGTCACCAGAACCGCCCTAAAGATTTGGTAGCCCACACTGATGTTGTTTACCACCTCATCAAACCTCTTGCTGATTTGATCAAGCATTGGGAGTTGTGGAACGAGCCTTGGATTCACGGTTGGACTTGGCGCACGGGCGACGCACAGGATTACCGGGATATGACGCGACTGATTTGGGACCGTATTAAGTCCGAGATGCCTGATGTGATGTTGATCGGCGGTGGTTCAACGCCCTACTTGCGCGACATTGTCTACGCCAAAGGCAGTAAAAATACTGGCTACATTGATGGTTCGGCGACACACCCTTATGGCGTGCCTGACCGGTCCATGCCGTCAGTGACCGCACTGGAAGCGGTGATGAACCGTCTATGGTCAAAGGGCAAAGGGAAAGGAGGCATTTGGGCGACGGAAGTTGGGACAGCGGAATTTTTCTTCAACGACCTACCTGAACGCGAGCGCCCCTTCATGGTCGCCCGCACTATCGCTCCGATTTATTTGCTGTTGCGACTTGGCGCAGGGGACACACCCATTAAAGTGTTTTGGTTTGCCAGCCAGTATAATCGCGCCTTTGCAGGTGGCGAGCACAATATTTGGGACGGGACGAATCCGAAGCCCGCTGTCGCTGCTTTCAGCGCTATGACCCACTTTCTTGAAGATGCGCTTTTGCTCGGCGACATTTACCCGTCAGCAAAAATCGGTTGGGCGTTGCATTTTGTCAAATCTGATGGGACAAGTGTCGTGGCGTTTTGGCTGGAAAGGAGTGCGGCAGGTGAACATTTGCAAGGCAGCATGCATTTGCCCCTCACGAATGCCGCTATTTACGACTATCTTGGTCGCCCCATTGGCAAGCGAATGGCAAACGGTTGGCTCATTCCCATCCGCACATGGGAAGTGCGCTATGTCGTCACAAAAACCCCTGTGACAAAAGTGCGAGCAGCATTTTTGCAGGCAAAGTTTTCAGGTGTTCCTATCATCTTCGTTAACCCGCGCAGTTTGCCTGCACCTTTGTCCCTTAAGCCCCCACTGCGCGTCAAGGTGGAAAATTTACTACCCCGCCCGGTGCAAGTGAATTTGACCATACAACCACCGACGGGATGGCGGTTAGCACAAACGCAATTCATGCTGCGGTTACAATCTGGCGAAATCCGCTTTGTCATAGTCCCACTTCTCGCATCTCAGCCAAATACTATCAACCGTTATCCTGTTCATTACCGAGCGACGGCAGAGGGTATCAAGCACGAAGGCGTTCAAGTTGTCCAGGTCGCCTGCGCCACTTACGGGACGCCGAAAGTGGACGGTGACTTGAGTGATTGGAAAGAGACTATACCTGTCACGATGGTGGCGCGGGGCAGTAACGATTATTTGCGTGCCGTGCTCAATCCAAACTTAGTGACTGAAGCGTTGTCGGGTAAAGAGACAGGTGTGGTCACCTATCGCTTGTGGACTCGTTGGGACGAGCGCCACTTTTACCTCGCCGCCGAAATCCCCGATGCCAACTTCGTTTCCAACACAACTTTTGAGGATGACCCCTACGCCTTCCCATTCTATGCCGACTGCTTGCAATTTGCATTTGATTGTTTGGAGCGCAACCCTGATGACTTGCTCTTTGAACACTCGCTCTACGAAAAAGCGGTGGCAGCCGATGTAGATTACGAATTTTGTGCGACGCTGGCTCGCATGACTGGCGAAGGTCCAAGTTACGATGGCAAACCGCCATTTACAGGCGACCGCACTAAGTGCCCACATGTGCCTGAACTTTACCGACTCAAAGCGCCCGGTGCTAATTTCCAAACCTTCTATCCAACCAATGCACCGTTGAAACCGCCTATCCCGAAAATGCTCGCTAACGCTGAAGGTGGTCCTGAGGGACAGGTCGCTATCGTTTACGACTACACAGCGAAAGTATTCCGCTACGAAATCTCCTTGCCTTGGTCATGCTTGCAGGAATTGGGAGAGCAAGTGAAAAAGTTGAGCCAGGGTCAATGGCTAATCACTCACTTTGCGTGGGGAGTGCACGATGCAGGTGGATTGGGACGCACTTTCTGGCAGCAGGAAGCAGGAGATGTGCAACCGGGCAGTTACGGCTTTTCACCTCATTGGGGCGGTGGGAGCCGCGAATATGGCGGACGCATCATCACCGATTGGGGCTTCGCACGGTAGATGGCAAAATGCGAACGCATGAACCTTCGCGACCATGAGCACAATTAAGCGTTCGTCTGAAATACTTCAACTTTGGCTTGAAAAAGGGATGACTATGCGAGCATGGTTTTCGTGCGTGACCGCTGACCCGACGAAATCTAATCGCATCTATTTAGCTTCGTGGCGACGAGTGGGTGAATTGTGGCGATGGGAAAACAACAAATGGACGAAGTTGCAAGATAACCTGTTCATCTATTGGGGTTGTAGTGCGTCCGCTAATCCGATGGGGTTGATCGTCGCGACAAGCGGACCATCATTATCACGACCGCTGCTTTGCAACGGGTATTTGGGTGTCAAGTGATGGGGGAGGAACTTGGCAGCAAGCCAACAATGGGTTAGCGGGTTTGCAGGTCACTTGCGTCGCTTTAAAACCACATGACCCAACTCAAATCATTTGCGGAACGCTTGGCGACTGAAAGCATTTAGCAGATGCAGGCTTTATAATTGACGATGATGTGTGCCATCAAGTCGCTCGTCCGCACAGTTGACATGCAGCCGAGATGTTTTTGTATTTGCACGAAAGGAGCGCATGAAGGGCTTGGGGCGTCTACCCGACCGACCGTGGGTGCGCTCACCGATTGATGCATGTACTAAAAAAACGCGACACAACTTCAAAAACGAAGGGGGGCTAGTTGCTATGAAGGTGTTGCTGGCAAAAGTTTCGGCATTGTTGGTGGTTGCATGTTGGTTGTCACTCCTTTGGGCGATAAGTCAGACACCGACAGAGGAAAAAGTTCTAAACTACACGACCCATTGGGCCGGAAACACTTTTGAGGGTGCAGGTCCGAATGGATATGGACGATGGGTGCAAAACTTTGTAGACGAAATTGAAGTGACACCTGACGGCGCAGTCATCACAGCATCTGAGTGGGACGAAGCAGGACGATGCACAGGCATTTACAAAAATGGCGATGTCAACCGAGATTTGCTCAAGCAATATAACGGTCAAGGTGGGAAAGAGGAAAAAGCATGGGGCTGGGGCACCGGCAGCGAAGCCGTCGCCGTTGAGGGCAATTTCATCTTCATCGCAAATGTGGGCAACGAACTGCTCCGCTTCCGCTGGAACCAAAACAACATCCACAAGTACGCCTATGTTGACCAAACGGATATTGGTGGTAGCGAAAAAGACAAAGCCATCGCTATGGCAGCACGCAATGGTCTGCTTTACCTTGTTCGCAAAAGCGGTGAAGTGCAGGTTCGCAAAACTTCTGATTTGTCGCTCGTGCGTACTTTCAAAATTGAGGGCGCACAAGATATCGCTATCGCTCGTGATGGGACTTTATGGGTCATCGTTGGCAAACGAATTGAACGATACAACGGCGAAGGCAAAAAGTTGGCTGGCACAGTCGCAAATGTTGAGAAACCAACAGCAATCTCTATCGGCAATGACAAAGGGCAGTTAATTGTCTGTGACGACGGTCTAAGACAGCAAGTTTTGTTCTACGACATCGCCAACCCGCAAAACCCGAAGTTAGTGAGGGCGTTTGGTGAAAAAGGAGGTTTGCGGTCAGGCAATCCAGGCGAAGTTAAACCGCTGAAGTTCTTCGCCTTGCGGGGTGCCGGCACCGACGCACAAGGCAACATTTATGTTGCCATGGGCTTGACAATGGGCGAAACAATAATCCGCAAATTCACACCGCAAGGCAAACTTGTTTGGGAAGTGATGTGCCTTGCGTTCGTGGATTGTTTTGATGCCCTTGAAGTCGCACCGGGCAGGTTTGAAATTTACGGGCAAGCGGAAATCATCGGATTTGACCCAAGAAAGCCACCAGGCAAAAGTTGGTGGCTGAAAGCCATCACCCGCGACCACATTCGTTATCCTGATGACCCACGCAATAAAGACCCTTGGGGCGGCGTACTTGTTCGTGTGCTGCAAGGACGACGGGTTTTGTTCACGACGCCTCAAATGGGTGGTGGTTTTCGTATCTTCGTTTTTGAACCCACACCAAGCCAAATTGCTCGCTATGTGGGCGAAATCACGCTGCCCAACATTGAACTCTGGGCACGCAATGTGGATAGCAAGGGCAATATTTGGTTCAGCGACGGACGCACAATCGTGCGCTACCGTTTCAAAGGCTTTGATGCGAAAGGCAACCCTGTTTATGACCTTGACAATCCTGACAAGTGGCAGGCACCAGAACCATTTACACAAATCATGCGGGTCAAATACATTCCCGAAACTGACACGCTATACATAAGCGGTTACACGCCTGAAGTGCAGCCACCGTCATGGGGGCTTATGGGCGGTGTGCTGGCTCGCTACGATAACTGGACAAAAGGCAAGCACGAGGCGCGATACGCGATTTTGATGCCAAAGGATGACGACAACTTGTTCCCAAAGGAGTTTGATGTCGCCGGCGATTACATTTTCGCAGTGATGGTCAAGCCGACAAAAGGCATTCCAGCAATGGTTCATGTTTACCGAACCAATACGGGCGAAAAGGTAGGTGTGATGCTCCCTGGTCCGGAAGTTGGCGGCAATAGCGGTTGGATTGATATGGTTCACGGTATTCACGCCCTCAAAACCTCAGCAGGCGATTATTTGGTCATCGTTGAAGAAGATTGGCGAGGCAAAAATTTGGTCTACCACTGGCGGCCGAACAAGCGATAACGATTGCCAGAGAGAAAACCTTCAAGGTGCCGCTGAGATAGAAAACGGGTTAGACCCCCACTTCGTTGGTTTCAAAGCCGTCTCACAATGGTTGACGGATTCCAACGATGATGAGGACTGGACCGAGCAACCCCGCTTCTTCCAAAGGCGCACCTTTGCGATAGTGCTTCCAAGTTGTGAAGGTCAGTCGCCCTGACGGTCGCTGTTTGCCTTCAACGAACCATTGAGGAAACGCTCTCAACCTGCCATCGGAGTGCCATTCGCAATCTTCAGGCAATTCCTCATCACCAATCAACCTGTTGACCCAAGTGTTCGTCACCTGCACTTCAAGCCGGTTTCTGCCGGGCTTGACAAATTTTGTGATGTCCCAGCGAAACGGCGGCTTCCACTGAACTCCCAATGAAATACCATTAAGCCTCACTTCGACGATGTGCCTTACGATGCCTAAATCCAAAGTGATGGTTTTACCTTCGCCAAGCCAATCTTTCGGGACTTCAAACTCCCGCACATAAGTCGCTGTGCCTGAAAAATAGCGAACCCCAGCATCGGGATGTTGTGACCACGAAATCAACCGTTCAAACTTCACAATTTCAGGTGCGCCCCAGTTCGGTGGGAAGCGAACTTCCCAATTATCGTCCAACGCCATCGGTTCAGGGATGGACTTGACAGTTATAGTTCGCTTTTTGCCCGTGCGGGTTTTGATTTCGTAAGTGCCACTTTGCCACGCCACAAGTTCAATTTGCCCTTTCTCGTTTACTCTCAAGTTGGCAGGGAAGCGGGCGAGTATGCCTGTGCCTTCGGGAATTTGCAGCACTTCACCTTCACGCACGACTACCGTTCGTTCCTCACCATCTACAGCATAGTCAATCCGCAATTGCTTGACAATAAATGGTGCAGGGTCGCCAGCGATAGCGTTACTGGCTTGAGCGACGAGTTCACCATCCCGCACCATCCCTTGAAGTTGCTTCGTTACATCCACGCACCTGTTGGGATCGTTCAGTACACCGTAGATTGCCCGCCGAATTTCAAGTCGCTTCGTCGGTGCTCGCTCTGGCAGCCAAGCGTTTGAGCCATTTCGTTGAAAGGAAATAACTGCATCAGCGGCTTTCTTGCCCGGCTGGAAGACAACAAAAACCGAACCATAAGGTGGCAATTGCAACATGACAATAGTGCGACCATCACTCTCCCAAAATGCGGGTGCTCGTTCAACTTCTCCTTTATCGGGATGCCAAATTTCAGTGACTTTCCCTCGCACTCGGAAGATGCATTCAACCGTTTCCCATCGCTCTCGTTGGTTAGCAACGAAGTAAATGTCAAGGTTACCGATTCGGCGGTGAATCCAAGCGATTGAAGCGAACCCACTGCCTTTGAATTCAAAATCGGGCTTGACACCTTTTTGAGCCAAAACTTGCTCAACCGTTTTGCCCCAGTAAACTTTGCCTTTGCCGTAACTTCTCTCTGTGACAGTTTTGCCGTCCAAATTACCCCAAATTCCGTTCGCCAACTTTCTCACTTCTGCATCGCATTGCGGATAGCCTTGCAAACTCGGTGAGCGAGTTGGTTTAGGACCGATGATTGTTGCGCCAGCAAAAAGGAGTTCTCGTATTTTTCGCATAACTTGAGGTGTCATGGCATCCGCATTGGGCAAAACCAAAACCTCGTAACTTGTCCGGCTCGGCAAGACAACTTTACCGTTGAGCACCTTTGCTTGCATCAACACTTCCGTTGGACAAGCTTCATAGTCGTAGCCTTTCGCCTTCAAGTCAGGTCTGTATGGTGCGGAATTGGGAGCGTGTTCGCCGACGAAGAATAAGATGTCAGCGATGAAAGTGCCTTGTTGAAGCAAGAATTGACAACGGCTCAGGTAATCCATCCAAGCCTTTGCATTCTCCCACCAAGTTTGATTCCGTCCGAAATGAGAGCCCCAAGGTCCCATCGTCATGGCAGGTAGGACATTGAACCAAGGTTGGTGTGCGGTCGTGTGGAAGATGAAGCGATTGATGCCTTCGCAAAAAGCGCGGTCGCCAATCGCCTTGAGCATGTAAGGGTGAGTTTGCCAACGGCCGTGTTCAGGTGTCGCAGTGAATGCTTCGGCACCAACTATCGGTTTCCCGTAGACATGGGCTGAGGATGCAGCCAATTTGCAAGTTTCCATGCCCCAATTTGTCCCGACCCAAAACTCGCCCATTGGGATGTCTGCATGCCCACCGCAAACAAGGTCTTCAAATGGACCGTTGCCGTATGGTTCGGTTGAGAAGAGCAAACCGTGTTTTCGGCACAACTCAGCAAAATAGCCGTAGTAATTTTCGGCAAACAAGTCAGCAATAGTTCGCCTGTAATCCCAGAGGAACCGCTCACTTACTTCAACGCTTTCAACGACATAACCTGCCAGGACAGGCAAATAAGGCAGCAAGTCGTAACTGCGCCGCTTGCGAAACTCTTCTCGGAATTTCGGCGTCCAGTTTTGGCAACCGACTTCGTAACTGTCAACGAGCACATTGTTGAAAACTTTGCCTGCGAGGGGACCAACTTCCTTCAACAACGGTTCAATTGCGTTCTTCCAAAAAGCGTCCAACGCTTCTCGGCTCATCTTATCAACTTCAAGTCCTCGCCCTTCTTGAGGTGCGGGATGGTTATCTTTGCCTGTCGGCGTGTATCCAATTCGCAAAATCGTCCAATCACCTTCTGGAACTTCCCACTCTAACCGACCATCTGGTTGTAAGCGGTTTGTCAAGTCCACTATGGACGAAAGTTTGATGACTGCTTCAAGTGGGGCAGCAACAACTTTTGCGGGCACGATGTTGTTGGCTCGTTCGTATGCTGCTTTTGCCCTCAAGTTTTCAATCCTCAAGTTGCCTTTGGGAGTCGGAAACGCAAGGATGGCGATATCGCGGTAGTAACCTGCTCGGGTCTCGGGCTGAGGCAATTTATCGGCGAACTTCATTGGACCTTTGACTTGGATTTGGCTCGTCACCACCATTTGCATTGCGTGTTCGGATTTGACCCAAGGGCCACCACTGCTTGACCAACCAGCACAGTTGTGGACGCAAAATTCAAGACCAAGTCGCCCCGCTTCCTGAACGGCGTGACGGAATAAGTCAAACCACCCCCGACTGAAAAACTTAACTGGACCGTTCGGCACTCCGACATCAACATTGAACAGTTGCACTCCACCGACGCCTGCTTTTGCCAACGATTCTAAATCGGCAGTGATGCCCTCCTTCGTTACATTGCCGTTAACCCAATGCCACCAAGTGTGGGGTTTGGCGGATGAAGGCGGTTGACGGAAGGCTCGCTGAAGTGCAGCAGGGGAAACTTGTGCTTTACAAAATGAAATGACCGACAGCAAAGCAAACCACACCACTGCAAATTTCATCTTCGTCCGCATCGCCATCACCTCTATCACCAACTCTTTGGAACAATACCGAAATCGCTTTTAGCGTCGCCCCTTGCGGGCGACGGCAGTTTTAACCACAAAATCATTGGTAGTGTTGTCCTTTGTGGGCGACAGCAGTTTTAATCACCAAGGTTATTGTAGCGTCGCCACTGGTAAGCGACGGCCATTTAATAGCTTTCGGGGACAAGCCCTTCTTGTAACTGGGTCGTGGGACGCGGGAAGCGGGACACAGAACACAAGCCCCAAAAACTGTCAATTCACCAATTACCAATCTGTCCATCTGCCGAACTGCCGATTTGCTGACCTGATGATTTGCCGATTTGCCAAACTTTGTCCCACTACCTGCGTCCCCGTCCAATTCGCACTGGTTAAGAAAATTACCAACCCATCGCCGTCAACCAAGCGTGTGCAATGAGCAAATGTCCGACAGCGTTGGGATGAACGGGTTCGGGACAAAACACATCGGCGGGACGGTATCGGAGTTGCTCTTGGAACAGATCGTGCAATGGGACAAAGATGGCATCAAACTCACTCGCCAACTTGCGCACAATCTCGCGATAATCATTTAATGCCCGCAAAACTTCCGTTCGCCAAGAATTCGTTTCCGCATCGGTGCTGATGTAAAATGGCTCCATTAACACAAGTTGGGCGTTTGTCCGTTCCTTCGTAAGTATCAAGCATTCGCGATAAAGTTGCTCGTAGAGGTCGGGCGGGACGGCTTTCGGTTCATTGCGCAGGGTTATGTGGACATCGTTGATACCAATGAGCACGGAAACCCAATCGGGTTTGAGCGTTAAGACATCGTCGTGCCAACGCTCCCGCAAATCAGCAACGGTGTTGCCGCTTATGCCTTTATTGATGATGGTGACTGAAAGTAATGGGTAGCGAATGGCAATTAAGTCGGCGATGAACTTGACATAGCCGTTACCCATTAGCGGGGCTGTATCTCGCCGCCCACAATCGGTGATGCTGTCGCCGATGAACACAACCTTTTGCCCTTCTTGCAATTTGAAAGCCACTTCTGTTACCTCCAGCCAAGGTTTTGATTGACAATTGTTGAGCGCAATTCAGTGGTTTCACGGGTTGCGGCGAGCGCACCAGTAAACGGCATTGCGAATGATTTTAAGCACTCGTTCATCTTTCATGGTTGGTAAAGTTTCGTGTCCTGGTCGGAAGTAGAAAACTCGCCCTTTTCCTACGCTCCAAGTCAATCCACTTCGGAACCAATTACCTGAGCCGAAAGTTGAGATGAAGACAACCGTTTCGGGTTGAGGGACTTGGAATGGTTCGGCGTAAAACTCCTCATCGGGCAAGGTAAAGTGCGAAATGCCTTTTGCGATGGGGTGGTTTGGGGCGACGACCCAAATGTGCTCTTCGCGACCGTGACCAACTCCACCAAGATGACCTGGGGCGTTAAGCAACCGTTGAAACGGCTTAGCGTAATGGGACGAATGAAGGGCGATAAAGCCCATCCCCTCGTCTTTCACTCGCTTGACAATTCTGTCAACAATGTCATCCCGCACTTCACCATGTCGGACATGCCCCCACCAAATCAAAACATCGCACCGTTGTAACTTCTCAGAAGGCAAACCCTGTTCTGGATCTTTAATGCTGACCGCCTCCGCTTTGATGTTCGGGTCTTTGTTCAGGAAAGCAGCGATAACGCCGTTGTGACCTTCAGGGTAATGTTCCTTCGGTTCTGTTAGTTCCGACCAAACGAGCGCATAAATTTGCTTACCTCTTGTTCGTTGTTGAGTCACACCTAACTTCGTTGCCATCGCAGCAAAGATGAGGCTCTTTCCTAACTGCAACCACTCGCGCCGTCTCATCGTTTCAACCTCCTTTTGCTCAGTTTCCTGTTCGTGGAGCAAGGCTAGGTTTTACATCCTGCTGAAAAATTATGTCAGCACGAAATGGCCCCGTGCTTTTAATCAACCAACTCCGCTGTGCCCCAGAGGTGTGGCGAGCGCAAAACGCCTAAATCTTTTTGATGATGCCAGTAAACTTCTCGTGTGCCCCGTTCGCTGCAAACTGTCAAGTTGATGTTTAAGCCGAGTTTTGCTCCAACTTGAGTTTTGAAACCGTGAAGGTATTTTGTCGGCAGCAAAACTTCAATAATGTATCCATCGTTCGTTTTCCTTGCAGCGCTTTTGATTTCGGGCAAGTCGTAGAGAGTCTGCGGGATTTCGTTTCCCCGTTTCCACTGTCCGACATAAACACGCCCTTCATCAACTAAAGGCACAAACCAAAACTGGTGATCGCCAGGCTCAAAAGGGCGCGGTCGCTTATCGTTACGGGTGTCAACGAACAACTCAATGCAATCACCTGTCCAAAAACTCCTCGGGTCAGGCACCTTTACAATTGAATTGTGGACTTTTGCTGCGATGTAAAGTCCTTCCGACGACCAAGCCAAGAACAGACGGACATTGGGTTCACCGAAAGTTGAACGGAGCAACCAAAAAGGAATAGCCCGTTTTTCGTCCCACTCATCTAACTTCCCGTCAAGTTCAACTTTCGGTGCCCTGTGGATTCGCAGAATCGGCGGGACGATGAACTCGGAAGCAATTGTTCGTTCAAGTGTCCCGAAAATCACTTGGGCGCTCTCGCCTAACTGCCATTCGGGTGACCATGTCAGGTCAACAAAAATCTCTCTTATTTCGTCGGGTTCTAATCCCTCAATGGTCACCGAGTTCGGCGTAACTTGCCAAGATTTCGGCAACCGAAAACGCAAAACACCTTTGAGAGTTCGGGACGAGTTATTTGAGACTTGAACCTTGACTTTCGTTTGCCCAGGCACGCCTTCAATGGGTGAAACTTTAAGATCCAATGGCTTCGTGATTAAAACTTTCGCTCTCATCTCTTTCAACCTTTGACCGTTCTCCTCGGCGATAACAAGCACTTCGCGGAAACCTTCAGGTTCGTCCAGCGAAATGGTGACATTAAAAGCGACATTCGCCTGAGAGTTTACAGGGACCTTGACATTTGCTTCCGACCTGTCAATAAGCCAGCCTTTCGGTGTAACGACACGCACCGTTGCGTTTATTTCGCGATTGCGATTGTTGAGAATTTGAAGGCGAATTGGGAAACTGTCACCGGCAGCAGCGACGGTAAGTTGTGGGGTATCAAGACTGTAAGCCGCTTGCTTGAACCAACGGTCATCTTGAGAAATCCCGACAGCGAAGATAGGCGCTCGGCTGAGCCTTTGAGTTCTGTTGTCAAGTGGATTGGCAAGGAAGTCGTAAAGTTGCCCAGACTCAAAGTTGACAACGGGACCGATATCTCCTGCAACTGACCACAAAACCGCCACTAATTTGCCATCAGTCTCAAAAACGAAACCTTGTGTGCCTGCACCAGCATTGCAGTCGCCAATGTATCGGGTTGTGGGAAGCATGTTGGTCAAAGCAGCAAGAGCACAAAAAGCGAGTTTGGGTTGACCGTCAGCGGTCAAAAGCCCGCAACCATCAAAAAACTGTTTTGGCTCGGGAGAGTCAAAGTCGTAGAACCAAAAGGCTTTGTCAACGCCCGCAGCAAGGGCTAAAAGCCAACCCCGTTGCAGGTATACTGCTTGCTCAAAGGGTGAAAGGACATGACCTGCGAGGGTGTCCCAACCAAATTCTGTTAACCAAAGTTGTCGTTGCTTTTTGTCACTCGTGGATGCTTGCTTCGCCTCACGGAGCAAATCAAAGAACAAACGCACTTCTCGGCTTGCGCTTTCGGCTGGATTGAAATTCACGATGTTCAGTTCAGGGGCATCGGAACCGCAGTAATGGTGGACATTGACAACTTTGATGCGCTCAAAATCTCCACTCTCAACGAACAACTTGATGCGAGTGGGAAAAATTCCCGCTTGCCCTTGTTCAACGGCTCTGAAAGTCCCGCCACCAATTGCGTCAATTATTTCAGCAAACGCTTTGTGATATGCCCGATAGTTAGCCCAATTGATTTGCTCTTCCGCTTTCCTGTTCTCTTGTGGGAAGTCATATTCGTTGTCAAGTTCCCAGTGGGTAATTTGCGGGAAGGCAGCAATGATCGTCGCTACTTCCTGACGCCAAGCCGGACCTGGACCGATGTCGCTTGACAATCTTCCATCTTGGGTCTTTGGTCGCCTGATAGCACCTTGCAAACAAGCAAGCAATTTTGCTCCTGCCTTTTGGTAACGCCACAAGAGTTGGTGATACCAAGGCCAACCGTCAAATCGCCCATCACCTTTTGCTTGTTTCATGGTTTCAAAGCCGAAAGCGTAGTCGCGAAACCAAACGATTCCAGACTTGCGAAAAGTTTCAATTGCCAATTTCTCGCGCCCACCATGAACATTCAACCCGTAAGGCGAAATTAACTTTTCGGTTTCCGTCAACTCTCGCGGCGGTGGGATGAAAGCAAATGCGAGTTGCTCGGAGCGTTCTGTCCCGTCGCTAATTGTCAAGGCCACCTTCGCTTGATACCAGCCGAAGCGTTTCAGGGGGAGTGGGAAAACCTCTTCAATAAAGCCAGACGAACTGACCATTCGTCTTTCGCTGAAGACTTCTTTGCCAACGAAATCAAGGACTTTTAGGTCGACTTTTCCTTGCCTTGGCTGCGGTAGCCAATCCCAAAGCCTGAAAACGACGGTCGGTTTTTCACCAGCGAAAACATGGTTCATCGCAGAACTCGTCAGTTCGGTTTGGAGCAAGGGAACTGGTGGCTGCTGAAGTTTCCCTTTGTCCCTCTCGTTGGGGTTAGAGAGCCAAGATTTTGGCAAACCCGTTTGCAAGTCGGTCGCCGACAAATCCGTTGTAACTTCAATTTGGTCAATCAGGACGGTCAAAACGAAGGCTTCGTTCTGTCTGTCCCAGTTGTGAATGTTCAAGCCACCGATAGCGATAGGACGAAGCCAATCATTGGGAACGGTGAAAGTTTCAGTTTGCCATTGGCCAACAGTTTTCACAGGTAAAACCCAACTTAACCGTTTCCCGTTAACCTCCGTCCTTCCCCATCCGTCAAGGAATTCCAGAGCGAGTATGTAACCAGTTGAGTTGACTTTATAGCGAACAGTGATGCTTTTCGCTTCACCGGGAATCCAAATCGGCTTAGTTGGTTTGACGGAAAACCACTCAAAACCTTTGCCAGAGAAATGAACTTCAATGCCCATGCTTTTGCCACTGGAAAGGTCAGGGGAATGTTCGTTGGCAATCGTGATTTGTCCAGGAGCTTTGCTCCACGCAGAGTTCCAAACACACCAATCAAAACTTTCCAACACCCTTGACACTAATTCTGCTTCGGAAACACTGCTTGACAGCAAAATCAGAAGGGCAGCGAAGATGCTGGCAATCCTCATCGCTTTTTGCTCCTTCCTTACCCGCAAAATTGACAATCATTGCTTTGTTGAATTTCCTTTTCGGCAGTTGTTCGGAGAGCACATCTAATGATGTGCCGATGTCAACATCAACCGTAGGAGGGGCTTTAGCCCCGAACTTGTGTTTCTGCTATTTCGTCGCGGCCGAAGCCGCTCCTACCACAATTCGTCGCAACTAAAGTCGCTCCTAAAGTGAATTTGTTTTTCGCACTAACTTTTTCGGCGGCTTGCGAGGTCCCTTCTCCGAAGCGCCGATTTGTTTTTTT
>FMJZ01013949.1_pt1 | contig 16178 bp, 16 predicted proteins | sample 1987881 | NCBI WGS metagenome assembly FMJZ01 (sample SAMEA4378227, study PRJEB15110) | soil metagenome | biome: soil; feature: Field; material: Soil | place: India | collected 2015-03-11 | depth 0 m | reverse complement strand
ATTGTAAAGGACAAGATAAAGGAACTTATAATTGAGATTCTTAATTATATCAGCCTTTATGTTGTCCTTAATAATAACAATAATTAAGAAGTTTTTTCAGGTAGAGAAATGAGATAAACTTCATCTCTTCATATTGACTAACTCTTGCATTAAGTCATCTACTGCTGAAACAACTCTTGAGTTTGCCTGAAATCCCCGTTGAGCTGAGATCATTTTTATGAACTCTTCCGCAAGATCAACATTACTAAGCTCAAGAGTATTTGAAAGAACCCTTCCTAATCCAGAAGTCGTAGGATTACCAATTATTGGCTGTCCAGACCCATAAGTCTCTGCAAAAAGATTTCTACCCATTTTAAGTAATTCTGCTGAAGCAACGAATCTTGCGAGAGCAATCTGCCCCATTATTCTTGTCTGTCCATTGGTAAAAATACCAGTTATGATCCCATCTTCTGATATAGTGATCGTCTTTAAAGACCCAGCAGAATAACCATCCTGACTAATACTAAGGACGGAAAAGGGTGATGCAAACTGGGTTGTGCCATCTAATCCAGTTCCTGGGGGATCCTCTCCTGTACCTTCACCAAAATCGAAGGTAATCTCCTGCGGTTGAACAACTGACTCTCCAAAATTAAACTGTATAGGTCTGTCGTCACTATCATCAACCAGTCTTCCATTTTCATCAAAGGTTAGAATTTGAGTACCTGCATCTATTAATCTATCAGGACTTGTATTATCTGGGTTTTTATAGACATAGTGAACTTCCCATGTGTTCGCATCAGTCTTAACGAAATATAAAGTTATTGTATGAGCACTTCCCTGTGAATCATACACTGTTATAGTTGTAGAAGAGTTGTAATTGGCAGGATCGTCGTCATTGCCGTCACCATTTCCATCAAGAGTGAAAGGATCTGTCTGAATCTCTGCTGAAGCATCAAGGTTAACAGCTATCGTTACATTTACTGTACTCCTAGGTGGACTCTGGGTAACCCCTAAGTTCAGATTGTTTATCTCCCCTAATATTTTACCTGAGGCATCTGCTAAGTATCCTTGTAAAGCCAAGCCTTCTGGACTTACTATGTTTCCGTTCTTATCTAAGGAAAATTGACCAGATCTTGTATAAAACTTAGCACCTGCACTGTCTTTCAATATAAAAAAGCCGTCACCATCTATTGCCATATCAAGCACACTGTGAGAAGTTTGGAAAGAACCTTGTGAAAATAGAGGTGAAACATTAGTCACAAGAACACCCCTTCCAATCTGTGACCACCCTCCTGCAAGAGTCTGGCTTAGTATGTCCCCAAAGGTAACTCTACCTGATTTAAAACCCACAGTGTTGATGTTGGCTATGTTATCTCCTATGACAGTGAGAGCTGTTCCATTTGCGCTTATCCCACTAACTGCAGTGTATAAAGATGTTATCATCTTTAAACCTCCTTAGCTAATTTCTAATATTTCGTTGAGTTTTATTCTTTTTGTGCCATCAACTATAAGATAGGTAATATTGTTCTCAAAAGTAACTCCTGTGACAACGCCTTTAGAAGTGGTAATGGCTTCAACCTCTTTACCTGAAGTATCTATGGCTTCCACCTTAAAGGAATAAGTACCTTCAGGTAGCTGACTTCCATCTCCATTTTTACCATCCCATTGATAAGTACAGGCTCCTGCATTCTTTGAACCTAAATCTATCTTTCTTACAAGCTTACCTGAAGAATCAAAGATCGAGACTACTACTTTTTGAGCATTCGCTAAAAGATTAAAATTTATTTCCCCTTTACCATCCTTAAGTTCAAACTTATGCCCCCCAAACTTGACATTTTTACCAATTAAATTAAGAGTCAGGGTATTTTGAATAGAATTTTGGTAAAGGAGTAAATCATTCATTTTTAAAACCATATTATTTAGGGCATCAAGAGAACTTAACAGGGTAAGTTGAGTAGTAAATTCATTGTTATTTAGAGGATTCAAAGGATTCTGGTATCTTAGCTGATAGGTTAGTAATTTCAAGAACTCGTCTTTAATTGGATTATTATTGATTGATCCATTTCCCTGATTCATTGTTTGTTGGCTTACTTGTAGTATTTCCATTTTTAAGCTCCTTTCAAACAAAAATACTGATTAAATTGTGCTGTTTAAAAGTTATTATTGAATTTTGATTATTTATAACTTTAATTGTTTCATCATTTTCTCCATTGTTATTATCTATGTCATTGCTCCTCTTTCTGCCTAAGTATACTGAGAATTTGCCTATATTTAAACCTTCTTTCAAAAGTTGTTCAAGAATATTAGAGAGATTGCTATCAAAAAATTGTTTACCAGCTGGTTCAGAGGCTACTATGCTTGCGTTAATCAAATCTTTATCAATAGTTACTTCAATATCAAAGATCCCTAAGACCTCTTCATTAACTGTTATTCTTATTACAGAATTGTCCACTCTTTTAAAATGAACATTATCTTCCAAAAATTCATTTAATTCGATCGGTAAAGTGTTCGTCTTTTGTGTAAAAATCTCTTCAACAAGGTCTTTACTTATAGCTTCAAGTAAAGTCCTTAGATATTCTATACCTGTAAGTTCCTTGAAAATATAATTCTCTTTTTGAATGTCTAACTCATATCCAGTAAAATCCTTTAATGAAAGACCCTCTTGCATCCTTGATTCTAAGATGTTTTTTAATTCTTTATGAGAGGGTTCGTCATTCATTAAATCCATATTTAAAGTATTAACCTCTTTGACTGAGTACGCATTATCTACGTTTACCAAAACAGACTTTTGTATATCATGCTGTTTTACGTTTTTTGCGATGGGATTGTATTCACCTTCCTTAAAGGTCTCTAACTTAAATATATTTGACTTACTTACTATCTTCTCAATCTCCTTTACCTCCTCAGCCTTTTCAGCAAAAATTAATCCAGCCAAAACATCTCTAAGATAGTCTTCTTTATTAATATTCCTAAGGTTAAACTTAATTTGCGAATCCACATAAGTTGGAATCTCATAAAATATATTCTTTAAACCCCTCTTAAGAAGATTCTGGCATTCTTTTAAAGAGTCAAGAAGATTAGAATTGTTACTTACATTTTCAGATTCTTCTGTTAAAACTTTTAAAACTTCTCTACTTTGTTCAAAGACTTGACCATGAATATATAAAAAAGACCAAAAATCCTTCGTATCTAACTCTTTTATTTCTCCCCTAATAGGTGACTGTAAATAACCCTTTAGTTTTGAATCCTTTACACCTAAAAGGTTATTGTTCTTACTTAAAATCTCTTTAATTATTGATTGAAGGGTATTGCTAAAGGAATCTATTGATTGATTTGGGAGAGTCTCCCCGTTATTAAAACTACATTGAGCAGTTAAGATCCCATTTAAATTTAAAGATAAATCCATGCAAAGTTATACTCAATAAACATGCCAATATCAAAACCTCCTTAGAGAACTTAAACTTCTCAAAAAAGCTTTTAAACACAGCACTAAAGATTAAATGTAGAATAAGAAATGAATTTTCTAAATAGGAAAGATTTCACCTGGTAGGTAATTTTTTCTCTATTTTGCTCATAGCCTCTGTTAGAGAGGCTGCCTTTTTTGTATCCATGAATGCCATTATTGCCGCTGCTTTTTTAGGTCTCATCTTAAGTATTATCATTACAAGTAATTCTTCATCCAGAGATGATAACCTTTGAGCAGCCTCTTCAGGTGGCATAGCTTCATAGGTCTTAACAATATGTTCAAAATTTTGTTCTTTAAGTTGTTCAATCCTTTTTAATATGTTTTCTATCTGGGTTAAAATCTTAGAGTATTTTTCGATTCTCTCATCAACATCCTTTCTTAAAGCCTCAAGCCTTTTTTCTTCCTGTTTTAAAAATAACTCCTTATCTTTAAGTTCGGCTTGCTTCTTCTCAATTAGTTTGAGCATCTCATCATAAGCCGATACTTCTGGAAAAAATAAGAAAATGATAAACACAAAGAATAATATTGATAAAATAACCTTCGGAATAACCATTTAAAGCTATCTACTCACTTGTTTGTAATAGTCTTTAATGCCTTGCAAATTTATTACAATAAATAGACCTTTGAAACTCAAAATTTTTATAGGTAGATGAAATGTAAGACTCCGTCTCCAAATTTCCTTTTATGATCTATATTTGTTATATAGGAAATTTAAATCTTGTTCTTTTTGCTCATTCTTTGCAGTAATCTTAGCCTCTTCTTTAATCAATCTATCAAACATCATCTCAACAACTTGTTTTTCTCTAAGTGCCTCCAAAGCTATCTCTGTCTTCTTATGGACTTCTTTGATCTTTTTCTCAACGATACTCTTTTGTTTTTCAGCCTTTTCATTCATGTATAAAAGATAATTTGTTAAGAATTCAAGTTGTTGAATACTTAAAAAGCCCTCCTGCCGACATTCATTATATTTGCTAATAATCTCCTCTATGTCTCTCTCTATAGCCGTAAGCTTTTTCTGCTCAAGGTCTAAAGACTCCTTAGTTTTTTGCAATTCTGTCTCACAGATATCTTTTTTATACTCCTTTAACTGTAATAATTTTGAAATTCTTTTGCTAAGCATAATTACCTTCAATACCTTCAAATATTAAATACAGACCCTGCAAGCTATCTGCAAGATCGCGCTTTTCATTAATTCCCTGCTTTATGTAAGCTTTCAAACTTTCTATTTGTTTAATTGCTAAATCGACTTTTGGATTAGATCCTTCCTTATATGCACCTAAATTGATCATATCCTCAAACTTTTTGTAAAGGGCGTAGGTCTCGATAAACTTTGATGCATATTCCCTATGCTTGGAATCGACAATATCAGGCATAACTCTACTAATGCTTTGTAAGATATCTATAGCAGGATAGATATTCTCCATTGCAAGTTCTCTGGAAAGTACAATATGTCCATCAAATACAGCTCTTACAGCATCAGCAATAGGATCTGCTAAATCATCTCCTTCAACTAAAACAGTATAAATACCAGTAATACTGCCTTTATCTTCGGAGGTACCAACCCTTTCAAGGAGTTTTGGCAACAAAGTAAATACAGAGGGAGTATAACCCTTTGAAGTAGGAGGTTCGCCAATAGCAAGCCCAATTTCTCGTTGAGCCTGTGCGACACGAGTTATGGAATCCATCAAAAGTAATACATCCCTTCCTTGATCTCTAAAATATTCAGCTATAGCAGTAGCTACCATAGCTGCTCTAATCTTTGCTAAAGGAGGTTGATCAGAAGTAGCAACTACGATAACAGATTTATCGAGACCTTCTTTATCAAGATCTTTTTCAATAAACTCTCTAACTTCCCTACCTCTCTCTCCTATCAGAGCGATCACATTTACAGATGCCTTTGTATATCTTGCTATCATCCCAATTAAAACACTTTTTCCTATTCCTGAACCAGCCATAATGCCCAATCTTTGCCCTTTACCACAGGTCAATAGACCATTTAAAGCTCTAATACCCAAATCTAAAGGCTCCAGAATTCTTTGCCTTTTAAGAGGATGGGGAACAGGTGAATATATAGGATACTCAGTACCCTCAATATTGCTTTTCCCATCGATAGGTTCTCCTCTGTAATTAATAATTCTTCCGATAAGATCTTCAGATACTTTGATTGAAGCTCTTCTGCCTATTGGGAAAACTCTACTCCCAGGCCTTATACCACTTAAATCGCCTATGCCCATTAGTAAAGACTTGCCTTCTTTGAATCCCACAACTTCTGCATCAATGACTTGTTTGTCCGTATAGATTTTACAGGATTCTCCAGTGCTTGTTCTCAGTCCAGTCGCTTTGATAATAATCCCTGTTATATCTGTAACCATACCATATATTCTTAGAGGCTCAGCGTCTTTAACTCTTCGAATATATATCGATAAATCTAAATCATTCACCCTTTAAACCTATATCCTCCAAGAGATTCTTAAATTGCTCGTCGATGTCTGTTAAAATTATCTCATCCGAACCTATAACTTCAGCACCATACAAAGGCAATTTGCTATCGAGTTCAAAAACTATGTTGACAGCTTCTGATTCAAGAAGATGCTCGTTTTTCTGAAAAATTGCCTGCAAAGAGGGATGAATTCTTATCTTTACTTGTCCTGTATTTTGTAATCTTTTCAGGGCCTCTTTGACGATATTAGCCAAAATATTTGGATTTAAAGTGATTTCAGTCATTATAATCTTTTTAGCTAATGTTAACGAAAAGTCTAATATCTCTCCTTCTAATTTAGCGAATTGTTTTTTTCTCAGTTCCTCAAAATTTTTTATAGCTTCCTGCAGTCTCTCCACGAGTATAAGTGCCTCTTTCTCCCCCATCTCGAAACCTGCTCTGCGACCAGCTTCATACCCATTTTCATATGCCTCTCTTTCTAACTCTTGTATCCTTTGAATCTGATCTAAATCTATAGGTTTCTCTTTTTTATTTTGTTGAAACTCCGCTTTAGCAATATCCTCTTCATTAATTAGTTCTCTCATAAGATAGGGAGTGGCTTTGAGGATGTTTCGTCTATCTCTAAACAAGCTCTTCACCGCCTCTTTTTGCAATAATAATTTTTCCTTCAGCTTCCAGCTTTCTTACAATATTTACAATATTTAATTGGGCCTTTTCGACATCTGAAACTCTAACAGGTCCTCTCATTTGCATTTCTTCTTTGAGAATTACTGCTGCTCTTTGTGACATATTACTGAAAATTTTGTTTTTCAATTCTTCAGAAGCAGTCTTTAAAGCAATAGCTAATTCCTCTGTAGAGACTTCCTTAAGAATCATTTGTATGCCTCTATTATCAATTGTAACTATATCTTCAAAGACAAACATTAACTGCCTAATGGAGTCTGCTAAATCTAAATTCTGCTCCTCTATATTCTCAAGAACCGCCTTTTCAGTTGCTTTATCACATAAATTGAGTATCTCAGCGACAGCTTTAATGCCTCCTAATCTTTTGGCTTTACCTTTGCTTAAATCAAGTTGGCCCTTTAAAACTTCTTTTATCTCTTCAAGGGCAGTATCTGAAACTCGTTCGGTAGTAGCCATTCTCATCGCTACATCAGCCTTTAGCCGATCTGGGAGACCTGATAGGACTTCTGCAGCCTGTAATGGCTCAAGAAGACACATAATTAAGGCTATCGTTTGAGGATGCTCTAAGGAAAGAAAGCTAATCAGTGTCTTTGGATCAACCCACTTAAGTTCCTCAAGAGGACTCTCTTTTGATGCTAATTCTAATATCTTTGAAGCCCCTTCTTCTCCTAATCCTTTATATAGAATCCTTTTAACATAGTCCTCCCCTTTCAAACTAATAGTCTCGCCTCCTGAGAGTTGCGATATTTCTTTTAGTAGGTCTTGAACAACATCCGCAGGTATTGTCTTTAATCGGGTCATTTCCATTGTTATTTTACCAATCTCTTTAACATCAAGACTTTTTAAAATTTCTGCTGCAGTCTCTTCCCCTACAAGATTTAATAGTATTGCAGCCTTTTGATATCCGTCTATCTTGCTATTGGCTTTCACTTATCCACCCCTTTATAAGATTGGCAGCCTCTTTTGGATTATTTTTAGCCCATTCTATGATTAAGTCTTGAGGAGTCTTGGTAGGAATTTGTTTTTTTCTTTCCAACTCTATTTGTTCTTGAGATAGATCTGTTGGAATAGGTTTAACTGGGGCTTTATGAGTGGTGGCAACCTTCAAAAGCGGTCTGATCACTAAAAGGAAGAATAAGATAATTGCAATAATAGGTAACAGATATTTTGCTACCTCCAATACTATCGGAAGTATTTCTTTTTTAGGTGGAGCAAAATCTTCCACTGGCACACTCTCAAAAGGCATGTTAACAACCGTTACTTCATCTCCTCTCTCAGCCATAAAACCAACAGCTTTCTTCACCATTTCTTCAAACTGTTTCAACTCCTCTTCTGTTCTGGCAACATATTTGACTTCTTTTGAATCCTTTTGAGCTGAATAAGTGCCATCAACGAGTATAGCTGCTGTAAGCCTTTTAATCTCCCCAGGCATAGTTATTTGATGGCTGGTCATCTTTGATATTTCATAATTTATTATCTCGTTTTTCTTGTCCATCTGTCCTCTAATAGAAGAAGATTGGGGTTGGATTTTGCCAGGAATATTCGATGTGACACCTGGAACTCCTCCAGTAGAACCTGTTGTAGACTTCTCAATATTTCTCTGCTCGCTTCTTGCAACCTGTCCTTCAGGGTCATACTTTTCCTCGGTCTTTTCGACTTTGGTGAGATTCAAAGTAACTGCTACTTTAGCTCTTACTTTATTTTTACCAACAACTGGTTCAAGAATAGTAACTATTCTATTCTCTAAATCCCTTTCAATAAGTTGCTGTCTTTCTAATTGAGTATTACTTAAACCGTTCACATCATCAGAGGGAGAAGTAAGTAATTCACCTTTGCTATCAACTACTGTAACGTCTCTTGGATTAAGCCCTTCAACACTATTAGAGACTAAATGGACAATACCATCTACTTGAGACCTTGATAACCTTTTACCACTCTTCAATTTTACGAATACAGAAGCCTTTGGTTTTTCTGCTATTCGAGTGAAAACTGTTTTATCAGGAATTGCTAAATGGACTCTACACTGCTCAATCTCTGGCAATGCCATGATAGTCCTTGACAATTCACCTTGCAAGGCTCTTCGATAATTCAACTTCTGGATAAAGTCTGTTGTAGATAGGTCTGTTTTATCAAAAAGCTCGAAACCCACACCACCTCCCTGCGGAAGCCCTTGACTTGCAAGTTGTAACCTTAAATCATGGACCTTATCGTGGGGAACTTTAATAATATTTCCTTCTAATTTATAAGGAATTTTTTGCTCTTTGAGTTTCTGAACAATCAACCCCGCGTCTGTATCTGTTAGATTAGAAAAAAGCACTTGATATGTGGGTTGTTGAGTAAAAATAATAGTAAGAATAATTATAGCAAGCGATAGGGTGATAGCCCCTAAAAACATTAACTTCTTAGTTAATGATAACCCCTTAAACCAATTTCTTATATTTTCAAAAAGAGCCATTTAAACTTGCATCCTCATGACTTCATCATAAGCACTGAGTAAACGATTTCTAACCTCTACCATTAGTTGAAAAGACATATCAGCCTTTTCCATCATCAATATTGCATGAGTAATATCTCCACCTGATACAAGCTCTTTAACTGCTGATTCTGCATTGTTTTGAGCTTGTGAAAGCATCTCCATAGCTTCTGTGATTAGCTTATCAAAGCCAGCAGATTGCTTAGTTGTTATTGAATTGAATCTTATTGGAAAATTTTGACTATTATTATCAAATATTTTTATATCAGACACTGTTACCTCCCTAATTCAAGAGTCTTCAAAAACATAGCCTTTGTAATATTAAAAGTAGAGATAGAGGCTTCATAAGCCCTATAAGACATCATCATATTAACCATCTCTTCAATTACGCTTACATTCGGCATCTCCACATAACCGTCCTGCCTTGCATCAGGATGGGAGGGATCATAAATAAGTTTTGGAGGGTCCTCAGTCTCTACAATCTCTACAACTTTAACACCTTCTATCTGTCCACCTAAGCCTTCAATCGGGAAGGGACTGAAAATAACATCTTTCCTTCTGTAGGGGCCCCCTTGTTCCGTCCTCGTAGAATAAACATTTGCCATATTTGAGGCTATTACGTTCATTCTTTGCCTCTGTGCCAACAATGCGGAAGCACTTATCCTCAAAGCTCCAAATGAATCCATAATCACCTCCTTAAAGCCCCTTTAAACATTCGAATCTTCGTGGATAACATATTTATAGCACTATGATAAAAGATTGCATTCTCGGTCATCTTTGCTACCTCCATATCAAGTTCAACATTATTCTCATCAAGCCAGGGCTGTGTTGACTCACCCTTAAGATCTGTAGTAACAATAGGGTTAGTATTTGTAATATGTCTTTCTGATGTTATCTTTAAAGCTAATATTTCCTGATCGAGATTTGTTTCAAATCTTAAATCCTTTGCCCTATAAAAGGGGGTATCCACATTAGCTATGTTTGAGGCAATCAAAGCGTGTCTCATTTTTGTAAAATATAATAAACTTTCTAATGCTTTAAATGAATCTGCCATCTCTCTATCTCCTTTTTTAATTACAATTTCTGTGCCAGAAAAGAATCTTCAAGTCTATATTCCTTAAGCTTATTTCTAATTGTTCTGACACTAACTCCGAGCAATTTAGCTGCTTTTGTCTTATTCCCTTTAACCTCGTTTAGGGTCTTCAAAATTAATTCCTTTTCCATATCTTTCAATTTACCATTTGCTCTTTTGTTGAAGGTATTCTCTTCAAACAGAAAATCATCCTTTTCGATAATTTCCCCTTTACAGAGAAATACAGCTCTTTGAATAAAATTCTCGAACTCTCTAACATTACCATACCATTGTTGATTCTTGAGAAATTCCATCGCCTCCTCACTAAAACCTTTCACTTTTTTCGAGAAAGATGTAGCAAAGATTTTTAAAAAATGCTCAGCAAGCAAAGGTATATCATCTTTTCTCTTTCTTAGAGGGATTAATTTAATTGAGAATACATTTAATCGATAATAGAGGTCCTCACGAAATCGACCTTCTGCACATAAATTTTGCAAATCCTTATTAGTTGTAACTATGACTCTTACATCTATCGGTATCGGCTTTTTACCCCCTATCCTATCTATCTCCTTTTCTTGAAGAACCCTGAGTAACTTTGCCTGAAGAGAAAGAGGCATTTCGGCAATCTCATCAAGAAGAATTGTCCCATGATTAGCTATCTCAAATTTCCCAATTTTTCTATCAAAAGCTCCAGTAAAAGCACCCTTTTCATAGCCAAATAGTTCAGCTTCTAAAAGGTTTTCTGGTATTGCTGCACAATTAACAGCTACAAATTGCATATTATTCCTCTTACTTAGACTGTGTATATATCTTGCAAGTAGCTCTTTGCCTGTTCCGCTTTCTCCATAAATAATTACTGTTATATCAGTAGTGGCGAGGCTTTCTGCAAGCCTCAAAATCTTTTGCATCTCTGGATTAACAGTTATAATGGATTTATGAAACTTCTCTTTTCTAATATTAGAATCAATTGCCTTTTTAAGTTTATCAAAGGAGAAAGGCTTGAGAAGATAATCTATAGCTCCTTCCTTCATCGTATCTACTGCATTCTCTATTGTTCCAAAGGCGGTTATGACCAAAACAGGCAAAGCAGGCTTGATTTGCTTTATCTCCTTAAGCAATTCAAGACCAGTCATAGAAGGCATCTTCATATCTGTAATGACGAGCGAGAAATCTTGATTACGAATTTTAGAAAGTGCTTCCTTACCGTTATCAGATAATGTTACTTCATAGCCAAGCCTTCTAATGGCTTCTTTTAAAGCTTCTCTTACTTGTCGATCATCGTCAATAACAAGTATATGCTCGCTCTTTATTAACATTTAAACCTCTCAAACCCTTACCCCTGAAAGTTTAGATAATGCTCTAATTCTGTAAAAAATTTATTCATCACATTCTGACATTTTTAAAAAAATACTGAAACAACTACCTTTCCCATTCTCACTATTGACCTTTATATAGCCTCCATGAGATTGTATAATCATCGCTGATATTGAGAGGCCTAACCCGGTGCCATTATCCTTAGTAGTAAAAAAGGGATCAAATATTTTTTCTAAATATTCTTCTTTGATGCCGATACCGTTATCTCTTATATCGACGATCACATAATCACCATCCATTCTCATAGCTACATCAATCAAATGGATAACCTTATCATTAACGCGCGCTTGGAAAGCATTTATCAAAAGGTTGAGGAAAACTTGCTTTAAGAGTTCCCTATCACCTTTTATATGAGAAATAATTAAGGAGCTCTGTAGTTTTGTATTGGTTGAGCTGAGCATGGGCAAGATCATCTCAATACACTCCTCGACTATAGAATCAAGCCTTACAGATTTAAAAGAAGGTTTATTAGGACGTGCTAAAATAGACATATTTGTCAGGATATTATTTAGATTATTTATGCTTTTTAAAATACCTGCTGCAAGCTTTTTTTGCTCTGAATTTGCTATTTCTCTCTCAAGCATAGAAGCATACAACTCGATACTACAAAGGGGATTTCTTATTTCATGAACTATCTTTGCAGACATCTCGCCCATCGAAATAAGCCTTTGATTTCTCTCGTTTTGTATTTCCAGTTCCCTTAAGCGAGTTATGTCTCTGATTAAAATCACTCTGCCTATTGAGTTGCCAGCTTTATCAATAACTAATGAATTGGAAAGGAGGACTATATATTTTTTACCATTACAACTCAAAAAAGTATCCTTCCCCTCTTGTGTAATATTAAGACTTAGATCATCTAAGGTTTTACCTCTCATATTTTTAGAATCTACATTAAAATACTCTTCTGCAGACTTATTGATCATAGTTATTCGATCATTCTCATCTAACACTATGACTATATCTTTAAGGTTATATAGGACTGCTTCCAAAAAGTCATTAGCTTTCTCTAAATCCAAAAGAGCTCTTTGGAGCTCATTATTTTTCTTGTCTAACTCAAAGGTAAGAAAATCAATTTTTTTCTGTAGTTGCTCATAATATAACTCTATACTTTTTGAGGCAGCTGTAAAGCTCTGAAAAGCCTCATGTAGTTGCGAAATGTTCACTAAAAGAGCCTCCTTAATTTATCATCAATAAAATTTTCTTTAACTCTTGTATGGGCAAGTTTGCTCATATTATCTTTACCTCTTTGTAGTGTCCTTATGGCATCCTCAGATTCTTGTTTATCCGATAGCTCAGATATTCTGTAAAGGCACCAATCGATATCTTTTTGGAGAAGGATCTTGTTTTCTCCATTAGTATTTAAAGCCTCTTTATAGTAACGCAATGCATCTCTCTTTCTTCCCCGTTGATAAAGGATATCAGCATATAATAAAAATAATCTCGGTTCAATCCTTTGCCCTTTTACTACTTCCTCTAAATAATTAATTAGATTTTGTAAATTCTGCATAGTTGGGGTTATTTCAGAAGAGAGTTTTATTAATAAATTTATATCATCTGAATTTAATTTCCTAATTTTCATTAGTGACCTGAGTGATTTATCGTATTCACTTTTCATAGAAAGGAGAAGAGCATTTACTCTATGAAATTCATCGCTATGGTCAGAATCTTTTTTTACTTTCTGCAAATATAACTCTGAGTTTTTAATGTCTCCCATTTGTGCAAAGAATTCTGCCATAAGAAGAGTAGCAAGCTTTTTTTCCTCTTCAGATCCATGCCTCAGAAGCCATTTACAGACATCAATATACCGTTTTCCTAGTGGTTTTAAATCCTTAACAATCTTTGTAATAAAACCACTTCTTGTGGGTTCAAGTAACCACTGTCCAATAGCCTGCCATAGATTTAAAAATTTTTGATCGCTCCTTTTTTTAGCCTCTTCAAGCAGAATTTCCAATTCATCTAATGCAACTTTATCAGGAGTCTTTCTGAATACAAGCTCCTGTAAGATTGACGCAGCCTTAAAAATTTCACCTTCCTGTTTATAAATACTCGCAAGTTTTAGTAAAGCCTCATCATAGTCCTTACCATAAGGATATTTCTTTCTAATCTCAAGTAATCTCTCTTTAGCCTCTTGCAACTTGCCAGTCCTCATTAGAATATCTGAAAGATGTAGAAGAGCCTTTCTTCTAACTATTCTGTCAGGAGATTGCTTAGCAAGCTCTAAATGCCTAAGAGCTTGTTCCAGTAGACCTTCTTCTACAGCTATTAAGGCCCTTGCTAATTCAGCTTGATATCTGATGGGATAATCCTCAACCATTGAAAGATAAACTTTGGCATAGGAAGGTTTTTTCATAAGCCTGAAGTTTTCGCCTATGTTATACAGATTCTTCTGAGTCCTCGCATAGCCTTTTTCATTATTAATAATTTCAAGATAAAGTTCATGAGCTTCTTTTATTCTTCCCATCGCCTGAAGTGTATCTGCCATACCATAAATAGCTTTGGGAGAATTGCCGCTCTTTTGAAAAAAAACAAGTGCCTCATTGAATCGTCCAAGACTATACAAAGACTCCGCAAGCCCTAAATAGGCATCTTGCCTCAAGGCAGATTCAGGAAAATGTTGAAGGAAAATCTTAAAGCAGATTACCGCTTCGTCGTAGTGCTTATTATTTGAAAAAGTATTAGCTCTTTCAAAAAGTATTTTTTCTTTCAATGCCTTTTCTTCTGCATATATATATGCCAGCCTATAGTGTTCTATAGCCTTATATATGTTACCTAGTTGTGCGTAAGCTTTAGCAGCGACATAATTATACTTAGCAAAAGTAAAACTGTCAGGATTAAATTGGGAGAGAAGCTTCAGAGCATCTGTAGCCCTTTGTTGTTCAACAAGTTTAGAAGCATTTTTAAGGGTTTCGGGAAGTGAATTTTTTTCCAAGGCATATAAATTAATTGTTGAAAATAAAATTTGAAATAGTAAATACAAAAGAAGCTTCATGTTTTTCTAAAAAAGCAATAAATATGCCATTTTTTTACACAAAAATTAATAAGGGTCTTCTTTGTGCCAAAAAAACTATATTTCATAAAATCATAAGGTGTGAGAACTATCCCTTAAATCATTATTGAAAATCATTTTGAAGGAGTTATAATCAGAAGTTTATAAAAAAGATTGGATAGTCAAGCAAGATTTAGAAAAACATTTAAAAAGGTTGAAACTATGAACAAACTATGTTAAAATCATAAATTATAAATGTCATATTTATGACATTAGGACTGTTTATTTTATGTCTTCTCTATGCCCATTTTTTTCATTTTTTCTATAAGAGTTGTTCTATTCAATCCAAGCAGAGTAGCAGCTTTACTCTTAACCCATCCTGTCTTTGTAAGTGCATTTAATATGAGACTTTTTTCTATCTCAAAGATAATTTTATTTAGATCACAACCCTTTTCTGGTAAGTTAAAATTGAGTTGAACATTATCAGCATAATGGGATCTTTCGCAAACATTAGCAAAAGAATGAAATCTTTCAGGCAGATCATTTACAGAAATAGTGTCAGAATTTACTAAGATAGAAAGTCTCTCAATAAGATTCTCCAGTTCTCTAACATTTCCCCTCCAATCATACCTTAAAAGACATTTAATTGCATCTGGTGTAAATACAAAAGGCTTCCTGTTTCTTTTAGTGCAGAAATGCTGAATAAAATGGTCAAGCAAAATGGGAATATCATCTCTTCTTTCTCTTAAAGGAGGCAAGTGGATTGGTATGACATTCAATCTGTAAAAAAGATCTTCTCTAAATTTGCCTTCTCTAACTGCTTTTTCAAGATCCCTATTAGTAGCTGCGATAATTCTAACATCTACTTTTATTGTTTTAAGCCCTCCAACTCTCTCAAATTCTTTCTGCTGTAAAACTCTTAAGAGTTTTACCTGTAATGATGGATCTAACTCTCCAATTTCATCTAAGAATAGTGTACCGCCTTGAGCTAACTCAAAACGACCTATGCGAGTATGAATGGCACCTGTGAATGCACCTTTTTCATGCCCAAAGAGTTCTGATTCAAGAAGATCCTTCGGAATAGCAGCGCAATTAATTGGCACAAAAGGATTTACACTTCTTGAACTATTAAAATGAATAGTTTTAGCAATAAGTTCCTTACCTGTTCCACTCTCTCCTGTAATTAAGACAGTGCTGTCAGTGTCAGCGATTTTCTCAATCATCTCAAAAACTGCCTGCATTTTTGGTGAATCACCAATGAGTCCTTCAAATTTATACTTTCTCTTCAACTGCTTCTTGAGTAATACATTCTCAACTTGTAAATTTGAAATACTTATAGCTCTCTTAACTATTATCAATAGTTCGGTAAGATTAAAAGGTTTTGTTATATAATCAAAGGCACCACTTTTCATAGCTTCAACAGCAGTAGTAATGGTACCATAAGCTGTCATAATGATGATTGGTATTCTTATACCCATAGATAAAGTCTCTTTGAGAAATTCCAACCCTGTCATCTCTGGCATCACAAGATCAGTAAGTATTACGTCGAATCTCTGATTTTCAAGAATTCTAAAAGCTTCTTTTGCATTAGGTGCAACTGAAACCCTAAACCCCTCAGTAATCATGAAGGTCTCGAGCATCTCTAAGATGACAGGATCATCGTCAATTATCAGTAGATCTGGCATAATTAAGGAATATTATTAT
>FMJZ01104794.1_pt1 | contig 16181 bp, 13 predicted proteins | sample 1987881 | NCBI WGS metagenome assembly FMJZ01 (sample SAMEA4378227, study PRJEB15110) | soil metagenome | biome: soil; feature: Field; material: Soil | place: India | collected 2015-03-11 | depth 0 m | reverse complement strand
GGGGAGAGGCGATGCGCCCCTTCCCTCGCAGGGAAGGGGCCGGGGGTTAGGTTCTCCAGATGAAATGGTGCAAAACGTCCATCGCCCTACCCCGTGACGCCCGCTGCGGCAAGCACCGCCCGCTTGACTACCGCCTCCGCCATCGGCACTTTGTAGGCGTTCATCTCTAAGGGCGTTGCCTTCGCGACGGCGGCGCTGCCCGCGGCAGCAGCGGTCTGCACGTTCACCGTCTTGCCCACCAGCGATTTCGCCGCCTCCGCGCTTTCATAGGGGATAGGGGCGACGCCGCCCAGCACCACCGAGGCCCGCCGGCAGACCCCACCCTGTATTTGCAGAACAACCGCCGCGGCGACCAGCGCCCAGTCGAACGAGTCCTTCTCCCGCACCTTCACGTAGGTGCTTCGTGTGCCTGCGGGCGGCTTGGGCACGGTAATCTGCGTGATGATTTCACCTGCCTGCAGGATATTCTCGCCCTTCAGGTTCTTGTCAGGCATCTGGAAGAAGTCTTTTAGGGCGACGGTTCGTGTGCCTTTCGCGCTTGCGATGGTTACCCTCGCCCCGAACGCCAGAAGCGCGGGCGCACAATCGCTGGGATGCACGATGTAGCAGGGACCGGGGCTGATGATGGCGTGATAACGGTTATCGCCGCGCGCGGCATAGCACTGGTCGCCGCCCTTCTTCAGGCAGTGCACATGCGGATCGCGGAAGTACCAGCATCGCGGACGCTGGCACAGGTTGCCCCCAATAGTGCCCACGTTGCGAATCTGCGGCGTGGCGACCGACTCTGCTGCCTCTGCGAGCGCCGTGTAATCCCGACGGATAACGGGATGCTCGGCGATTTCAGTCAGCGTCACCAGCGCGCCAATCTGTAGCCCGCTGGAGGTCTCGCGGATTTCGCGCAACCCGGGCAGACTCTTCAGGTTCACCACATGACCGGGCTCGAACAAGCCGTCCTTCATCGCACCCAGCAGGTCCTGTCCTCCCGCGATTGCCATCGTGTCCCGCTGAGATAGCAGGCGCACGGCGTCGGCGACGGTTTTCGGTTGGTGATAGACAAACGATTTCATCTTCCCTTCCCTCCTACACCTTGCCCAGCGCTTCCAGTACTTTGGCTGGAGTAATCGGCAGTGAGTGGATACGTTTTCCGATGGCGTTGAACACCGCGTTGCCGATAGCTGCAGCGGTGGGTATCACGGGCGGCTCGCCCATGCCGGAGACCTTGCCCGTCGGGTTGTCGTACACTATCGCTTCAATGTCCGGCATATCCAGCGAGCCGGGCAGTTTGTACTCCTCCAGATTGGGGTTGAGCATTCGCCCCGTCTGCTCGTCGTACAGCCGCTGTTCGTGCAGAGCCATCGCCAGCCCCTGAATGACGCCGCCGTAAATCTGGCTTTCCACCGCCAGGCGGTTCATCACCTGTCCGCAGTCCTGAATGGCGACGATACGCACCACGCGCACCTTGCCCGTTTCGGTGTCCACTTCCACCTCGGCGAACTGGCATCCCGCCACACCGCTTCCTTGCAGGTTCGGGTTCCACTCGCCCTGCACCTCAATGCCTTCCTTGCCGAGCAGAGCGCAAGCCTGCTTCCAGGTGAGCGTCCTAGCAGAGCCGCCGCGAACGGTCACCTGACCGTCTGCCAGCACGAGGTCGGCGGGGTTGACCTGCAGGTGCTGAGACACCGTCGCCAGCAGTCGCTCCTTCGCGCCCATTGCCGCCATCTTCACCGCAGGAGCTACCGAAGCGGTTGTGGTGCTGCCGCCGCTGGCGCCTGAGTAGCCGTAATCGGTGTCGCCAATCAGCGCTTTGACCTGTTTGATGTCCAGCCCCAGCTCCTCCGCGACGATGGCTGCCACATAGGTGCGCGTGCCGGTGCCCAGGTCCTGCGTGCCGAGACGCACCTCCACACTGCCATCGGGTCCGATGCGCACCGTTGGGCGGCTTCCTGCGCCGCCGCCACCACCCCATACCGCGCTCGCCATGCCTATCCCACGCCGAACGACACCGCTCCCCGCGCCCGGCGTCCTGTTGCGCCTCTGCCAGCCGATGCGCTCCGCGCCCAGACGATACTCCGCCTGCCGAACGGGGTTGGGGTCGTTCTTCATGCGGAACTCTAAGGGGTCCATGCCCAGCCTGTGCGCGAGGTCGTCCATCGCCGATTCCATAACGAAGGATGCCTGCGGGTGACCGGGCGCACGAAGTGCAGCAGAAGCACCGATATTGGTGGAAATATCAAAGTGCCTGGTGCGAACGTTGGGCACGGGGTAGATGTACGGCAGGGGTACACTGGCTTCGCCCCACACACCACCTGTGCCGTAGGTTTCGCTCTCCCATGCTATCAGCTGACCATCCCGGGTGGCGGCGATTTTGACCTTCGCCGTGACGCCGGGACCGTAACCCGTTGCCAGCTGCTCCTCCTCGCGTTCCAGCATCAGCTTCACAGGAGCGCCAGCCATCTTTGCCAGCCGCGCACAGATGACGCCCTCTGCTCGCGCACCGAACTTACTGCCGAACCCGCCGCCCATGTGCTCGCAAATCACGCGCACGTTGCTTGCAGGGATATTCAGCGCACCAGCCAGCTCGTCGCGCACCGAGAAGATGCCCTGCGTGGACGCCCATGCCACCAGCTTATCGCCCTGCCACTGGCACACCAGCCCATGCGGCTCGAGGCAACAGTGCGACCGCGGGGGCACGCTGTAGGTGGCTTCATGAACCACCACGTCACTGCGCGAAAAGGCGGAATCCACATCGCCTCGCTCGCGAGGGTTGCCGCCGCGCACGTTACCCTGCGGGGTGACGCGAGGAGCACTGGGCTCGCGCGCGGTCTCAGGCGACACCACGAAGGGAAGCGGCTCGTACTCCACCTTAATGAGCTTCAGCGCATCACGGGCAATCTGCTCACTCACCGCCGCCACCGCCGCCACCTCTTCGCCCACATAGTTCACTTCGCGCGTCAGGTCGGTAATTACCGCCTTCACGCCGGGCAATCGTTCTGCCTGTGAAGCGTCAATCGAGCGAATACGTGCATGAGGATAAGGAGAACGCAGGATTTTGGCATACAGCATACCGGGCAGCTGGATGTCGTAGGTATACTTTGCCCGTCCTGTTACCTTGTCCGCACCGTCTACACGAGGGATGCGTTTGCCCAGCCAGCGCATGTTGCTGGGGTCGCCCCATTGTGCCTCAATGTCGGGCACTTCAATCTCCACTTCGCGTGTTTCGCCGTTAACGGTGATGGTGGTTTTGACACGCTTCATCTTCTGTTGTGGCATGGTTTATCCCCTCCTCATTCGCCGCGATGCGTCCAGCGCTGCTTCAAAAATGCGGTTGTAGGTTCCACAACGGCAGATGTTGCCGGCGCACGCCTCGCGAACCTGCTTTTCTGTCGGCTGCGGCACGCGGTCCAGCAGAGCCTTCAGCGACATGATGAAACCGGGCGTGCAGAAGCCGCACATCAGTGCATCATGCTCCACAAACGCCTGCTGAAGCGGATGCAGTTGCCCACCCTGCGCCAGAGCCTCCACCGTTTCAATCCGTTTACCCTGCGCATCCACCGCCAGCACCGAGCAGGAATAGACGGGCTTGCCGTCCAGCAGAACCGTACACGCTCCGCAACTGCCTCGGTCACACACGCGCTTCGTGCCCGTCAACCCCAGCCCGTCGCGCAGAGCATCCAGCAGGGTCACACGAGGCTCCACCTCGAGGGTGTGTGACTTGCCGTTCACGTTCAGCGTGATGCGCACGGTTCCGCGCAGTTCCGCCGCACCGGCAGGAGGCGCCTGGAGGGTTTCTGCCTCCGCGCGTTTCGCCCGCCGCTCTTCCAGAATCGCCCCGGAAGAGAGCAGTCCCGCCAGCGCCGCGCTCACACCCAGATTGCGCAGAAAGGTTCGGCGGGAGGCGTCTACCTCTTCGGGGGTGTCCTGTGGTTTCTTGTCACGCTCGTCGTCCATTCACGCAAAACCTCCTCTCTCTGCTCGCGAACACCGTTTCCGAACGCACTAAAACGATACAGGTTGGTAACAGTTTAACCTATGAAAGTAGAAGGAGTCAATAGCAGGCAGGGGGTTTTTGCGTGCCCCCTGCCGTGTTTGTGCGTCAGCGCAACCGTTCGAGGTCTGCAGATTGTACTCGCCAGTTTCGCACTGCCCCAGTGTTCAACGGGAGCCGAATAGACCCATCCGCCTTCACCCACCGATTGACGGTTTGGTGCAACACCTTACCGCTCCGCAGAGTGCCGACGCGCGTAAAAGCGTATACTTCAATCTCCGCCAGTCGCCAGTCCGCGGCGATGGCTGCGCCCAGCGTGTCGAGGAACCCACGACGGGGCACATCGGTTGCCCGGTCGGTTTCGCCAGCGAATTTGCTCAGGAGCTTGTCGCGGTCAGAAGCGCTTTCATCATCGCTCTCCCAGAGCGATAGTGCCACGCTTAGCATACCCGCGTTCTTCGGAACCCGCACCGTTTGGAACGTATGGTTGATGTCGCGGGATTCTTTGGAATCCACGTCGCCGTAGGGACCGGCGCGACGCTTCTGCACTTGCCCCGGCAGGGGCACCAGCAAAGCCAGTACAAACGGCTCGTCAGAGTCACTGCCCCTGTCCCACTCGCTCTCCGAGTTACAGTAGAGCCTGTCCAGACTGACGCGATACTCTGCCCAATCGCCATAGGCAGAGGTTCCCTCGCCCACCCTGCGGATGCTACCGTGAACGGTATACTTGCCCTCTCCGCCTCCGTTCAGGCTGATAGCAAACTCCGAGGGGGCACTGCCGATTTGCGCCAGTTCCTCGGCTGTCCAGGTCTTCTTGTTGGTCGCCACGTGGTCGGCGTTACCACCAATCAGGCTTAGCAGGAACGTACGGGCGTTGGAAAGCACACTCTCCACCCCGCGAATGAACGAATCACCCAGCGACTTCACCACATCCCAGCCTGTGGCGGCGTCGTTACGCAGGGTAATAGCATCCGGCAGCCGTGAGAAGGGACCCACCACGTACACCATGTCGTCTCCCGCTTCAAAGTCGTTGACCGCAAGCACAGGGTTGGCGCGAGGCATGTAATCCAGTAGGAATCGCTTCCCATCTGACTCCAGGATGATGTCCGCATCGATGCCCGCCCCCGTTTGCGAGGCGGCCTTCAGGCGCACACGCAGGAAAAACTACTCATCGCCCGCTTCTCGAAACGGCGGGGTTGGATACTGTCCCGTGCTCAGGAAGGTGTAGGGCAGTTTGTTGTAGTGTTCGTATTGTTTGGTGCGCTCGGAGAGGGGGAACGGGGTAGTTTTCACTCTCTGCCAGAACTCCCCTGCCCCCAGAGCGTTCATCTGCGCCTCCAGAATGTTCAGCCACTGCACAGAAGTGCGTTCCGCCAGCGCAAGAGCAATCTCGAAAAGCTGCTCGCCGGTTACATCGGTCACTCCACGCACCTGCACCGCAATGTTGGCGCCCCATCGGTTGTCGAGCGCGATACCCGGTGGGGCAAGGTAAGCCACATTGTCGGGAACACGCACCCCCAGCACGCTGGGCTGTACGGCAACGCCCTCTCGTACGTTCTTCCACTGGGCGCACAGGCTGCTGTTACTCAACGGCGAGAACGGCGAGCATACCAGCGGCATCAATTCCGACACCACCGGCATGTTCAGGATAGCGGCTGCGGGTTCAATCTTGCCGTGTGGTTTGACCCCCAGCTGAACCGGCTTCTCGTATGCCCCCGTCCACAGGCTCATCCGCCTGCGCTCGTCCGGCGGAACCTCGAACCACGTCCGATTGCGTCTGTCGGGAGCATCCACCCAGTTGGAGTGCGCATAAAAATCCTGTATCGCGTGAAGCGAAACACCCAGGACGTTCTGCGCCGCGCCGACATCGTTCTGCTCCTTCGCCCAGAGCAACCCCAGCAGAGTGCCCGCAAGGATACGCCGCCAGTTCGCTTCAACCTGCATGGTCGAGAAGAGGTCGTCGAAATGCAGTTTGGCGAGGTGGTCGTAAGTAGCCAGCGAAACCTTCAGACGACTTAATCCGCCGTCCGCCCACCACAACGGGTTGTAGGCGTAGGAATCGATGTAATCGGCGTGCCACTTCAGCGATGCTACCGCTCCATCCGAAAACCCACACGTCTTCGCCGCACGTTCAGTCAGCAGCTGGTGGTACCATGGATTACCACGAAGAATATCCTCCCCTGAGAAACCCACTGCCTCTGAGCACCAGACCAACACTGCTACCAACAGCACGATGAACACTGTCCATCGCGGGAACACTTCGTCACCCTTTTTCATCGGTGTTTTCCTCCTTCAGTCCGTCTCTTGCAGGAACCCGAAATACCTTCCGCGCCAGTACGCCTCCAGAAAGTCGGCGCTACCTACTTCGCGCCGGGTGTTGTCCTCGAAAATCAGCTCCAGGTTCGCGCTGTGCCAGCGTTCACTGCCCGGCTCCAGCACGTACAAGCCCGCCGGCGTGGAGCAAAATACCCGCTTACTACCCTGTGGCACGAACACCGCATGGACAATGGGAATGTCCAGCCCTTCATGAAAAACTTTCCACTGCTTCCGCTCAGGCTCCAGACGCATTACCCCCTGGTCCGTTAATCCCCAGAGCACCCCCTCGCGTACCTCGTCCAGCCAGAGCGTCCGAAGAGTCGCCGGGATAATGTCGCGCATCAGCCCCTCCGCGCCCTCCTCGCGCATCCGCCGATAGAGAGACTGCAACTCGTGCGAATGGGTACGACCAGCGTCATCGCTCTGGCACAGAACGCTCCCGCGGAAGTTGCCGTAGTTCACCCGAAACGCCGCATACACCCGTCCTGCTCGCGTGGGGTGTGCCAGCAAAACCGGCAACGGTGGAGCGTCATTCTCAATGCCAACAGAAGCCCCTCGAAGCCACATATTGCCGGGCAGCTGCCTGCACCACAGCACGCCATCCAGCAGGGCATACACGCAAAACGGCTCACTTTCCGACACCGCGAACAGTCGCTCCCGCGCCGGAGGCGCCTCCTCCGTCAGGCACTCCCAACGCTGTCCAATCCACTCTTCCCCATCATCGCGGCTCCTGTACACGCCACCTGTCCCGACAACCACCAGCACATTGGGGTTCTTTCGCGAGGTCAGTACCTGCCGAATGGTTCCCACGCCGGCAGGCAGAGGGAGCTTTGTCCATGTCCTGCCTCCGTCCAGCGTTTGATAAAGCGCACTGCCCGCGCCGGCGTACAGATGCCCCACTCGTTTGCCCACAGCAATCACGTGCGCCTTCTCAGGCGGATGGGTCTCCAGTTTGCGCCAGGTCTTGCCTCCGTCGCGCGTGCGGTAGATAGTGCCGTTCTCCTCCAGCGCAAACCACACGTTCTCATCTTCCAGCGAGACCGCCACACTGATGACCGGGCGACTCAGCCAGCCGTCCAGCGCATAGGGGTCACCCTTCCACTGAAACTCGTTATCGCGGGGCGACTCGTGCAGGGGCAGAGGCTCCACCGCTTTGCCGTCCTTGATGGCGATGTCCCGGCGCAGGCTGTTCATGCGCGGGCGGAAGACCTTATCCACCGGATAGTGCTGAAGCGTCCATTTCGCCCCCTGCAGTGCCTCCTGCTTGCCCGGCGTATCGGGGAACAGCGAAAAGTGAACGTAGGTGTACAGGGGGCATTTGTCGCGCTGGTGTGCCTGCCACATCTGCTGGGCAACGTGCCGGTAGAAAGCGCGCATTGCCTCGTCCTTCTCAATTTGCATCAGCACCTCCAGATGGTGATACACGTGATTGCAGTCATCAAAACTCTGCACACCCAGTACCGGTCCCGTGTAGCCGCGCACGCCGTACTGTTTCGCCAGACGCTCATGCGCCTGCAAGAACTTCGCTTTGCCGGTGAAATGGTGGGCGATGCGCAGGGCGGAAAGCGCCATCACCACGTTCAGGCTGGGGGTGCGCCCATCGGTGAAGCCGAGGATGGTGTCGGAAACCTGCCCGTACTCGTCGTGCACGTTCATCTCGCGCTCCAGCCAGTAATCCACCAGCGCTTCAATGGTCTCTGCACACTCCTTCTTCTCTCTCTCGTCAGCGACAAGCAGGGCGTACAGCGCGAACGCATGTGCCACACTGCTGTAGGTATGGTGGCTGGGACTGCCGCGCCATCGATACTCTTCGTACGGCGGCACCCCCTGATGCCACAGGCGTGCGTTGCGCGGGTTCAGTCTCTCCTCCCGGGTTTCGCCGCGCCCCTTCACGTAGCCCCGTGCCACAAAACCGCGAATGCCCGAAATGCGCGTCAGGCTCAGAAGCCCCTGATAGATTTGCCGACTATGCGCTCGCACCGCGGGGTCTTTGGTCAACAGGTAACGATAAATCTCGCCCGACAGATAGTAGCAGGTCCAGTTCACACTGTGCGCTACGTCGGAGCCGCCTTCGGTGGTATGGTCGGCGGTTTTGCCCTCTGGGGGCACTTCAATCTGCGCGATATACAGCCCGTTTAACCAGTGATTGCGCAGGACATCCTCTTCAAATCGCTGAGCTTTCTGATGTAGCGGGATATTCCACTCCTCCTGCGCGAGCACACCTGTCAGAGAAAGCATCGCCAGCACCCCTACGCTCCAGAAGAGCTTCATCGTTGCACCCTCCACACACTTCCTGTGTTCACACCATTCGCGCCCAATACCCGTAATCCTGCTATCAGCATTCGTGCGGGTTTCGCGCCTTCCCCTGAATGTTACCTGCCGTTACCTTTATCAGCGTGTGGAACGATGCCATCGAGAACCACTGCACAAGAGGAGCCGTCTATGAGGAATACTTATCGCTGGGTGTGGCTCTGTATAGCCATCACTTGCGCGTTGAACATAAATGTTTTCGCCCAGATGACGCCCGCAGGCACACAAATCTCTCTGCAGGCGAGCGCAACCTATCTCGACTCGTCCAACAACTCCTACAGCGCGGTGTCCAACGTCGTGACTCTGACAGTAGCCCAGGTAGCAGGTGTTGAGGTCACACTGGCAGTGCAGAACGCCACGTTGAACCCCGGCACTTCCTACAATTTCCCTGTTACCGTCAAGAACACGGGCAATGGCGATGACTACTATCAGCTGAGCACCGACACTCTGCCCTCCGGGTGGTCTGTGGTGTTCGTGCAAGACACCAACGGCAACGGTCAGCGTGACGCCAATGAAAACACCACCATCAGCCGCACGCCAACCCTTCGGATGGGCGAGGAGTACAAGATTTTCGTCACCGTCACTGCCCCACCCGACCCGGTTACGGGAAGCAGCGTGCAAAATCTGCCCTTCCGCGTCACATCCAACTTTGATAACCAGCGATTTGCCCTCAACAGCGTGTCCGCAGACGTGGTGAACCCGTTCACTCCCCTCTGGACTGCAACCGTGCCGGGCGGTGTTCAGGGTGACGTGACCATCACCGGCGGCAAAGCGTTTATCGGCTCCAGCACCGGGCAGCTTTACGCCTTCTCGGTCAGTGGTCAGAGCGCGGGCACTCAGGTATGGAGCACACCGGTCAACATCGGCGCGGGCATGACGGGACGCATCTCCGCGATGGGCAGTATGCTGTTCGTGCCCACGGCGGACGGGCGAGTGCAGCTGGTGGACGCCGGCTCTGGCTCCGTACAAGGCACGCGAACCGTTGCCAGCGGGGTAAGCATCGTGGCGTCACCGGTGGTGCAGAACGGCATTCTGTTCGTACCCGCGCAGGACGGGCGCATTCGCGCGTTTGACGCCAACGGCATGTTGATTGCGGTGTCTAACCAGTGGGGCACTCAGTTTTCATCCACACCCTCCGCGCCCGGAACCACGCACCTGTGGGCAGGCACAGGCGATGGGTTCGTGGTGTGCTTCCGCTCCAGTGACCTGCAGGGCGTGTGGATGGAGATGGTGTCACCCGGTCAGCCTGTAACCAGCTCGCCATGGATTGATATCCGCACCAACACACTGTTCATCGGCGGGCAGAACGGGCTGTTCTACGCCATGAACGCCACCCCTGACCCCAGTGTGCCGCATGTTCGCTGGGTCTACGATGCCGGATCCGCGATTGTAGGTAGCCCGTTCTTCGACTGGGTGGCGAAGGTGGTGTATTTCGGCACCGTGGATGGCAAGATTCACGCGGTCAAAGCCGACGACGGCACCGCAAAGAGCGGCTATCCCATCCAGCCTCGCGATGCCGGCAGGTTCTTAGGGATGCCGATTGTGGTGCGCAAGAGCGGCAGCAACACGCCCTACATCTACATCGGCAGCGACACCGGCAAGTTCTACGCCATCAACGCCGACAACCCGCAGGAGTTCTACCTGTACGACGGCACGAACAACGGCGAATCGTTTGTGCGCTCGCCCAGCATTTCGGGGCTATCCGAAAGCGACGTCATCGTGGCAGCCTCAGCGAACGGCAAGGTGCTGGCGTTCCCGCTGAAGTAAGGTCAGGGCGCAGGCGGGACGCCTGCGCCCGGATTAACACAGTTTATGGCTTTATAAATACTTCCTCAGAGGGCAGGCACGGTTTCCCCATGCGCCCGCAGGCTCTCCAGATACGCCTCCATCGCCTCCCTGATATTCGCTAAAGCCTCTTCTAAGGTGTCTCCCTGCGTGTGGCAACCTTTCAGCGCAGGGTAGAAGGCATGATAGCCACCGTCCTCTTCCCGCTCCAGAATCACCGTGAAATAATGCTTCTCCATCTTTTGCCTCCCTCTTCCATCTGAACCGCCTACTCGCTCTCGGTGGCTCCGATGACCAGCGATTGACCGAACCTCTTCACGGTCCACTCCACATACCTGGGGTTTATCTCAATCATCACAAAGTTCCTGTTCAGCGCTCTGGCAACATATCCCGTTGTTCCGACACCGGCAAAGGGGTCAAGGATTAACGCGCCTTCATGGGTAGAGGTCAGTATGACTCGTTTCAACAGCTCAACCGGCTTCTGGGTGGAATGTACCTTCCTGCCCATCTCATCCCTCAGCCGCTCCCCGCCGTTGCACACCGGTAGCATCCACACGTTCGCGCCCACCTTACCAATCCCGAACTGCCTTGCCTGCTCCTTGTTGAAAACATATCCCTTAGCAGATCTGTCCTTCACAGCCCATATCAGCGTTTCGGTCGCGTTGGTGAATCGAACGCTCAACCAGTTGGGCATCGGGTTCGTTTTGACCCAGACCACGTCGTTTAATATCCAGTATCCGAGGTCCTGCAGGATCTTGCCTATCCTGAAGATGCTGTGGTAGGTCGCTATCACCCAGATAGTCGCATTGGGTTTCATCACCCGTTTTACCTGCGTCAGCAGTTCGCCGATAAACCTGTCGTATGCCTCAAAAGAGGGAAACTTGTCCCACTCGTCGTCAACACCCTCTACAACCGTTTTAACCGTCCATCTTTTGAGCGACCGGCTGGGCAGCTGCAGAAAGTACGGTGGGTCAATGAATACCATATCAAACGTTTCTTCGGGCAGTTTCTTCAACACCTTCAGCGCGTCGCCCTGGATGACGCTGTTCAACACCTCCTCTATGGTATAGACCTGCCTCTGGTCACAATCGGCAAGGGACTTTATCGGCTCGGATTGGGAAAGTCCGGCTATCGCCCCTGTGTCGTTCACTCTTGCGACCTTTTCCATGCCCTACCCCTTCGCTTGGTGCTGAATCAACAGCAGTTTATTCACAGCAAACCTCTACGACCTCCCGGCGGACATTAAGCATGAAAGGCGACTGACGAGTTGCAAATTGCTCCGCCGAAACAGGAAATATCGAGAAGAGAACATCATAACGCAAGCAGATGTCGGAGACGAGTGGGCTGATGTTTGTAATCTCGGCGCCCGGCTTGACTGCGTCCCTGAAAACAACTAGCACATCTACGTCTGAATCCTGGGTAAAATCGCCCCTTGCGTACGAACCATAGAGATATATCCCCTCCAGCCGCTCGCCATACATCTGGACAAGCGCCCGTTTTAACTCTAACAGTGCGAGGCGTACATTTTGCGGAAGCCTGCGCCTTTTCACCTGTTACCTCTTGCCTGTTTCAGCATACAGTTACGTCAAGCGGTAGTGAAGCATTATATCCTTCGCCTGCTCGGAGGGACGAATATCCACATGTCCATGCAAGTAGCAAGTTATCAGAAGGCGGAACGTTTGTCAAGCGTATGGGAGATGCCCCAGCGAGGTCGCTCTGTGGACAAAATAATATGGCTCCCCGGGCAGGACTCGAACCTGCGACCTAGTGGTTAACAGCCACCCGCTCTGCCGACTGAGCTACCGGGGAACCTCGCGCGTAATAATTTACCAGAAGATATCGCGTTTGTCAAGGGGCGTGGGCAGGAATCTTTTTCTTACCCCCTGCCATGCCGCTCGCTCCCTCCGATTTTTCATAAAAATCTTCGGATGAGGCATCAAAACTCTTGACACCCCTATATCTTGTGTGATATAAATGAACATGCCCAATATCTGGGAAATACCCCATTGCCGGCAAGGGGGAATGACAAAGTGAAATGCCCGTACTGCGGTCATCCCGAGGACAGGGTGCTGGACTCGCGCCCGATCCGCGATGGTGAGGCGATAAAACGAAGGCGAGAATGCCTGGCGTGCGGTCGACGCTTCACCACCTTCGAAGAGATTGAAGAGCTGAAACTGATGGTGGTGAAAAACGACGGGCGACGCGAGCCGTTCGACCGCAACAAGATACTTCGCGGGATGCAGGTCGCCTGCGAGAAGCGCCCTATCTCTATCGATGCCCTCGAGGAGATCGCCAACGACATCGAGCAGGTGCTCATCAATCGCGGGGAGCGGGAGGTGAAATCCTCGGATATCGGGGAGCTGGTGATGGAACGATTGAAGCAGCTGGACCAGGTAGCCTATGTGCGCTTCGCCTCCGTGTATCGCCAGTTCGAAGACGCCACGCAGTTCCGCGAGCTGGTGAACATGCTCACCCGCCAGAGACGACAGAAGTAAAAAGGAGGAGGACACTGTCATCTATGGAACCGACGAAGGAACACCTGGATATCGAGATTATTGAGGAGGTCTCCCCGCCGGCTGGGGATGTGGCGGTCAGCCAGAAAACCGCTCCCGGTCTGCGCTTCCAGCGGTACTTTACCCGCCCCGGCGTACATCCCTTTGACGAAATCCGCTGGGAACTGCGCACCGCATCTATCACCGGCGAGCGCGGCGAGGTGATTTTCGAGCAGAAGGACGTGGAGGTCCCTGAGTTCTGGAGCCAGCTGGCAACCAACGTGGTGGCTTCCAAATATTTCCGCGGACAGCTGGGCAGTCCCCAGCGCGAGCGCAGTGTGAAGCAGCTTATCTCGCGCGTGGCAGACACCATCGCCGCGTGGGGACGCAAAGATGGCTATTTCGCTACCGAAGAGGACGCGGATACCTTTCATAAGGAACTCATCCATTTGCTGGTGATGCAGAAGGCTTCTTTCAACAGCCCCGTGTGGTTCAACGTCGGAGTGCCGGGCGAACGCCCACAAGCCAGTGCATGCTTCATCAACTCCGTTCAGGATAGCATGGAGAGCATCCTCGACCTGGTGAAGACGGAAGGGATGCTGTTCAAATACGGCTCTGGCACGGGAACGAACTTCTCGCGCCTGCGCTCCTCGCGCGAACACCTGCAGGGCGGCGGAACCGCATCGGGTCCCGTCTCCTTTATGCGCGGCTTCGACGCCTTCGCGGGCGTGATTAAAAGCGGGGGCAAAACGCGCCGGGCCGCTAAAATGGTCATCCTCAACGCCGACCACCCCGATATCCTCCCCTTCATTCGCTGTAAGGCAGAAGAGGAGAAGAAGGCATGGGCGTTGATCGAGGCGGGCTACGACGGCAACTTCAACGTACCGGGCGGCGCATACGACAGCGTCTCCTACCAGAACGCCAACCACTCGGTGCGTGTGTCCGATGCCTTCATGGAAGCCGCCATCAAAGGCTTGCCCTGGCAGACCCGGTACATCACCACCGGCGAAGTCGCCGACACCTACAACGCGCGCGAGCTGCTGCGCGAAATCGCCGAAGCCACATGGATTTGCGGCGACCCGGGGCTTCAGTACGACGATACCATCAACCGCTGGCATACCTGCAAGAACACCGACCGCATCTACGCCAGCAACCCGTGTTCGGAGTTCGTCTTCCTGGATGACACCTCGTGCAACCTCGCCAGCCTGAACCTGATGGCGTTCCGCAAGCCCGATGGCGAGTTCGATATTGAGGCGTTCCGCCACGCGGTGCGCATCATGATTACCGCCCAGGAGATTATCGTGGATAACGCGGCGTATCCCACGCCCCGGATTACCCAGAACAGCCACGACTACCGACCGCTCGGGCTGGGCTACGCCAACCTGGGCGCCCTGCTGATGGCTCGCGGACTGCCTTACGACAGCGACGCCGGACGCGCGTACGCCGCTGTGATTACCGCCATCATGACCGGCGAGGCGTACGCCCAGTCCGCCGTTATCGCGCGAGACTGCGGTGGACCGTTCCCCGGCTATGCCCGCAACCGTGAGCCGATGCTGGAAGTGATTCGGATGCATCGCGCGCACGTGGACAAAATCGAGGCGAAGGAGACCGTGCCCCCCGAGATGTTCCGCACCGCAATTGAGTGCTGGGATAACGCCCTGTCGCTCGGCGAGCAGTACGGCTATCGCAACGCCCAGGTTACCGTGCTTGCCCCCACGGGAACCATCGCCTTCATGATGGACTGCGATACCACCGGTGTGGAACCCGACATCGCGCTGGTGAAGTACAAGACGCTGGTGGGGGGCGGCATGATGAAGATTGTCAACCGCACTGTGCCCGAAGCGCTCCAGCGACTCGGCTACTCCCAGGAGCAGATTGAGGACATCATGGGCTACATCGAGCGCACCGATACCATTGAAGGCGCGCCCCACCTGAAGCCTGAACATCTGCCGGTGTTCGACTGTGCCTTCAAGCCGGCGAACGGTCAGCGCAGTATCCACTACATGGGGCATATCAAGATGATGGGCGCGGTTCAACCCTTCCTGTCGGGCGCCATTTCCAAAACGGTGAACATGCCCAACGACGCCACCGTGGAAGACATCATGGAGGCGTACATTGAAGCGTGGAAGCTGGGCGTGAAAGCCATCGCCATCTACCGCGACGGCTCCAAGCGCACCCAGCCGCTGAGCACCAAGAAAACCAGCGAGCAGCTGGAGAAACAGCCCGTGCAGGAGGCACGCCCCGTCCGACGCAAACTGCCCGACGAGAGGCAGAGCATCACCCACAAGTTCAGCGTGGGCGGACACGAGGGCTACATCACCGTTGGGCTGTATCCCGATGGCACGCCGGGCGAAATCTTCATCACCATGAGTAAGGAAGGCTCGGTGGTATCGGGGCTGATGGACAGCTTCGCTACCGCCATCTCGCTTGCTCTGCAGTATGGCGTGCCGCTGGAGACGCTGGTGAACAAGTTCGCGCACATGCGCTTCGAGCCGTCGGGCGTGACCAACAACCCGCAGATACGCTTTGCCAAGTCCATTATGGACTACATCTTCCGCTGGCTCGCGCTCAAGTTCCTACCGCCCGAACAGCAGCCCGCTGGCGAACAGGCTTCCATTGAAAACCATACCGGTCTATCCCAGAAAGCGACCGAGCCGGCGAAAACGCTCCGGGAAGCGGAGCAGATGGTGTTCCAGTTCCAGGCGGATGCGCCGCCCTGCCCGGACTGTGGCTCCATCATGGTGCGTAATGGCGCATGTTACAAGTGCTTGAACTGCGGCGCAACTTCGGGATGCTCTTAATACCGGGCTGCCACATTGGTTGCGGGGGCGACCCTGCCCTCGCAACCCCTTTTTCCCTTTGGGGAGGTGCCGGATGTTTCGAGTGATTGGAGTGGAAACGGGGGACCATCCGCGCCGGGAGTTTGTGGTCATACGCAACCAATCCCTGCGCTACGAGAACCTGCGCGGCTGGGCAATTACCGACGAGTCCTTCTTCGACAACGAACCGCTACGGCTGGCGGAACGCCTGTACGTGTTTCGCGAGGAGATGATGGTGGAGCCGGGCGCGTATGTTGCGCTCTGCACGGGTGTTGGCGAAAACCACTGGGCACGCGCGGCGGACGGACGCAGTGTGTATGTGGTCTACTGGGGCAAAGAGCACTGTGTCTGGCGCGATAGCCGGCGCGTGATGCTGGTGCAGGTAGCGCACGTTGCCCCCGCCACCGTCATGCCTCAGCAGACATACGGTACGCGGTAACACAGGTGATAGTGGCGGGGGGGGGCCCCCCCCCC
>FMJZ01045799.1_pt1 | contig 16182 bp, 13 predicted proteins | sample 1987881 | NCBI WGS metagenome assembly FMJZ01 (sample SAMEA4378227, study PRJEB15110) | soil metagenome | biome: soil; feature: Field; material: Soil | place: India | collected 2015-03-11 | depth 0 m | reverse complement strand
TTTACTTTTCTACCATACTTGAACATATTCTTGTCCAGCATTTATCAAGTTTCTTCAATGTAGGAGAACATAATATTATGAAACTTGAAGGTGCAGACTGGAATGATGGTATTGATAAAGCAAAGGATAGAGGCGAAAGTGTCGCTTTTACAGCTTTATATGGGTATAATCTTAAACAGATGGCAGAATTATTAAGAGAGATTTCAGATGAATATAAAGAGATTGAGATGTTTGAAGAGATTTTTATACTTCTTGATACATTAAATGGAAAGCCAGATTATGATAATATAAGTTATAAAAATAAACTTCTGAAGAAATATTTTGAATCTATCTATCCAGAAATTTCTGGTAAAACAAGGAAGTTGTCATTACTTGAACTTGCAAAAGACCTTGAAGCCAAGGCAAACTGGATTTATGGACATTTAAAGAAAAATGAATGGGTGAAAGTTGATAATGAAACAGCATTTTTTAATGGATATTACAACAACGATGGAAAGAGAGTTGATGGTATATTTAAAGATGAAGATTTGAAAGATGGAGTAAGGATGTGCTTGACAGGGCAAGTCTTTACCTTAATGGGTGGCATTGTAAAAGATAAAGAAGCAAAATCAGTATATAATGCCGCAAAAAAATATCTTAAAGAATCTCACGGAGGATATAAGCTCAATACTCCATTAGGTAAAGATAATCAGCTTAACTTTGGAAGACTTTATGCATTTGCTTATGGAGAAAAGGAGAATGGGGCAACCTTTTCACATATGGTTGTAATGTTTATGAATGCTCTTTATAAACAGGGACTTATAGAAGAAGGTTTTGAAGTTTTCAATTCAATATACAATCTTTGTATAGGTGAAAATGCAGATATTTATCCGGGAATACCAGAATATTTTACTCCAGAAGGCAAAGGAATGTATCATTATCTCACTGGTTCTGCAAGCTGGTTTGTTTTAACTTTGTTAACAGAAATCTATGGAGTGAAGGGTAAACTTGGTGGGCTTGTTATAGAACCAAAATTATCAAGAGAGTTTTTTGGAAATAAGGATAGTATTTCAATCGGTTTAAATTTCTCAAATAAGAGACTTGAAGTAGTTTTTGTAATAGAAAAGGAAAAGAATTTCTACAATTCTATTAAAGATGTATATATAAACGATTTTAAAATGCCAGAACAATTTATTAATGAATATTTTTATCTACCATTTGAAAAACTCAACTGTTATCTTACAAAAGAGAAAAATAATATAAAAGTAATTCTTGTTTAGGGGAGAAAATATGAGTAATGTTGTTTATTCAATTGACAGAGAAGATAATTTAAAATTCAGGATAAAAAACTATAATGAGGCAAAACCTTTTGCAAGTTTCTTTCCGGGAATAGCAGGCATTATGGGGATACCAATCTGGTGTTTCTATGTCAATAGAGGACAGTGTATATCAAGCTTTGGTTTTGATTCAAAAGATGGGGCTATAATGGAATTTCAACCAGCCAATAAAGCATATAGATATACTCCACTATATGGTTTCAGAACATTTATAAAGATAAAAGAAGAAATTTATGAGCCTTTTCATCCTACAGATACTAACAGCAAATGGAAAATAGAAAATGAAATGATTTTTTCTCCTTATGACCTTATGCTAAGGGAAATAAATAACTCTCTTGGAATTGAAACAAAAGTTAAATTTTTTACTATTCCAGAAGAGCCAATAGGTGCTCTTGCAAGAATTGTTGAAATAAAAAATATTTCAGGTAAGAAACTGGAGTTTGAGGTTTTAGATGGACTTCCTCAAATTATGCCTTACGGGCTTAATGATTGGGCAATGAAGAATATGTGTAGGACAATTGAGGCATGGTATATTGTTGACAATTATGAAAACAATCTTCCATTTTACAGGCTCAAGATGACCTTTGCAGATACTGCTGAGGTTAAACCTATAAAATCGGGACATTTTTATTTTTCTTTTATTAAAGACAATCAACCTTTACCAGTTATCATTGAACCTGATAAGGTTTTTGGTTTATCGAATGATCTTGGGTTCCCATTTGTGTTTAAAAATAAAGATTTTAAATTTCCAGAAAAACAATACTCAGGTAATAGGACGCCATCAGCTTTATCATACTCTTCAATATCACTTAATGCGAATGAAGGGATTAAAATTTATTCTCTTGTAGGTAAAGATGAAAACCTTGAAAGTTTCAAAAATAGATTTGCTTCTTTATCGAAAGAAGAGTTTTTTACCAAAAAGGAAAAGCAAAATGAAAAGATTATAAAATCTCTTTTAGATAAATGTTTTGTGTATTCAAACTTGCCATCTTTCAATTCTTATGCAAAACAGACATTTCTTGATAATTTATTGAGAGGTGGTTTTCCATTCAGTATAAGATCAAATGGTAAGAAAGACGTTTTATATCTATTTTCAAGAAAACATGGAGATCTTGAGAGAGATTATAACAATTTTAAATTGCAGCCCACATATTTTTCACAGGGAAATGGAAATTATAGGGATATAAATCAGAACAGAAGAAATGACGTGTTTTTTAATCCAGACGTAGGATATACAAATATTTTGTATTTTATTAATCTTATCCAGCTTGATGGATATAATCCTCTCGTAGTTAAAGGAATGAGTTATTATTTTGACAAGTCTAAAATAAATTTTTTGTCTCAATGGATTGATAAAGGGCTTGATCAAATCTCATCAATACTTGAGAAAAAATTTATACCCTATGACATAATTAAACTCTTTGAAGAAAATAGATTTTCTTTAAAAAATGGAAATTTGTTTGATTTTCTATCATTTTTAATATTAAACAGTAAAAAACTTGAAGAAGCCGAACATGGAGAAGGTTACTGGACGGATCACTGGACTTACAATCTTGACTTAATAGAAAGTTTTGATGCTGTTTTCCCTGACAGAATGAAAGAACTTCTTTTTGAAGAAAATGGCATCTATTTTTATGATGACTGTGAATTTGTTTTACCAAGAAGAGAAAAGTATGTTATAAATTATGCTGGATTACCAAGACAATATAATGCAATCAGAAAAGATAAAGAAAAAGAAAAATTAATAAAATCAAGAGAAATTGAGCCAAACAAAGTAAGAAAAAACTATGGTAAAGGTGAAATTTACTATACAAATCTTATTTCTAAATTAGTTGCTTTGTCTATAGTTAAACTATCAACACTTGATCCTGAAAATATTGGGATAGAAATGGAAGCAGGTAAACCAAACTGGAACGATTCTATCAATGGACTTCCCGGGCTTTTTGGTTCTTCCCTTAATGAAACACTTGAATTAAAAAGGCTTTTTGTATACTTGAAAAACTGGATAGAGAAATATGATGGAGATATCAAAATACCAATAGAAGTTTATGATTTAATGAAAGCAATTTTAAACCTTACAAAAGAAAATCTGAATGGTAAAATTTCAAACTTTGAATTCTGGGATCTTGCTTCAACTGAAAGAGAAATGTATAGAGAAAAAGTGAAATTTGGTATAGATGGTAAAGAAATCAGGTTGCAAAAAGGAGAACTTAACGAGTTTATAGAACTTGCATTGAAAAAACTTTCTTTTTCAATCGAAAAAGGATTTGATTATAATACCGGGCTTTACACCACTTACTTTTATTATGAACTTGTGAAATACAGAATTGAGAATGAAAAAATTATTCCAGAAAAATTTGAAATGAAAAGAATAATACCATTTCTGGAAGGAGAAGTTCATTATTTAAGAACCGAAGATGATAGAGAAAAGGCAAGAAAGATAGCCTTAAATGTTAAAAATAGCGATATTTTCGATAAAAAACTTAAAATGTATAAATTAAGTGCTTCAACAAAAGATATGCCTCTTGAACTTGGAAGAATGCAATCTTTTACACCCGGCTGGCTTGAAAATGAATCAGTTTTTTCACATATGGAATATAAATATCTTCTTGAATTGTTAAAAAATGATCTCTATGATATCTTTTACGAAGATATTAAAAATTGCCTTGTTCCATTCTTTAAGCCAGAAATTTATGGAAGAAGTATTTTTGAAAATGTCTCATTTATAGTAACAAGTTCAAATCCAGACCCCAATCTTCATGGTAGTGGGTTCTATCCGAGACTTTCTGGAACAACCTCTGAGTTCTACAATATGCTTGTCGTAATGGCATTTGGTAAAAAACCATTCTCTTTTAACGAAGAGGGGAAACTTATTCTCAAGTTTCAACCTGCCCTTGCAAGCTGGTTATTTACGGAGAAAGAAAGTCGGGTAAGTTATTATGTTGGAGAAGAAATTAAACAACTTGATATTCCAGCAAATTCTTATGTTATGAGTTTTATGTATTCAACCATTGTATTGTTTATTAATCCAAAAAGAAAAGACACTTTCGGAGAAGATTCTGTAAAAGTAAAGTCTTACAAGCTTTATAGCAACGATGGTAGTCTCATAACTATAGACTCTGATGTAATAAGTACGCCACATTCTCTTGATATAAGAGAAGGGAAATATGCAAGGATAGAAGTTTTGCTTGGATAAACTTGAATATTAATCCTAAAATCTTCTTTGAGTTTTTTACTTAAAAGTATTGTTATTTTTTTACTTACCACTTATAATCTATAACTATAAGGGGGTTAATTGTATTTAATTGAAAAAAAGACTATCCTTCTTGTTGAAGATGAGACATTAATAGCTTTGTCAAATCAACAAATGCTTGCTGAATTAGGTTATAACGTAATAATAGCTAATTCAGGAGAAAAAGCTATAGAATTTATTAAGAAAAACAATATTGATTTAATACTTATGGATATTGACTTGGGAAAAGGAATTGATGGTATTGATACGGCATCGATTATCCTTAAAGGAAAAGATATTCCAATCATTTTTTTAACAAATCACATAGAAAAAGAGTATATTGAAAAAGCTGAACAAATCACATCTTATGGGTATATTACAAAAAATTCTTTGCCTCAAGCAATAGATGCTTCAATAAAGATGGCATTTCGTCTCTATGAAACAAGAAATGAATTTAAAGAGATTTTCAATGCGACAAATGAAGCAATATTTATTGATGATGCCACCAATGGTAAAATGATAAAGGCAAATAGAAGAAGCATTGAAATGTATGGTTTTTCTTCTGAAGAAGAGATATTAAATGGTAATATTGGGGATATAAGTGCAAACATTTTCCCTTTCACTGAAGTAAAGGCTCAAGAATTGATAAAAAAGGCTATAGATGGAGAACCACAGACATTTGAATGGCTTGCAAAAAAGAAAAATGGAGAAGTTTTTTGGGTTGAAGTCTCTTTGAAGTATACAACAATTAATTCAAATAAGAGAGTTATAGCTGTAGTAAGAGATATAAATGAAAGAAAAAAGTCAGAAGAAAAAATAAAGTCATTATTAAAAGAAAAAGAAATTTTATTAAAAGAAGTTCATCACAGGATAAAAAACAATATGAATACCATTTCTTCTTTAATATTTCTTCATGCAAATAAAATTCATAATGAAGATACAAAAGATTTTCTTCTTTCATTAAGAAAAAGAATAAATACTATGACAGTGTTGTATGAAAAACTTTATACTACTCCTTCATTAGACAAAGTGAGTACAAATGATTATTTAACAACACTTGTGGGGGATATTCTATCAACAATATCTGAGGATAAAAAAATAAATATCTCGTTTAATGTTCAAGATGTCTTTCTTGATACAAAGATTTTATTTCCATTAGGAATTATAGTTAATGAGCTTATTACTAATTCAATAAAATATGCTTTTCAAAATGTAGAAAATTGTCAGCTTGATATTACGTTCAAAGTCAACAAAAATAAAGCAAAATTAATTGTATCAGATAATGGTTGTGGAATATCTGAAGAACAAATACAACAATCTAATGGCTTTGGATTTGAACTTATAAAATTACTTACATCACAACTTAATGGGTCTTTTTCGATTGAAAATTCAAATGGAAGCCACTCAAAAATAGAATTTTATCTTTAAACTAATGACAAAAAGTCAGTTATTGGGAGCCTTAATAGAAGACGAAGCAATCTCATATATCTTGTGGATAGCCTTTTGGGAGGTTGTTATAAGCCTCAATTGGGAGAAAATATTCCACTATTGATCTGAAAAGACAAAAATAATTTTTATTTCATTACTTTTTAAAATTTTTGTGTTATATTATAATTAAAAGGGGATAAAATTATGAAAAAGTTATTTTTTCTTTTGGTTTTTAATATTTCATTTGCACAGGCAACCAATTTTATTACTATAGCCGTGCTTGATTTTAAAAATCTTTCCAAAAATTCGGGATATGATTTTCTTGAAAAAACTATAGCAGAATCTTTTATAACAACCTTAAAAAAAAGTGAAAAGTTTAAACTTGCGGAAAGACAGAGGTTAATTGACTTGATTGATGAAAAGAAGTTAGTTCTCTCAGGACTAATTGAGAAGGATGTGGAGGAAACAAAAAAAATAGGAAAATTGATTAGTGCAGATGCCATAATCTTTGGGAGTTTTTCAAGCATAGATGGAAATATAGAAATAAATGCAAGACTTGTCAATGTAGATTCAGGTGAAATAATTATGGCTGAAAAAATAACTGAAAAAATGGGAGACAAATTATTCTATAAAATAAATGAACTTGCCGAAAGTTTTGTTTTAAAATTACTTGATTATAAAACAGGTTTTCTTAATCTTGACACCACACCTCAGGGTGCGGAGGTTAAAATAGACAACAGTGTTATTGGTATAACCCCAATCACTGAGAAAAAAATGAAAACAGGAACTTACAGAATAACAATTGTAAAAAATGGTTATGAAATAAAAACTACTTCAATTAAAATAGAAGAGAACATAAAAAATAACTATAACTTTTATCTTGAAAAAAAGGCAGAAAAATTTTACAGATCAAGATTTTCTATTTTCTCTCATTTTGTTCAGTTTTTACAGCCAGATTATCAAACAGATTATGGTTTGTCGTTTGAGTATTTTCTTGGAGATTTTTCTATCGGAATTGAAGGGGGCGGAAATATTCTTTTTCATTCGTATGAAGATAAAACTGTCCCTGGGGAACCTTACAAAGATTTAATGGTATTGCACAATTTCAGATTTAATCTTTTGTTGAAATATAACTTTTTTAAAGATTCAAAGTTTGTTTCTCCATATCTTGGAGGAGGGATTGGTATCTTTACTGGTTCATCAGAAGAATATAATTATTCAAAAACAGCATTTTTTTATAAATATATTTTGGGTATAAACTTTTTTCCTTCAAGTATTGTTTCTTTCTTTATAGACGCTTATTATTATGATGTAGGAGATATTATTTTGAAAGAAAAGAAATTTAATTTTTTTGGGGAGTACACATATATAGAAAAGCCTGTAAAGACAGCAAATATAATGCTTGGGCTTGGTTTAAGAATTGGTTTTTAGGGGGTGAGAGATGAAAAAATTATTAGTTTTAATTATTTTATTTATCTTCAATTCTTGCGAAAAGGTTTTTGATGATAGTAATCCGATATTTCCAGAAACAAAACTTATAAGAGTCTCTCTTCCAGCTTATACTACTACAAGTGATTATCCAGATTTTGTTTGGTCATCTCCTTCTGATTGTAAATATCAGGTTGTTGGAATATTTACGAATAAGATAATAATTAATGGGAAAAATATAGTAAATAAAAATGACTGTATTGCAATGTGGCATACTGGATTAACAGGACAAGCCGGGAATGTAAATTATACATTTTTCAAAGTTACTATTAATGGGGAAATTAAAGATTATCAACCTTCAGCACTTCAAAATGGGAATACTTATTACTGGGCTGTCTGGGGATACGACAAAGATTTAAAACTTACACATTCAAGTGATCAGATACAATTTACAAAGAATTGATTTCAATTTTATTGAAAAGTTAGACTTACATCGTCAATTATTACACCTCCCATCTTACTTCCCAGATCAAACTCAACTCTTGAATTAAAATCTGTTTCTTCATTCATTTTAAATTCAAGAGAGTATTCTTTAAAATCTCTTTCAAGTTCAAAAGTTTTACTATAATAAGATTTCCAAGGGCTATGATTTTGATTAAATCCAGCTCTTAATGGAAATTTACTTACATTTGATCTTGCCTTAAATTTGAGAACATATTTTTTGTCTTTCTTGAGTTCGACAGGAGTTGAAAGTTGAATCTGCCAATCATATTTCCCTGTTTTTTCAATATTAATATTCATTTTTTCGTCTATAATTCTGAACATAGCTTTTGCAACTGAATTATCAACCCAAAAATTCCAATCAATAAATCCAGAACTAAAATCTCCATTAAAAAGCATTTCATTTTCTGGAATAAATTTTGGTTTTATTGTCAAATCTTCAAAAACATTTATTTCAAATTCACTTTTTTTTGAAACAATATCACCAGTCCAGATTGCAAATTTGTAACCCTTTTCTGGAATAGGAATTAACTTTACTTTTTCTCCAGAATTAACCTCTTTTTTATCAATTTGCACTTTGCCATTTGTAGTCTCAATAATATCTATTTTGAGTTTTTTATTATTTTTAAATTTGTATACTCTTACGTAATCTACCTCAAGAACTTGAGGAAATTTTGTATCACCTATTCCCCCATTTTGACGACACCAGTCTCCACCAACTGCATTATTAAGAATTATGTAAAAAGGTTTGTCAAATGGCCATACAGAATAATTGTCAGTTTCTTTTTTATAAGTAAAAACCTTTTTATCATCGAAATAAAAGTCAAGTCTATCATCAAACCATTCAACAGCATAAATATGAAACTTGCTATGGATTGTAGAATCCCTATAATATCCCTGTTTATGAGTGTTAATTTTATGATTATAGGCTTCTGTGTGGATAGTAAAATATGTTGTATCAGGATTATGCCAGCCGAACATTTCCATAATATCAATTTCTCCGCTATTTGGCCAGTCCCCATAGAAGTTTTCAGCAGGCATCATCCAGAAGGCAGGCCATATTCCCCTTCCAGATGGAAGTTTTATTCTTGCTTCAAATCTTCCGTATCTCCATTCTCCTTTGCCTTTTGTGTTAATTCTTGCAGATGTATAATACTTACCTTCCATTGTTTCCTTAAGAGCAATAATTTTAAGAATTCCATTGGTTACAATTGCATTTTCCAGTCTACTGTCAGTATAAAACTGATCCTCTCCATTTCCCCAGCCCCATGCATTGCCTTCTGTTTCAAAGTTCCATTTGGTTTTGTCTGGAAGCCCATTGTAATCAAACTCATCAGACCATACAAGAATTTTTTCAATCTCCTGTCCCCATAGCGTTGAAAAGAGAATTGAAAATAGCAAAATAAAATTTTTCATACTTTGCCTCTACATTAATTTTAAGAATATAACTAAAAAAGTCAACAAAAATTTTCTTAAATTGACTTTTTGGAATATTTACCATAAAATATATTGCTATTTTTGAGGTAATATATGAAAAGTTCTGATGTTAAAAAACTCATTAAAGAAGAAAGGCTTGTCCCTATTTTAAGAACACACAATGAAGAATGTATAGAAGAAATATTAAAGGCAACTATAGATGCCGGTGGTAGAATAATTGAATTTACAATGACTATTCCCAATATCTTAGAAAAAATTGATTATTATAAAAACAAGTTCCCAGAATTAACAATAGGTCTTGGAACAGTATATGAACCCGAAGAGGCAAAAAAGGGGATAGAAAGAGGTGTAGATTTTATTGTGACACCTATTTTGAATCCTTCGATAGTTGAAGTTGCAAAATCTAAGGAGAAACTTTTAATACTCTCTGGTTTTACTCCTACCGAAATATACAATGCCTATAAATTAGGTTCAGACTTGATCAAACTTTTTCCTGCAAGTGAGGTTAATCCAACATTTTTAAGAGAGATTTTGAATCCTATGCCTTTTGTTGAAATATTTCCTACAGGTGGATTAAATCTTATTTCGGCGATACAATTTATTTCCTATGGAGCTGTAGCGGTAGGTATGGGGGCAAGCACTATTTTTAAAAAGGATTTAATAGAACAAAAGAATTACAAAGAAATATCTTTCCATCTCTGGAATGCAAGAAGAAGAATTCAAAATATGGTAATATGATTTTTTTATTTATTATTTTGGCTATAACACCTTTGTATGGACAGATTTCAGAAAATGAACTTCTTGGAAAAATCAATCCTATAACTCATCCGGATTTTATAAAAATTAAGAGTAATGGTAAGTTTTTCTGGATAAGAACAGAGGTTGCCGTTAAATATGAAGAAATGGCAGAAGATGCAAAAAGAGAAGGGATAGATCTATTCATAGTCTCTGCTTTTCGTAGTTTTGAGGATCAAAAAAATATCTGGGAATATAAAAATAAAAAGTATTCTTATCTTTCAAAACAAGAGAGAGTAAAAAAAATTCTTGAGTATTCATCTATGCCGGGTACATCGAGACACCACTGGGGAACAGATATAGATTTGGTTTCTGTCAATCCATCTTTTTTTGATTCTTTTGAAGGCAAGAAAATATTCAACTGGCTTACTAATAATGCCTCGAAGTATGGTTTTTTTATGCCATATTCCTCAGGTAGAACAAATGGTTTCAAAGTAGAAAAGTGGCACTGGTCATATAAACCTATTGCTGAAAAGTTTCTTATCGAGTATACAAATAAAATCAAATATGAAGTCCTTTCTGGCTTTTTTGGTTCAGAATTAGCTGAGGAATTAAAAATTTTTGAAAACTATGTTTTGAATATTTCTTTCGATTAACTTGACAAAATCGAAAGGTTTTGTTAATATAAAATATATGAATGATTGTTCATATATTCATTGGTGGTTTATTCAAAAATTTTTAATTCAGGAAAGAAAAATAGTTAAGTCAGGAGTGTTTGTATGAAAGAATATGATTGTGTGTGTGAGGAATTACATGAAGACAGTATTAAAAAGGCAAAGGAAACAATGCCAGAGGAAAAATTGATAAAAAATATTTCGAGTTTTTTTAAAATAATGGGAGATCCAACAAGGATAAAGATTATTAATGCATTACTCAATAATGAACTATGCGTATGTGATATATCTGAGGTTATGAATATGACACATTCAGCTATTTCACATCAATTAAGATTGCTTAGAGAGGCTGATCTTGTAAAATACAGAAAGGAAGGGAAAGTAGTGTATTATTCATTAAATGATGAGCATGTGGAGCAAATTTATGAGCTTGCAAAAACTCATATTTTAGAAAAAAGAGGTTGAGATGAAAAAGTTTTATCTTAAAAATCTGGATTGTGCCGATTGTGCAGCTAAAATAGAGAAATCTCTTAAAAATCTTGATGGTGTTAAAGAAGTATCTATAGATTTTGCAACTCTATCAATGAATATCAATGCAGTAAACCTACAGAAGGTAAAAGAAGAGATAAAAAAAATTGAACCAACAATTGAAATTGTAGAAAAAGAAGAAGATTTTAATCCAAAAAGGGAAATATTATTTCTTTCCATTTTACTGGCTATTTTTATCCCTATTTTGTTTTTGATGAATAAATTATCTTCAACAATTACAATGCCAATAATATTGTTGATTTATTTAATTTCTGGTTTTGATGTCTTCAAAGCAAGTTTTAATAATATAAAAAATAAAAAATTTTTTGATGAAAATTTATTTATGACTATTGCAAGCATAGGTGCAATAGCGATTGGAGAAGTTGAAGAAGCGGCTGGAGTTATGCTTTTCTATAAAACAGGAAAGTTCTTTGAAAACCTATCCTTAAATCATTCAAGAAAATCAATTAAAAAACTTCTTGAATTAAAACCAGATTATGCCAACCTCAAAACTGAAAATGGTGTGGTAAAGATTTCCCCCGAGGAAGTAAAAGTTGGTGATGAAATAATAATAAAAGCCGGCGAAAAAATTCCAATCGACGGTATAATTATAGAAGGAAATTCTTATATCGACACCTCTCCAATTACAGGGGAAAGTATGCCAAAAAATTTTTCGGTGGGGGAGGAGGTTTTGGCTGGAACAATAAACAAAAATGGTTTAATAACTATAAAAGTAACAAAGCTATTTTATGAATCTTCTATTTCAAAGATTATGGACTTAATCCAGAATGCTGTTCATAAAAAGGCAAAAACAGAACTTTTCTTTACAAAGTTTGCCTCTTTTTATACCCCTATTGTTGTAGCAATTGCTGTTTTAATTGCAATAATTCCTCCGTTGCTTTTCAATCAAAACTTTTCAGATTGGATATATAGAGGCCTTGTTGTGCTTGTTATTTCCTGTCCCTGTGCTCTGGTTATAAGTATACCACTATCCTATTTTGCTGGTATAGGCATTTCTTCAAAGAATGGAATTCTATTGAAAGGTTCTGATTGTATTGATAAATTAAATAGCATTGAAAATATTTTCTTTGATAAAACTGGCACAATTACAAAAGGAAAATTTAAAGTCAAGAATATTTATCCTGAAAACAATTTTACAAAAGAAGAAATCTTATCATATGCTGCAATTGCAGAGGCACATTCAAATCACCCTATTGCTATGTCAATTAAGGAAGAATATGCTAAAGAGATTGACACAGAACCCAAAGGATATAAGGAACTTGAGGGGATGGGTATAATTGCTGAGATTAATGATGATAAAATTATTGTTGGAAATGATAAGATTTTACATTATTTTGATATTGAACATAAAAATTGTAATTTTGCAGAGACTACGATAAATGTAGTGGTGAATAAAAAATATGCAGGTTATATAACTGTTGGTGATGAAATAAAAGAAGAAGCAAAATCTTCTCTGGAAAGAATAAAAAAATTGAATATAAATATAGCTATTCTTTCAGGAGATAATAAAAAATCAACAGAATTAGTTGCAAAGCAACTTGGGGTTAGTTATTTTGCTGAACTTTTGCCAGAGGATAAGGCAAAACTTGTTGCTGGACAAAAGAACACGGCTTTTGTGGGTGATGGAATAAATGATTCCCCCTCCTTAGCAATGGCAAATCCGGGAATAGCAATGGGTAAAATGGGTAGCGACATAGCTCTCGAATACTCAGATGTTGTATTAATGGATGATAATCTGGAAAAGATTCCGCTTGCTATAAAGATAGCAAGGAAAACAAGAAAGGTAGTCATAGAAAATATTATTTTTGCTTTAACAGTAAAGTTAGCATTCATAGGTCTTGGACTTACTGGAGTGGCGAATATGTGGGAAGCTGTCTTTGGAGACGTGGGAGTGGCAGTTCTTGCCACTCTCAATTCTCTAAGGATTTTAAAGTCTTAAAATCTCTGTGAATATTTTAATACTATTTCGTAAGCAAGTTTCTTTGCTGCTTCTTCAATTTTTTCTTTAACCACAGTTTGGAAATCCATTTCCTTACCTTTTTTAAGCTCTCCAATTGAGGCGTATTCATTTTCATAAACAAGTGAGACTTTAGAACTTGACAAGATTTCACCTGTCTCTACATTTACAAGTCTTGCATCCATTACTACAGTAATTTTTTCGTTTTTCTTAATAGCAACACCAGCCTTTTTTTCATCAACAATTCGATAAACTTCGGATAATGATGCAAAAAGTATTGCATCAGCACCAAGAATTTTTCCTACCTCTTTTGTCTTTGAAGGGTCAATTATTCCTGCCATTCCTAACTTTTGTTCTTCTAAAATGGTTTTTATTCTTTGTCTCTCAATTAATCTGAAACACTCTGTTGAGTCAAGTTCTGAAATAAATATACCCGTGGCGTTTTCAAGTGTGGCATTGTGAGATGTATCTCCTGTTTTATTTTCAATTGTTCCAACTGCTACAAGTATTCTCTTGTTGTAAGGAATTGGTTTGATTCCTCCCTTTACAGTTGTTTTTGATTCATTACAGGAAAATAAAAAAGGTATTATCAAAAAAATAAATCGAAAACATTTCATTTTGGTTCTCCTCCTATTTGTTTATCTTAACACAGAAGTCTAAAATTTTCAATATTTGACTATTTGAAAAATGCTTTTTATAATACAGACAAGAGGGAATAAAATGAAAAATCTCAAATTCTGGATAAGAATAATATCTTATCTTCTTATTTCATTAATAGTATTAATACTTATCTTTCAAAATTCAAATACTGTGGAATTTAAATTTTTAGGATTTTTATTCTCCGCTCCTCTTGTATTTTTACTTTTAATATGCTTATTTTTGGGCTTTTTACTTGGAATTTTAACAATTTTATTTATTTATCCAAAGAATCCGGATAAAAATGCTTAAAACAATTTTTATTTGTTCAGAATGTGGCTATACTTCAACGAAATGGCTTGGAAAATGTCCGGAGTGTAATAACTGGAATACATTTATCGAAGATGTAGTTGAAAATTCTCAAAAAAAAGTTAGCTATAATAATGGAGTTCAAGTTGTAAATCTTAGTTCTATACCTTTAATGGAGATAGAAAGATATTACACTGATATTTCAGAGTTTGATAGAGTAGCAGGTGGAATATTAAAAGGTCAAACTATTCTTCTTTCTGGTGAACCGGGAACAGGCAAAACTACACTTGCAATGATGCTTGCCAATTCTCTTTCCAGAAATTTTGATGTTTTTTATGTTAATGGAGAAGAATCAAACTCACAAATTAAACTTAAATTTGAAAGATTGAATATAAAAAATGAAAAAATTTTTTTATACAACAATCCCGAGATAAACTCAATAATAAACACTCTTAAAGACAAAACAAATATTCTTCTTATAATAGATTCCATTCAAACCATTTATTCGAATGAAATAGCTTCTCTACCGGGCAATCTTCTTCAAATAAAAGAATGTGTGAATAAACTGGTTTCTTTTTCAAAACAGAAAAATTTTCCTCTCATTCTTATAGGCCATATAAATAAAGCTGGCGAAATAGCAGGCCCAAAAGTCATTGAACATCTTGTTGATAGTGTTTTTTTTATCGATGTTGATAACAAGGGATTCTATCGGATTTTAAGAAGTTTGAAAAATAGATTTTATAAAACTGATGAAATAGGTTTTTTTTTGATGGAAGAAAATGGTCTTATAAGTCAAAATGAGATTAACTTAATAGAAAATATTAAAGAAAACAAAATTGGCTCTGTTATTTTTCCTCATCTTGAGGGCTCACGTGTAATACTTACCGAAGTTCAATCTTTGTGTTCACCGGCTTCCTCTAATTTCCCGAGACGTATTGCCTATGGGTTTGACCTTAATCGTTTTATAATGATTCTTGCTATAATTGAAAAACACCTTAAACTTCCATTACAGAAATTGGATATTTATCTTAATATAACTAATGGATTAAATATTTTTGATCCAGCCATTGATTTTTCTATAGCAATATCTGTGCTTTCTTCTTTTTATGAAAAACCAATCCCTTATTTTATAGGTTTTATTGGTGAGCTTGGATTATCAGCAGAAATAAGACCCGTTAAAAACATATCAAAACGAGTTAAAGAATCCATAAGGTATGGGTTTAAGCGTTTTTTTGTTTCAAATCAACAAAATGAGGAATTAGAAAGGATTTTTAAGATAAAATCTCTTTTTGAAATTGCAAATTTGAATTTTCAAGAATAAAAATTTTTTCAATTTTTCATATTTGCTGGCTGACCTGTAGATTCGAGGACTGAAAGCCATAATTGAGAAGCAAGATCCAGTCTTTTTCTTTTCATAGTTGCAATTTCCATAGGAATGTGAATAAAGTGATCATTATAATAGCCAATTATCATTCCTGTTCTTCCCGACATACCTGCATGGACAGCCATTTGTGCAAGCTGAATACAGAATACAGAATCATTAGGAGTAGTTGGGGTGCTTCTTATTGTATAACTTGGGTCTATATATTTTATAGAAACAGGAATCTTTTTTTCACGGAAATAATCTTTTATTCTATCTTTAAGATAAACTCCTATATCACCGAGTTTGAGATTGCCAGAAGCATCATACTGAGGGTTATCTGGATCGCTTACATATTTTTGTCCCGCTCCTTCGGCAACAACTATAACAGCATGCTTTCTTCTTAAAAGTCTCTTTTCAAGGTGTTTCAACAAACCATTTTCACCTTCTATATCAAAATCAAGCTCTGGAACAAGACAGAAATTAACTAAATTTGAAGCAATTGTAGCATAAGCTGCTATAAAACCAGAATCTCTACCCATAACCTTTACAATGCCAATACCATTATAACTTGCCTCTGCTTCAACATGAGCAGAATATATAACTTCGCAGGCTTTTGA
>FMJZ01015805.1_pt1 | contig 16188 bp, 14 predicted proteins | sample 1987881 | NCBI WGS metagenome assembly FMJZ01 (sample SAMEA4378227, study PRJEB15110) | soil metagenome | biome: soil; feature: Field; material: Soil | place: India | collected 2015-03-11 | depth 0 m | reverse complement strand
ACCTGTCAAGCAAGAAGAAATAGAATGGAGGGGCCACTCTATTGAGTTTCGGATTAACGCCGAAGACCCTAACAACAACTTTCTTCCTCGGGCAGGAAAAATAACTAATCTTTGCTTGCCGGGGGGAATGGGCGTGCGAGTGGATGCAGGTATTTATCAAGGCTGGAATGTTCCACCATATTACGACTCTCTATTAGCAAAGCTTATTGTTTGGGGTAAGGACCGCGAGGAAGCAATTAGAAGAGGAAAACGAGCTCTTAAAGAGTTTGTAATCGAGGGAGTTCCAACTACTATACCTTTTCATTTGCAAGTATTAAATAATGCTTTCTATTTGCGGGGGGAAGTTTATACTAATTTTTTAGCCAGGAGAATTTTAAATGAGTAAAAAGAATTAAATGAGTAAAGAGAACAAACAATCCTCAAGTAAAATAACTATTACTGAAACTGCTTTGATTTCTTTGATAATAAAAGCAATTTCTGAAGTTGAGCTGGTAAAAGCTCCCTCTCGTCTTAGCGCTTCGCGTCAGATAAAATTAGGTTTTAAGCCGGGAGAAAAAAAAGCTGAAGTCTTTCTTCGTCTGGCTTTTTCTCCAGCCAAGCCCCTTATCGAGACGGCTAGGGCAGTTCAAGAAAAAGTTCGAGATGTTTTAGTGACGACTGCTGGCTTTAAAGTGGAAAAAATTGAAATTGAAATCACTCACCTTTTCGAGTAAATGAAGGGCCGGTCTAAAGAAAGAAAAATTGCTTTTGAGATATTATTTGAGCATGACTTAAATAGAAAGTCAGTTAAGGAAATTTTATCCTTGCGAGAAGAGGCTGGTTTAGCTTTGCCCTCGACTTTTGGAGAAAGCCTAATTCAGGGAGTAGTCGCCAATCAATCCCATCTTGATAGTCTCATCAGTAAATATGCGGAGAACTGGCGATTAGAAAGAATGCCTTACAGTGACCGAACTATTTTGCGCCTTGCCCTTTTTGAAATTTTTTATCTTCCCGAAATACCAATTGGTGTCTCCATTAACGAAGCAGTGGAGTTAGCAAAAACTTATGGAACTGAGGATTCAAGTCGTTTTATTAATGGTCTTCTTGGAAGGGCTGTTCGAGATTACTTTCCGGAAACAAAGGATGAAAACCGAAACGATTGATTTAACCTAATCAATGGTCTATATTATCAAGGTGGGTGATTACTATGTCTGAAACTAAGATGAACTTTGAGAAAGCTCTTAAAAGATTAAAGCAAATTTCCGAAGAGATTGTCAGAGATGAGACTACTCTGGAAAGGTCGCAAGAACTTCTCGAAGAAAGTGAAACTCTAATAGAGTTTTGTCGGGAAAAGATTGGTGAGCTTCACTTGTTGGAGGAGAACGAGATTGAGCCACTTGATGATGCTGGAGACTGATTTTAAGACTGATTTAGAATTATTTGAAGCTTACTTAAGAAAACTTTTAAAAGAAAGATATGAAGAAAAAATTCCTCATGAATTATCTCGAGCAATTGTTTACACTCTCACTGCTCCAGCCAAGCGAATACGCCCGTTATTAATATTAAAATCAGCTTCACTTTTTGCTCTTTCTGAGGAGGAAATCCTCCCTCTGGCTGCAGCGGTCGAATTCATTCATACTTACTCGCTCATTCATGATGACCTTCCGGCTTTAGATAATGATGATTTGCGTCGGGGTCAGCCCACTTGCCATAAAGCCTTTGGAGAGGCGATAGCAATTTTAACTGGTGATGCTTTATTTGCCGAAGGTTATTTTCTTATTGCTGCCGAACTAAAAGCCAAAGATGGTTTGGTAAGAAAAGTTCTTAAAGAATTAAGTGAATCTACTGGAGCTTGCGGAATGGTTGGTGGCCAAACCGTTGATATTCTCTCAGAAGGCAAGAAGGTTTCTAAGGAAACCTTAGAGTTCATTCACCTTAATAAAACTGCTCAGCTTTTTCGATTTTGCTTGAGGGCGCCGGCAATTTTAGCCGAAGCTTCACCTGCAGAACTGGAAGCAGTTACTAAATTTGGGCTGAATTTTGGTCTGGCTTTTCAAATAATTGATGATTTATTGGACGAAACTCTCCCAACGGAAGAAATAGGCAAGCCAGCCGGTAGCGATCGGAAGAAGCAAAAAGCGACTTACCCTTTGCTTTACGGAGTTGAGGAGTCTCGCTTGAGAGCAAAGGAGCTAATAGATAAGGCTAAGGAGAAAATAAGGTATCAATTTGGCGAGAATGCTGAACCATTGGAAAAGCTGGCTGATTATATTTTGGAGAGGTCTAATTAAGTTGGAACCCAAGGTTTTAAATAGGATTAACTCCCCAAATGATTTAAAGGAACTTAGCAAAACAGAACTTTACGAATTGGCATCAGAGATTCGTGAATATTTAATTGAAGTGGTTAGCCGTTGCGGTGGCCACCTGGCTCCTAACCTTGGAGTGGTAGAGCTAACCATTGGTTTGCATTTAGCTCTTGATAGCCCAAAAGACAAAATAATTTTTGATGTTGGGCATCAAAGTTATGTTCACAAAATTTTGACGGGAAGAAGAGATAAGTTTGAAACTTTAAGGCAGTTTGGTGGCCTAAGTGGTTTCCCTCGGCGAGAAGAAAGTGAACACGATGTTTTCAACACCGGACATGCTTCAAACTCAATAAGTGTGGCTTTAGGTCTGGCTCAGGCAAGAGATTTGAAAGGCGGTGACGAGACTATTGTTGCTGTTATTGGAGATGGAGCCTTGACTGGTGGGATGGCTTTTGAAGCTTTAAATCAAGCTGGGCATCTTAAATCAAGCTTGATAGTTGTTTTAAACGATAATGAGATGTCAATTGCTCAAAATGTTGGCGCTCTTTCTTCTTATCTTTCTCGCATCCGACTCGACCCTACTTATAACAAGATAAGGAAGGATTTGGAAGAGACATTTAGAAAAATACCAGGAATAGGCGAGAAGCTTGTTTTTTGGGGAGAACATATTAAAGAAAGCATCAAACAGTTTTTTGTTCCAGGAATGCTCTTTGAAGAGTTAGGCTTTAAATACATTGGCCCTATCGATGGTCACAATATTGAAAGAGTAGCTACTTCCATTTCGCTGGCTAAAAAAATTAAGGGCCCAGTTTTAATCCATACTCTAACTAAAAAAGGCAAGGGCTTTCCCCCGGCTGAGGAAGGACCAGAAAAATTCCATGGCATTTCTCCAGAACCTAAAACGGGGGAAAAAGAGTGTTACTCCTCTTATTTAACCTACACTGAGGTTTTTGGTCAATCTCTGGTGGAGCTAGCGGAAAAAAATGAAAAAATTATTGGCATTACTGCTGCGATGCCCAGTGGAACAGGCTTGAATTTTTTGGCTCAGCGCTTTCCCGAACGGTTTTTTGATGTTGGTATTGCTGAACAGCATGCAGTAACTTTCGCTGCCGGTTTGGCATTAGAGGGATTCATTCCCGTTGTAGCTATTTACTCTAGTTTTCTACAGCGGGCTTATGATCAAATTATTGAAGATGTGGCTTTACAAAACTTACATGTTGTCTTTGCTATTGACCGAAGTGGGTTGGTTGGTGAAGACGGACCTACCCACCACGGAGTTTTTGATTTAAGTTATCTAAGAGCGGTACCAAATATGGTGGTGGCGGCTCCAAAAGATGAGAACGAACTTCGGCACCTTCTTTATACAGCTGTTGAACATAGCGGCCCATTTGCCCTTCGCTATCCTCGAGGTTCTGGTTGGGGAAAAGTTGAACTTAAACCTTTCAAGAAACTCCCCATTGGAAAATGGGAAGTTTTGCAATCGGGAGAAAGAATTGCTTTACTGGCTTGCGGCCGGATGGTAAAAACAGCTTTAGAAGTGAGTACACTTTTAAAGAAAGACCGTTTGACCCCTACCGTAGTTAATGCTCGCTTTATTAAGCCCCTTGACCTTGAAATGCTGAAAAATATTGTTGAGAAGCATGAGTTAATAATTACTCTGGAAGAAAATGTCTTAGCTGGTGGTTTTGGTTCGGCAGTGGGAGAGGAACTAAATAGACTTAACAATCTTACTAGGATTCTTATGTATGGTTTACCTGATAAGTTTGTTCCTCATGGAAAAGTAGAAGAGCTGTTTGATTATGTAAAATTGACCCCTTCAATTGTTGCTGAAGAAATAAAAAAATTTGTTTTTGCAGAGAACAATAAAATCTCCAGAAACGGTTACACCCGAATTAAAAAATTTTTAAGTGCGGCTAAATGGCTGGGAAGCCGTTAAAAAAAGACAAAAAACGCCTTGACCAATTACTGGTAGAAAAAGGATTAGTGGATTCGCGGGAAAAAGCCAGGCGGTTGATTATGGAAGGTAAAGTGTTGGTTAACGAGGAAAGAGTTTTTAAACCTGGAGCTTTTATAAACTCTGATTTGCCATTACGTCTATTACACCCTCCTCGCTTTGTTTCTCGGGGAGGAGAAAAATTGGACTTCGCTATAGTTCATTTTGGGATTAAAGTTGAGAACAAAGTTTGTTTAGATGCTGGAAGTTCAACTGGGGGTTTTGTTGATTGCCTGCTTCAGAGAGGGGCTCGTCTGGTGATTGCCGTCGATGTTGGCTATGGTCAGTTAGCCTGGAAACTGCGCCAGGATAGTAGAGTTTTTTTGATTGAAAGACAAAACGTTCGCTATTTAAAGCCTGAGCAAATTCCAGAACCGCCGGATTTAGTCACTGCTGATCTTTCATTTATTTCTTTGAAAAAAGTTTTTTCTTCATTGGAAGCAGTTAGTAAAAATAGTACTCACTATCTTTTTTTAATTAAGCCACAGTTTGAAGCTGGTCGAGAAAAAGTCGGTCGGAAAGGAATAGTTCGTGACCCAGCTGTTCAAGAAGAAGTTTTGCAAGATCTTGGCTTATTTTTTTTAAAAAGAGGCTATAATGTTTCTTTTATTTATTCACCAGTGAGAGGGGCTGAAGGGAACATTGAATTTTTTGCTTATCTTTTGCCAGGCTTCAAGGCACTTAATTTTGAAACAATAAAAGGAATTGTAAAGGAAGCACAAAGGCAGGTGAGATGAAGAAAAGACTTTTTATCATTCTTAATACTGAGAAACCGGCTACCATTGAAGCAGCCAGCAAAGTAGTTGAGTGGGCAGAGAAAAATAGCTTTCAACCAGCATTTTTTCCTGATGATGCTCAGGCATTAAAACTTAAAAATTGGGTTTTAACCAGTGAGCCTAAAAAAGAAGAGCTGGCTGTGGTGCTTGGTGGAGACGGGACTATATTGAAGGCAGCTCGCTTGCTCAAAGGCTCAGAAACGGCAGTTTTAGGTGTGAACTTTGGGCGAGTAGGTTTCTTGTCAGAAATTGAGTCAAACTATCTTTTTCCAGCTTTGGAGAAGTTAAAATCGGGGGATTTTCAAATTGAAGAAAGGATAATGCTTGAGGCAATTTTAAGTCAGGATAACAAAGAGATAAAAAAGCTTGTTTTAAATGAAATTGTCATTGGGGGAAAAGCTCGGGCTCGTCTTTTAAAGTTTTCCTTGCTGGTTAATGGTGAAAAGCTTAAAGATTATCAAGGAGATGGCTTGATTATCTCTACTCCTACTGGTTCTACTGCCTACTCCTTTTCAGCTGGAGGGCCAATCGTTTCTCCGGTTTCTGACTGTTTTGTAGTTACTCCTATTTGCCCCTATACTTTATTTAATCGCGCTTTGGTTCTATCCTCTGATGAAGTTGTGGAAGTTTTACCCGCTGAAGGTATTAGCCTGGTTATTGCCCTGGATGGCATTGACTACCGTGAGGCAAATCAGGTCAGCAAGGTTTATGTAAAAAAGTCAGATAAGAAGTTTAGATTAATTAGAGTGGGGAAAGAAAAAATTTTTTATCGTTTGTTAGAAGAAAAACTTTCTTTTCGGAGACAGCAAGAAAAGTGCTAAAAAGCTTGAGAGTTAAAGAGCTAGCGCTGGTAGAAGAGGCTGAGCTTGATTTCGAACCAAACTTTAATGTTTTGACTGGTGAAACAGGAACTGGAAAAACTGTTCTGGTGACTGCTTTAAAACTTCTTTTGGGGGGAAAGAAAACCCATTCGGTGGTCAGAACGGGAGCGAATAAAGCAGTGATCGAAGGGGTTTTTATTCTTGATGAAGGCCAAAGAAAAGCATTAGCCGAAATTGCTGGTGAAAACTTGGAAGAGCTGGTTTTGGTTAGAGAGATTTCGCGAGAAGGGAAGGATAAACTATATTTAAATGGACGCTTGGTTCCTCTTTCAATTGGAAGTCAAATTGCTCAGCATTTAATCCAGCTGTACGGGCAAAATGAGCACCACGCTCTTTTGAAAAAAACCTCTCACCTTGAATACCTTGATTCTTTTGCCGGTAACCCACTAAAAGAAATAAAGACTTTGTTTCTTCAAAGCTTTAAGGAATGGGAAGAGTTAAGGAAAAAGCTGGAAGAAAAACAAAGACTGGCGGAGAGCAAAAAAGAAAAAGAAGAGTTTCTTAAGTTTCAGCTTGAGGAGATTAAAAAAGCAGCCTTGGCTGAAGGGGAAGAAGAAAAGTTAAGAGAAGAAAGAGAAATCTTAAGAAATCAAGAGAAAATCGCTGCTTTTCTTAACCGGATTTTGGAGCTTTTTTCAGGAGAAAAAAACAATATTATCAGCTTGCTTGGACAGGCTTTAAAAGAGGCGGAGAAAATTTCGAACTTGGGAAATCAACTTCAAAGAATCGAGACTTTTTTAAGGGAATTGATTGAAAAGGGAAATGATTTGACTGGGGCGGTTGAGTCTTTTCTGAATAGCTTTTCTTTTGAGCCAGGGCGCTTGGAAGAAGTTGAGGAGCGCCTATATCAAATCTCAATTTTAAAAAGAAAGTATGGAGAATCAATAACAGAAATTTTAAAGCGCCAATCCCATCTTGAAGAAGAGCTGGCACTTCTTGAGCGGGTAAGTTTTGATTTAAGTGATTTATCTAAAAAAGAAGAAGTTGTTCGGGAAAGAGTTAAAGAATTAGGTTTACAGCTTTCGGAATTTAGAAGGAAATCCGCAGTTGAATTAGAAGAAAAACTGGCTCAAATTCTTCCTTTGCTTGGTTTTAAAGGTTGCTCAGTAAAGGTTGAGATAAAGCAACAGATACCCAATGATTCACTTGAGAATATTTCCTCGGAAGGTTTTGACCAGGTTGAACTTTTTTTTCGGCCTGGTGTTGGAGAAGAAAAAAAGCCATTGAAAGATATTGCTTCAGGGGGCGAACTTTCTCGGCTTATGTTGGCTTTAAGAACGGTTCACCCTGATTTTGTGGCTACTCGAACTGCTGTCTTTGATGAAATTGATGCTGGCATTGGTGGAGTAACCGCTCAGAAAGTTGGTCACCACTTGAGCGATTTGTCTTCAAAGTCACAAGTTTTGTGCGTAACTCACCTTCCTCAAATAGCCTCTCTAGCTAACTGTCATTTTCTGGTGGAGAAAGAGGAGAAAGGCGGACGCTCTGTAACTCGAGTAAAAAAACTTTCTTTTGAAGAGAGAGTTAGAGAAGTGGCTCGTTTACTCGGTGGAACTACCAGTCAGAAAGCAATCGAGCATGCCCGGGAAATTTTAAACAAAGAAAAAGGTGTTTCTCAAAGATTATGAGAAAGGGTTTTTTTAAATCAGAAAAAAAAGCTGTTATCAAGCTGGATAGAAGAACTAAAAATTTAGTTAAGCGCTTAAAGCCGGGGGATATTGCTGTTATTGATCATGAAGACCTTGATTTAGTCAGCGCAGAGTCTTTAGTGGAAAAGAAAATTCAGGCAGTAATAAACCTTAAACCCTTTACCAGCGGCAAATATCCGAATTCCGGTCCTCAGGTTTTACTTAGAGCTGGGATAAAGCTATATGAGTCTCCGATTGATCTTTTTGAACAGGTTGAAGAAGGTAGAGAAGCATTAATTAAACAAGAAACTCTGATTGTTGATAATAAACCGGTTTGCTCTTTAAAAAAGATTACCCGTCGTTTGTTAGAAGAAAAGAAAAAAGAATCTATTAAAAAAGTGGGTTCAGAGCTTAAAAATTTTACTAAAAACACCCTTTTATATGCCAAAAAAGAATGGGAAGTTTTTTTTGATCGCTTGGAACCTCCTACTTTAAAAACCGCTCTGGCTAACAAACATTGTTTAGTGGTGGTGCGTGGTTATGATTACAAAAAAGACTTACTGGCTTTAAGAGGTTACATTAGTGACGTTAAGCCAATTTTAATTGGGGTTGATGGCGGAGCCGATGCCTTAAGGGAAATCGGGTTTAAGCCCGATTTAATTATTGGGGACATGGATAGTGTAGATGATGCTTCGCTCCGCGAGGCACCCGAAATTATAGTTCACGCTTATCCTGATGGTCGCTCGCCGGGTTTGGCCCGGATTGAAAAGTTAGGCCTGGAAGAAAAAACAGTAGTTTTTAGCTTTCCTGGAACCAGCGAAGATTTAGCTTTGCTTTTAGCTTACGAGCTGGGTGCTGAGCTCATTGTAGCAGTAGGAACTCATTTTAACCTGGTCGAGTTTCTTGACAAAGGAAGGAAAGGAATGGCTAGCACTTTTTTGACTCGCTTAAAAGTGGGGGAAAAGTTGATTGACGCCAAAGGCGTAAGCAAGCTTTATCAAAGCCGAGTTAAGCTGGGATATTTTTTAGCAATGAGCCTTTCGATGCTAGTTGTGATTAGTGCAGTTTTATTTGTATCACCTTGGGCTCAGAGTTTCTTACGCCTGTTAGCAAATAAACTTCGGATATTTCTTTTTTCGATAGGAGGATAAATGATTGACCTAAAATTTTATGTTGCTTCGATTGTAGCAGTTTTTTTAGCGTTGGCATTAGGTATTTTGCTTGGGTCGGTAATAGTGGGACAGCAGGGGGAGCCGATTTCTCAGAAATTGATTAAAAGTATTGAGGCAGATATAGAAAAAGTTCGTATCGAGAACCAGACGCTTTCCCGAGAAAACCAGGAAATTAATAAATTTTTAAATGAAGTTTACTCTTTTTTAATTAAAAACCGCCTTTTAAACGAGAAAATTGGATTGGTCTATTTTGATTCTGAAAATGAGGGAATGGTCAGAGAAGTCAAAAATTTCTTAGAGGAAGCTTCAGCCAAGGTTGGTTTAGTTGAGTTTGACCTTCATACCTTTAAGAAAAGCGACCTAACAACTACTGCTCAGAGCCTTGGACTTGAACTTACTCCTGATACAAGTTTCTCAACAGTTATAGGTTTTTTATCTTCTAAATTAACCACTTCCACCATTGACTTACCCATGACTCTGGGGAAGCTTGACTTTTTGGAAATAAAAGATTTTGGCTTGAATGATTTACCTTTTACCTATCTTGTAGTTTTTATACCTTTAGATCAGGGAGAGATCGGTCAGTTAGCTGAAGCAAATTTTGACCACAAGAAAGTTATTTTAGTTGTTGATAAGGCAGCAGTTGAACCTTCTGCGCCAGCCTTACCAAACTTTAAATCTACTGTGGTTTTTGGGGTCGAAACACTTCCTGGTAAGGTTTCTTTAGTTTTTGCTTTTGGAAGCAGCAAGGCCCGCCTTGGCTACGGAAGGACTCATTACTTTCTTGATGGGAAGCTTAAATGATAAGAGTAGCGCATTTAATCCGCCCGGCCGCCGGGGGGATGAGAAGGCACTTTATCTTGCTTTTAAAAAAATTATCTAGTTCGTATAAATTGACTGCTTACATTCCTGATGATGACTTTCTTTCCCGCGAATTGAAGAAAGCTGGTGTAAATTTTGAAATCATTCCTTTTCCCCCAAGGGGGACAATTTGGAGCTATTATCGGCTTGGCTCTTATCTAAGTGAAAGATGGAAAAATGAAAAATTTTCCCTTTTTCATTTTCATGGCTATCGGGCGGCTTTGGTTGGAAGTCTGGCAATAAGAAAGCTGGGCAGAGGCAAGGCAGTTGCTACTATTCACAATTTTCCTCCGGTCGGTTTTCTCAATAAGTTCTTTTTCGCTATGGCAAAAAGAGTTATTACAGCGAGTTGCCAGCATTTAATCTTTGTTTCTCAAGCGGTAAAAGAGTCCTGGAAACTTGGAGAAAATAACCTGAATTCATCGGTAATTTATAACGGGGTGAGTGAAGATTTTTTTGAGGCTGAAGGTCTGCAGACATCTATTGAGGCGGGGGGAGAAAAAGAGGTTCAAATTGCTTATCTGGGTCGACTTTCAAAAGAAAAAGGGGTAGATATTTTTTTAAAAGCTGCTAGCTTGTTTAAGGATGAACCGAAAATAAAGTTTTTGGTTGTCGGAGAAGGGGAAGAAAAAAATTATTTAATGGAGTTAGCTTTCAAGCTGGGTTTGAAAGGCAGAGTTGAGTTTTTAAGCTTTCAATCTGATTTAAAAGCTTTTCTTAAAAGTGTAGATGTGGTTGTAATTCCTTCTCGCCAGGAAGCTTTTTCCTTGTTGGCGGTCGAAGCACTAGCTTTAGGCAAGCCAGTTATTGCTTCAAAGGTTGGGGGTTTACCTGAAGCTCTTGGAAACTTTGGCTATTTTTTTCCATTAGAAAATCATAAAGCTTTAGCCCAGAAGATTATAGAAGTAGGGGGTAAATTGTCAACTTTTCCTGCTGAAGAGGCTCGCCAATGGGTGCAAAAAAATTTTCCCTTAAGTAAAATGGTAAAACAAGTGGAGCAAGTATATCAAAAGGCAGTTGAGTCCAATGTCTAAAAAAGTTATTAGGATTGGATTATTGTTTTTGTTTTTTTTATTTTTGTTTACCACCCAGGCTTTTTCAGAGCCTGGCAATAAAACTAATACTAAGGGAAAGGTTATAATCTTTTGCCTTGATGGAATAGATAGTCAGACCCTTTTTTTGACAAGTCTCCCCAATTTACGCAGTTTGATTACTAAAGGTTCAATTGCCTTAATGAGTAATCAAGGTTATCGAGGTGCTGACGTATTCCGGGGCTATCTGACATTGGGGACAGGCAACCGCGCTCCTTTCAGTTCTTATACTGCCCAAAGCTATGAAGTCGAAGAAAAAGGCTACCCTTTCTCACCAGGCGATGTTTACTTGCTTCAAAATGGAAAGCTGCCAGGAGAGTCGCAAGTTGTGAATCTTGGGCTAAATTTGATTAATAAGGTATTCGAAGGGCCACTTTACAATGTTAAGGTTGGAGCTCTTGGCGATGAGTTGCACAGAAGAGGGTTAAAAACAGCAGTGATTGGCAATTCAGACCTCGGCAGTTCCTTTGACCCCCAAATCACTTATCGATTTGCTCCCGCCATAGCAATGGATAGCCGTGGCTTAGTCGATAAAGGAGCTATTAGCAAGGAAGTTCTGGAAGCTGACCCCAATTCTCCTTATGGAATAAGAATCAATAACGAGGAGGTTTTTTCTCGCTTCAAGGATTTCTATTCCCAAGCTGATTTTATTGTAATTGAATATGGTGATACTTTCCGATTTAACCAGTATAAAGATTTTCTTTCTGAAGAGAGGAAACAAACCATTTTAAATCAAATCTTAAATCGGGCAGACTGGCTGGTGGGTCAGTTACTAAAAAAAATCGATTCTCGGAAAGACTTGTTTGTACTCGTTGTACCTTCAACCGAGGGTGTTGACGAGTCTTTAAACCCGCTTTCACCTATTATTATTTATGGCTATAGCTACTCAGGCGGGCTTCTCTCATCAGCCACAACTCATCAAGAGGGTTTTGTTAGTAATACTGACTTTGCTCCTACTATCCTTAATTTTTTTAATTTACCAAAATCTTCGTATTTTCTTGGTAACAACATTTTTTCAGTGAAATCATTCCCTGTGAGCAAAAGAGTGAGTTACTTGCTTGGTCGTGAAAAGCGGGCTTTAGTTATTGACTTCTTGCGTAAACCAATGATTACATTTTTTGCTTCTTTCCAGGTTATTTTATATTTTTTGAGTTTTCTGCTATTCAAGGCTAAACAAAGGAAACGTTTTCGAAATTTACTAATCTGGAGTTTTCTAATTTTTCTTTCCTTGCCTCTTTCTCTTCAAGTTTGGCCAGCTTTAGTTGCCAACTGGGAGTCACCTTTCTTATCTCTGGTTTTGTTGTTTTTGTTTTTTTCTCTTTTATTTATTCGTCTATACTCCTGGACTGGAAATAAAGACAATGCTTGTTTAGGGTTGACAACTCTCACCTTTGTTTGGCTAATTTACGATCTTTTCACTGGCAGTAAACAGTCATTGGATAGTATTTTTGGTTACTCCTCAATTTTGGGAGCGCGCTTTTTTGGTTTAGGAAATGAAGAAATGGCAATAATGCTTTCGGTTTTTCTTCTTTCTTTAGCCCTTTTGTTAGAGAAAAACCAAAAACTATCAAGCCAAAAAATCTGGGTGTCGATACCAATAGTGGTTTTTTTATTTTTGATTGGCTGGCCGTCTTTAGGGGCCGATTTTGGGGGGACTGTGACTTCATTTATCGCTTTAAGCCTTTTTCTTCTTTCGGTTCTCGAAGTGAAAATTTCTTTTCGCCAAATTTTTCTTATTGGCTTAATTGGGTTTTTGTTAATTAGCTCTTTTATTGCTTATGACCTTTCTCGTTCGCAGGAAAATCAAACGCATCTTGCTCGCACTGTTAGTCTGGTAAAGGAGGAAGGTATTTCCTCTTTACTTTTGACCGTTGAAAGGAAAGCTGAAACTAACTGGAGAGTTTTTCGTTACAGCCCCTGGTCATACTTTTTCCTATTTATTTTTGTTTTCCTGGTTGTCTTGTTTTTCCGGCCAGTGGGTTGGCTGAAGAGTTTTTTTGCCCAAAAACCCTTTTTAAAAAGCGCTTTTTACTCTTCGCTTTGGGCGGGAGCTATTGGGTTTGCACTTAATGATTCCGGAATAGTTATCCCGGCCCTTATTCTTTCCTACTTTCTTCCCTATTTATTCTTGAGTCTACTGGAGCAGGATGATGGAGTTAAAACTTAATTTGATAGTTGCCTTAACCTTTCTATTTTCTTCTTTTTTAGCCTTATTTTGCTTTAAAAAAATTCAGCTTCTTTTTGAACAAGACTTCTCAATGAGACTTAACTATCGGGGCATTAAAATCTCTTTGTCTGGCCCCAGCTTCTTTGTTATGTTTTTTTTAGCGGCTTGCTTTGGGGCTTTGTTTTCTTTTTTCTTTGATCATTCTCTTGATTATTCAGTTTTTTATGCTTCTCTTTTTTTGTTATCTTTGCTTTTATTAGCTGGTCTTTTAGACGATTTATTTGGTACTCGCGATGCGCGGGGTTTTAAAGGGCATTTTGGCTCGCTTTTAAAGGGTAGGTTGACAACTGGGTTTTTAAAGGCACTGTTAATTTTTGTTGCTTCTGCAACTTTTTCCGCTTTTTTTTCGAACTCCTTAGTTGTTCTAATTTTAAACGCGCTCTTAATAAGTCTTTTGGCTAACTTTTTAAACCTTTTAGATTTGAAGCCGGGTCGAGCTGGTAAAACGTTTTTGTTTTTAGCTTTTTTTGCCTGGTTGAGCTTGTATAAAAGTAGTTTAAGACCTGATATTGCGTCAGTTGGCTGGCTGCTTTGGGCAAGTTTTTTGCCCCCACTTGTTTCAATTCTCTGGTATGATTTAAAAGAAAAATTAATGCTGGGCGATTCAGGGTCAAATCTTTTAGGAGGATTTTTGGGCATTTTTTTTTGTTTAACCATATTTGACTGGAGAGCTAAATTAGGGTTGGTGATTTTACTTGTTTTACTTCATCTGGTAGCTGAATTTTCCTCTTTCTCTTATTTTTTTGAAAACTTTGCTTTTTTGAAGTTTTTTGATAATCTTGGTCGTTTGAAGGAGAAAAAGTTTGAGTAAGTTTATTTTTATAACAGGAGGCGTGGTATCTTCAATTGGTAAAGGAATAACTTCGGCCTCTTTAGGCCGACTCTTAAAATCTTGTGGCTACAAGGTAACCATTCAAAAACTTGATCCTTATTTAAATGTTGACCCGGGGACAATGAATCCTTACCAGCATGGGGAAGTTTTTGTTACTGAAGATGGTGGAGAAACCGATCTTGATCTTGGCCATTACGAACGCTTTATTGATGAAAACTTGAGTCGGGACTGCAATGTTACTGCTGGTTCTGTTTATTGGTCGATTATCCAAAAGGAAAGAGAGGGAAAGTATCTGGGTGGAACAGTGCAAGTCATACCCCATGTAACTAATGAGATCAAAGAGAGAATCTGGAAGCTTGCTGAGACAAATAATCCAGATGTGGTTATTACTGAAGTTGGTGGTACGGTAGGCGATATTGAAGGGTTGCCTTTTTTAGAATCGATAAGGCAATTCAAAAAAGATGTTGGGCGGGAAAATGTTTTTTACATTCACGTTACTTTAGTTCCTTATCTGAAAGCTCCTTCTGAGCTTAAGACTAAACCAACTCAGCACAGTGTAATGAAACTACGGGAAATCGGTATTCAACCCGATGCGATTATTTGTCGTTCTGACTGGCCGTTGGATTTCGATATTAGAAAGAAAATTGCTCTTTTTTGCGATGTTGAACCAACAGCTGTGATTTCGGCAGTTGATGCTGAGAGTATCTATGAAGTACCTTTGTCTCTTAATGAAGAAGGATTAGCTCAGATTGTCTTAAAACACTTTGAGTGGCATCGCCGACCCAACTTGAGCGAGTGGGAAACTTTAGTTAATCAAATTAAGAATTTAAGGGGCCAGATAAACGTGGCTCTGGTGGGGAAATACGTTAAACTTCCAGATGCTTATCTTTCGGTGGTTGAAGCACTTCGTCATGCTGGTTTTTACCATGGAGTGGATATAAAGTTAGACTGGGTTGACGCTGAAGCTCTATCTTCTCATGAAGTCGAAGAGTCATTAAAAAAAGCAGATTGTGTATTAGTACCGGGTGGTTTTGGCGTTCGAGGAATTGAAGGAAAGATTAATGCTATCCGTTATGCTCGAGAAAACGAAATCCCGTTTTTGGGCATTTGTCTTGGGTTGCAATGTGCAGTTATTGAATTTGCTCGCAATGTAGCTGGACTTAAAGAAGCTAACAGTTCAGAGTTTGACTCTAGCACTCCTTATCCGGTAATTGATTTGTTGCCAGAACAAAAGAAAGTTTCTCTTTATGGGGGGACGATGCGCCTGGGGGCTTATCCTTGTTTAATCAAGGAAAATACTAAAACTTCAGAGGCTTATGGGATTTTTCAAATTCATGAGCGCCATCGTCATCGCTATGAGGTCAATAATAAGTATCGGGAAGCGCTGGAGAAAGAGGGACTAAAAGTAAGTGGTACTTCTCCTGATGGCGAATTAGTTGAGATTATTGAGCTTTCAAATCATCCTTGGTTTATAGCTACTCAGTTCCACCCTGAGTTCAAATCCCGCCCAACCAACCCTCACCCGCTCTTTCGTGATTTTATTGGAGCAGCCATTAAAAGGAGAAAAGGAGCTTTACTTTTTGACGTCGAGGCTTAAAAGTGTTTGAAGCATTGACCCAAAAAATTCAAGTAGCTTTATCTGGTTTCTTTTCTCGAGGAAAGCTAACTGAGAAACAAGTAAAGGAAGGCCTTCGTGAGTTAAAACTGGTGTTACTGGAAGCTGATGTAAATTATCAAGTGGTTAAAGAATTTATCGCTGGAGTTGAGAGCAAAGCAGTGGGGCAGGAAGTTTTAGAAAGCATCACTCCAGCTCAACAAATAGTTAAGATAATTCATGAAGAGTTAGTGAAGGTTTTCGGTTCCAATAAAAAAGATTTTAACATCGGTCCTCCTTTTCCTTTTCTGGTGATGCTGGTTGGTCTTCAAGGGACAGGCAAGACAACGACAGCTGTTAAGTTAGCTAACTTTTTGAAGAAAAAAGGCTTAAAACCTCTTCTGGTAGCAGCCGATTTGCAGAGAGCGGCAGCTCAAAAACAACTGGCTATTTTGGCTGAAGAAAGTTCGTTGATGGTTTTTTCTCAAGGAGAAACACCTGATGAATTGATTAAGCGTAGTTTAGAAAAAGCTAAGAGTGAAGGTTTTGAGCTGGTGGTTGCCGATACGGCTGGCCGCCTTCACCTTGATGAGAATTTGATGAGTGAGATTAAAGATTTAAGATTAACTTACAATCCGCGCTACACATTATTTGTTTTGGACTCGATGGTGGGACAGGATGCCTTAAATCAGGCTGTTCAGTTTGAAGAAAAAGTTGGTTTTGATGGGATAATTCTTACTAAACTCGATGGTGATTCTCGTGGGGGAGCAGCTTTGTCAGCGGTCAAAGTAACGGGTAAACCAATTTATTTTACAACTGATGGGGAAAAAGTTCAAAACTTTCAAGAGTTT
>FMJZ01006529.1_pt1 | contig 16202 bp, 15 predicted proteins | sample 1987881 | NCBI WGS metagenome assembly FMJZ01 (sample SAMEA4378227, study PRJEB15110) | soil metagenome | biome: soil; feature: Field; material: Soil | place: India | collected 2015-03-11 | depth 0 m | reverse complement strand
GCGGTGGGGCCATTGGTGTCAACGGCTTGTGACATAATGTCCCATAACTGGCTCGCCTCTTGGGGCTGGGGTAGCATGCCACGCCCATGAAGGAAGCGGTGCTCTGGGAGGCGATCGGTGAGGGTCGCGTGCGCTGTGTGCTCTGTGCCCACCGCTGCACGATCGCGCCCGGTGGCCGCGGAGCGTGTCTGGTGCGGGAAAACCGGGAAGGAAAACTTTACTCCCACGTGTACGGGCGCATCGTCTCCCAGGCCTTGGATCCCGTGGAGAAAAAACCTCTCTTCCACTTTCTTCCCGGCACGAGCACCCTTTCGGTGGCCACCGTGGGCTGCAACTTCCGCTGCGACTTCTGCCAAAACCACGAGATCTCCCAGCTCCCCAGGGACCACGGTGGTCGAATCGTGGGGGAACTGGTGGAACCAGAGGAGGTCGCGGATGCTGCCCACGCCATGGGCGCGCGCTCCATAGCCTTCACCTACACCGAACCCACCATATTCTTTGAGTTCTGCCAAGACGTGGGAAAGCGCGCCATGAAAATTGGGCTGCGCAACATCTTCGTCACCAACGGCTACATGACCGCGGAGGCTGTGCGGGAGGCCCAGGCCTGGCTGCACGCCGCCAACGTGGACCTCAAAAGTTTCTCTGAGGATTTTTACCGCCGCTTTTGTGGGGCCTCCCTTCAGCCCGTTTTGGACACGATCGGCCGCATGTGGGAGGCCGGGATCTGGGTGGAGGTGACAACCCTGGTCATCCCCGGCCGTAACGACTCCGAACAGGAACTGCGGTGGATCGCGGAATTCCTGGTCGGCCTCTCCCCAGACATCCCCTGGCATATATCCAGGTTTGTGCCCGCATATAAGGCCTGGAATCTGCCGCTCACGTCTGTGTCCGTGCTGCGCCGGGCACGCGAGATCGGCCTCTCCGCCGGCCTGCGCTATGTGTACATGGGCAACGTCCCCGGCCAGGGTGAGGACACCGTCTGTCCGGGCTGTGGCCGCACGGTGATCCGCCGCCACGGGTTCTTCGTCCTAGAGAACGATCTCCAGGAAGGCGCTTGCCCACAGTGCGGTGCCACCATAGCCGGGGTTTGGCAGTAATGTGATTGAGCGCGCGCTCGGCACAAGCTAAAATGCCGCTGATGGAAAAACGCCCGATTGGAACGCCCTGGAATCTTCGCCTCCTCACCTTCCTTTTGGTGCTGGGGCTGGTGGTGTTCATGGTGGTGCAGCTTTTCCAGGGCGGCACCGCCAGCCGCACCAATTCCTTTGGCTATTCCCACTTTTTGGACCTTGTGCGCGCGGGCCGCGTGGCTGAGGTCGTGATCCGCGGCGCCAGAATCGAGGGCATCCTGCGCACCGGCGAGCGCTTCGTCAGCCAAGGCCCGCCGGAGAACTCCCCAGCCTACGCCCAACTCATCGATTTTCTCGATGCCCAAGGCGTTTCTTTACAGTTTGAAACTTCTTCATCCGCCAGCTGGTTCTGGACGATCCTGAGCTATCTTCTTCCCGTCCTGCTCCTTGTGTTATTGTGGAGCTGGATGATGCGCAGGATGCAGGGCACAAGCGCGTTCACCTTCACCCAGTCCCGCGCCAAGCTCGTCACCAAGGAGTACACAAAGGTCACGTTCAAGGATGTGGCGGGGATCGAGGAGGTGCTGGAGGAAGTGCGGGAGATCGTGGACTACTTGAGGGATCCGGGCCGGTTTGTGCGCCTGGGCGCCAAGATTCCCAAAGGCATCCTCCTGGTGGGCCCGCCGGGGACCGGGAAAACCCTGCTGGCGCGGGCCATCGCTGGTGAAGCTGGCGTCCCCTTCTTTTCCATTTCCGGCTCGGACTTCGTGGAGATGTTCGTGGGCGTGGGCGCGGCCCGGGTGCGCGACATGTTCCAAAAGGCCAAGGCCAACGCGCCCTGCATCGTGTTCATCGACGAGCTGGACGCAGTGGGGCGGAAACGCGGGGCGGGCATTGGCGGCGGCCACGACGAGCGCGAACAAACTTTGAACCAGCTGCTGGCGGAGATGGACGGTTTTGAGGGCGACACCGGCGTGATCGTCCTGGCGGCCACAAACCGCCCGGACGTGTTGGATCCCGCGCTCCTCCGGCCCGGCCGGTTTGACCGAAAGATCGTGGTCCCGCCGCCGGACCTCCGCGGCCGGGAGGCCATCCTCCGCGTGCATACCCGCAACAAAAAGCTCGCCCCCGATGTAGATCTGGCACTGCTGGCCCGGCGCACCCCCGGCTTCGTCGGGGCGGATCTGGAGAACCTCTGCAATGAGGCGGCCCTCCTTGCCGCGCGCAAAAGCAAACCCACCATCGAAAGGGAGGACTTCGAGGAGGCCTTGGAACGGGTCATCACCGGACTGGCCCGGAAAGGCATGTACATCAAAGAGGAGGAGCGCCGAAGGATCGCCTACCATGAGGCCGGGCATGCGCTGGTGAGCAAACTCGTGCCCTATGCTGATCAACTCCTCAAGGTCACGATCGTTCCTCGGGGCATAGGGGCTTTGGGCTACGCCCTTCAGCTCCCCACGGAGGACCGCTACGTTCTCACCAAGTCCGAGCTCTTGGACCGCCTGACCGTGCTTCTGGGCGGCCGGGCCGCGGAAGAGGTGGTGTTTGGCGATCAAACCACTGGTGCCGCCGAAGACCTCAAGCACGCCACAGAGCTGGCGAAACGCATGGTGGTGGAGTACGGGATGAGCGATGAGCTTGGCCCCCTCAGCTTGGGCAAGGAGCGCACCAACATCTTCTTGGGCGAGGAGATCGTGAAGAGCGACGAGCACTCCGAGGAGCTCACAGCGGCCATCGACCGGGAGATCCGGCGCATCGTGCTTGGGGCTTACGATCGCGCCAAGGACCTGATCAGCCGGCACCGGGAAGCCCTGGACCGCCTGGCTCAGGAGCTCCTGCGCCGCGAGACCCTGGACAAAGAAGATGTGGATATGATCCTGGCGGGTCTCACCCCGCAGCCGGTGGGATGAAGGTTGTCGTCCTTGGTTCCACCGGCTCCATCGGCCAGCAAGCCCTTGAGGAAATCCGGCGTTTCCCAGACCGCTTTGAGCTCATAGCGTTAGCCGCCGGCCGCAACATCGCGGCCTTGACCCACCAGGCCAGGGAATTCGGGGTGCATGAGCTTTGCGTTGCGGAGAAGGGCGACGCGGAAAAACTCCAACGGATCCTGCCAAAAGCCCGGATACGCTGGGGACCAACGGGACTGGCAGAGCTCGCTGCCCTGCCACAAGCAGATCTGGTGTTGAACGCCGTGGTGGGCGCCGTTGGCGTTTTCCCAACCCTGAGCTCCCTGCGCGCCGGAAAACGCCTGGCCCTGGCCAACAAGGAGTCCCTGGTCATCGCCGGGGAATTGGTCCGGCGCGCCAAGCAGTATCCTGACCAGATCATCCCTGTGGACTCTGAGCACGCCGCGCTCTGGCAGCTCTTCCAGGGGGTCAAGCAAGAGCAGGTGGTGCGGGCTTGGCTCACGGCCTCAGGGGGACCTTTCCGCAACTGCTCCGAAGAGGAGCTGGCGCGGGTAACCCCCCACCAGGCCTTGCAGCATCCCACGTGGAAAATGGGGCCACGCATCACTGTGGATTCCGCCACCTTGGTGAACAAGGCGTTTGAGGTCATCGAAGCCCACCATCTTTTCTCCCTCCCCTGGGAGCGGATCGGCGTCCTTTTGCACCCGGAATCCATGGTGCACGCGCTGTTGGAGCTGGTGGACGGGGCCGTTTTGGCCCAGCTCGCTTTTCCGGATATGCGTCTGCCCATTCGAGCCGCCCTCACCTATCCGGAGCGGCTTCCCCCAGCCATTCCCCTCCCGCTGGTTTCCCTCACCCTCACCTTCCAAGAGATCCGGAGGGATCGCTATCCCGCGTTTTGGGCGGTGCTGGGAGCTGGGCAGGAGGGAGGGACCATGCCGGCGGTGGCCAACGCTGCAGATGAAGTTCTGGTGCAGGCTTTCTTGGCGGAGAAAATCCCGTTTGTTGCCATTGCCCAGGGCCTGCACCATGTGCTGGAAAAGCACAAAAAAGAGAAGCTGACCTCCCTGGAGGATGTTTTGGCCGCCGACCGCTGGGCCAGGGAGGAGACGCAGAGGTTTGTGGACAGAATTGCTTGAGGGACATAAAATTGTGTTATGCTGACGACAAAACGAATTGGCTACGGACTGCGGCTGTTACATGATCTGGCGATCAACGCCCAGGACTTCCGGTCGGCCCGCGTTTTGGCTGAAGCTTACGGAGTCCCCGAGACCTTCCTGCGCCGGATCCTCATGGATCTCAGGCGCACGGGTCTCGTGGAGGCCCAAAAAGGGCGGATCGGTGGATATAAACTCGCCAAGAAACCCGAAGAAATCAGGATTGCCCAGGTGATCCTGGCCTTGGAGCCCGGGGGTTTGGAGCTGAGCTATGGCCAGGTGGGCAGTCGAGCGGGCATGGTGAGTGTGGCCAAGACCTGTCCCACCCGGCCGTTTTGGAGCCGGCTGGAGGAGAAGTTCCGTCAGGTGCTGGAGGAGGCCACGCTGGCCGACCTCATCGCCCTGAGCAAGAAGGGGGGCAAGTGAAGCCTTCTGCCGAGGAGATACGCACCGTGCTCCGGGAGCAGGTCTACGACCCGGAGCTGGGGATCAACGTGGTGGATCTGGGCCTCATCTACGATGTGGCCGTGGAGGAGGGCCGGATCGTGGTGGATATGACCCTCACCACGCCGGCTTGCCCGCTGGCCGCGGCCTTGCCCGCGACGGTCGAACAGGTGCTGCGCGAGCGCTTTGAGGGATACGACGTGGAGGTGAACCTCGTCTGGGAGCCCCGCTGGACGCCGGAGCGCATGTCCGAAGAGGCTCGGGAGATGCTGGGCGGCCGGTGAAAGGCGAACGCTGCTGTTTATGCGGACAGCGCACGGGGGAACGGCGTTGCCCCACTTTGGCGCGCCTCATCTGCAGCGCCTGCTGCGGAAAGGAGCGCGGCCGCTCCCTAAGGTGCCTTCCGGATTGCCGCTTTTTGGTGGAGGCGGAGGCCAGGTGGCGGGCGCGCCGGAGCCGCGAGCTCGCTGAGGCTTGGTCCGCTTGGGAACGAGATGAGCCCAGCCTTCCTTGGCCCTACATCCGGGCCCTGGCCAGGATCCTCGCGGATTTGCTCCACAAAACGTTTGCCACCGACGCCGAGGTGGAGCGAGCTCTGCAGGACTTGGATCAGGCACTAAGCCCGATAATCCTGGTCTCAGCCGCGCCCTCCCCCTTGGGCCGCACCGTGAGCTCCGCCCTTCTGCGTCTTGTCCAAGAGGGGAAGGTGCAGCGGGAGGAACTGCGGGCGGCGGCACGATCCCTGGCCCGGTGGCTCGCTGGTTGGCGAATTCCCGAGGATGAGCGGCGATTCGTGCGCGCCCTGTTGGGGACTTATCCGCCTCTTCCCGAGGAGCCAGGGCTCATCCTCAAGCCCTGAGCTCGGCCCACAGCCTTGTCTTGCGGAGAAGCCCAAAGTACAGGACAAGGCCCAGCGGCACCGCTGCCAAAACTTGGACCCAGCTCCCGTAACGCGCCAGTAGCCAATTCATCCCGGCCACAGCCCCAGCCATGAGCCCCGCGCACAAGAGAATCATGCCCAGATCTTTGACCTGCAGCCAACCGGGCGCGCGACGCCTGAGGAGAAAACCCAAGAACACGGCGTCCACCCACCCTGCGACCCCCGTGGCCAGCGCCAAGCCAAACGTGCCCCAGATGCGCACCCACCAGAGGTTAAGTCCAACGTTCACGGACAGGGAAAGAACGCCCCCCAGCAGGGGCACACCCGGCCGGCCCAGGGCAAAAAACGCCCGGGAGAACAGGTACACCAGGGCATAGGGCCAAAGCCCCACCAAGTACCCACGCAAGTTTTGGGCGGTGCACAGGGTGTCGACGCGGCTGAAGGCACCCCGCTCAAACACAACGGTCACCGCAGGTTCCGCCAAAAGGGCCAGCCCCAAAGCCGCGGGGATCATGAGGGCTGCGGTGAGCAGGAAACCCCGGCGCAAAGTGCCCAGGAATTCCGTGGTCTGGCGCTGGGCGATGTGGCTGGCCAACGCCGGCAAAGCCACAGTGGCCACGGATACAGCAAAAACACCCAAAGGAAACTGAAAAAGCCTCATGGAATACTGCAGGGTTGCGATGGAACCATGGGGCAAGTACGAGGCCAACCGGTTGTCCACCAGGGTGTTGGCCTCGGCCACGAGCAGGCCGCCCAGAGCTGGCAAAAGGCGCTTTCCCACCACCACTAGATCGCGGCGGATTTGAAGATTTCTGAGGCCAGTCCCGGACCAAGAGCCTGCATAATACGGACGGACCGCGGGGAGCAACAGGGCCAGGGAAAGGAAGGCCCCACCCAGGGTGCCCACCACCAACGCGAAGACAGGGAGCTGAAAAAATCTGGACAGGAACAGGGCTCCAAAGGCCATCCCCAAGTTGAGCACGGCCGGAGCCAAAGCGGGGAGGAAAAACGAACCATGCACGTTTAGCACAGCGGCTGCCAACGCGGAGAGGGACACAAAACCGATGAGGGGGAAAAGCCAGGTGGCCAAGGAGATGGCCTCCCTCATCTTGTCCGGGGGGAAGCCGGCGGCGAGAACCGGCACATACACCCGGGCCATGAGACACCCCGCCGCCACCAGGGGCGCAAGCCCAAGGAGAAGGACCCGGGTGAAGGCGCGGAGAAAAACAGGGCCTTCGCCGCGGGCACGGGCCTGCGTGTACACGGGCAGGAAGGCCGTGGCCAACCCGGCCTCCCCGATCACCTGCCGCAGGGCCTGGGGGAGGAAAAAGCCTACCAAAAAGGCATCATAGCTAGCAGAGGCCCCGAAGGCGTAAGCGATGGCCGCATCCCGCACGAACCCACTGAGGCGGGAAAGGAAAGTGCCCAGCGCAGCCCGCCCCACCCGGCCCAAAAACATGGGCTAGGCCGTGGGCTCCACTTTCACCGTGACCGTGACCTTGATGTCTCCGTACAGCCGAACGTCCACGGGATAAGTTCCCAGTTCGTGGATGGGTTCAAGCTGGATGTGATCCACGGGGACGTCCATCCCGAAGCGGTCAGCGATGGCTTGGGCCAGGTCCTGGGCCCGCACGGCCGCATAAAGCTTGTTTTTGTCGTGCACGCGGCGGGCGAATACGAACTCTACCCCCCGCAGCTTGTCCGCCAGGGCCTGGGCCCGACCCCGCCGATCCGCCACCTCCGCCTGATACCGGTCCCGCAGCTTCTGAAAACGCGCCAGCTCGTGCGGCGTGGGAAGCACCGCCAATCCCCTGGGGAAAAGGTAGTTGCGCGCAAACCCGTCGCGCACATCCACCACATCCCCGGGGGTGCCAAGACCAGGAACCTCTTTGATGAGCAGCACCTTCATGACGTCCTCCTTGCACTGGGGACAATGGTAGAGGGGCCGGACGTTGGGCTCAATGGAGCTATACTTCCAAGTGGGAGGCAACGATGCACTTTGATCTGGATGCCATGCGCGCCGCACCAGGAAAGCTGTTCCGGCTGGAGGGGGATGAGCACATTCCCAGTCTAGATTGGCGCGGTGAAGAAGTGCCCATGGAGGGCCCGGTGCACGCCGAGGCCTCCGCCTTTTTTGAACACGCCACGAACCAGGTGGTCCTCACGGTGCAGGTGCGGGGCCGAGCGCACCGCCGCTGCTCCCGCTGCCTGACGGAACTGGTGGAGGAATTTGCGCGGGAGGAGGAGCTGGAGGTTTATCCCGACGAGGTGCAGGGAAAGTATCTCGAGCTTCGGCCGTTCATCGAGGCCGGAGCCAAGTTGGGCCTGTCCTCCAAGCCCTTGTGCCGGCCGGATTGCCGGGGCATTTGCCCCTATTGCGGGGCGGATCTCAACCGCGAGGACCATAAACCCAACTGCCCCCGGCCCCGCCTGCCCCGGGACCCGCGGCTGAGCAAACTGGGCGAGCTGTGGGAAGAAACGCGATGAGAAGGGTGCTGGGCGTGGATCCGGGGCTCACCGCCACGGGCTACGCTGTGGTGGCCGAGGAGGGGCACGGTTTTCGCCTGCTGGCGGAGGGCGCTGTGCGCACTGGGGCCCATGACCCCCTGCCGGCCCGGCTGGCCCACATCCATCACGCGCTGGCCCAGGTCGTGGAGGCTTGGGACCCCTGGGGCGTGGCCCTGGAGGAGGTGTATTTGGGGAGAAACGCTCCCTCCGCCATGTACACCGCGCAGGTCACAGGAGTAGTGCTTCTTTTGGCGCAAGGGCGCGAGGTTTTCCACTACGCGCCCCGCGAAGTTAAACGCTGGATTTGCGGGAATGGAAATGCTCCCAAGGAACAAATTTGGCGCATGGTGACCCATCTGCTCGGCTGCCGACCCAACTCCGATCACGCGGCCGATGCCGCCGCCCTGGCCCTGTGCGCCCTGTTGGAGGCCCAGCAATGACCATCTACGAGGCCTTGGGCTTACGGGACATTCCGGAGAGGATCCTCCTCATTGATGGGCACTCCACTCTTTTCCGCTGCTTTTACGCCATCCCCGACCTGGCGACCTCCACAGGCGAGCCAGTGAATGCCCTCTACGGCTTCGTGCGTTCACTGCTCATGGCCCTGCGCGAGCACCCCTCACGCTATGTGGCCGTGGCCTTCGATACCGAAGGGAAGACCGTGCGACACGAAATCTTTGCCGAGTACAAAGCCACGCGGAAGCCCATGCCCACGGCCTTGGCCAGCCAGCTTCCCCGGGTCAAGCCCCTTCTTGATGCCTTTGGCATCCCTTATGTGGATTGTCCGGGCTATGAGGCCGACGATGTCATGGCCACGTTGGCCAAGCGCGCCGAGGCCCAGGGTATACCCACCCTCCTCCTCACCGGCGACAAAGATATGGCCCAGGTCGTTTCCGAAAAGGTCTTCCTTCTTCGGCCAGGGCGGAAGCCCTCGGATCGCTTGACTTTGGTGGATCGCGCCGGCGTAGAGGCCCTGTTCGGCGTTAAACCCGAGCAGATCGTGGATCTTCTTGCGCTTGTGGGCGACTCCATCGACAACGTGCCCGGGGTCCCGGGGGTGGGGGAAAAGACCGCCATAGAGCTCCTCCGGCAATTTGGGGACCTGGCGGGCGTGTTCACCGCCGTGCCGCGCTTGGGGAACCGGCGGGTGGCCCAGGCCCTCCAGGCCCACCAGGACGCGGCGCTCCTTTCGCGCGAGCTCGTGAAACTTCGGGAAGCTCCGCTTTCCTTGGGTCTGAAAGATTGTGCGCCGCGCCCCATCGATGCCAAAGAGCTCCGTCGGCTTTTGGAGGAACTGGAGTTCAAGTCCATTTTGGCTGAGCTCAAATTGGAGGAGCGCGCGGCCAGTGCCCCCACGTACGTGGCGGTCTTAGATGAGAAGGCTTTCCTGGAGTTATTGGAGAAGCTGAGCAAAGCAGATGAGTTTGCCCTGGATCTGGAGACCACAAGCGAAGACCCGCTCAGCGCAGAGATCGTGGGGATTGCTATCGCCATGGAGCCCCATTGGGGCTACTACATCCCTGTGGCGCATCGTTACCGGGATGCACCGCGGCAGCTCCCCCTGGACTACGTGCTCGCTCACCTCCGTCCCCTTTTGACTGGAGAGCGGCCCCGCAAGATCGGGCAAAACCTCAAGTATGACCTGCAAGTCCTGCTTAACTACGGGATCGAGGTGGGCGGGGTGGCCTTCGACTCCATGATCGCTCACTGGCTCCTCAAGCCCGACGCGCCCTCCCATTCTCTAGAGGCCATCGCCAAAGAGGAGCTTGGCCTACAGGTCCAGACATATGAGGAACTTCTGGCCCAGGGAGGGGAGCGGGACATGCGCGAAGTGCCGGTGGACCGGGCAACCCGCTACTCCGGCGAAGATGCGGTGGTGGTGGTGCGCCTGCGCGCCCCCCTCACCCAAAGGCTCAGGGAGGCCGAACTCCTCCACCTGTTCACCGATCTGGAGATCCCCCTGATCGAAGCGCTGCTATGGATGGAGCGGCGGGGCGTCCTGTTGGATGTGCAAGAACTTATGGTTCAAGGGAAGGAGCTGGAGATCCTTTTGGAGGGGACGCGGGAGGAACTGTTTGCTCTTGCGGGAGGCCCCTTCAACCCCAACTCCACTTCCCAGGTGCGGCAGATCCTCTACGAGCGCCTAAAGCTCCCGGTGTTGGCGAAGACGAAGACCGGCCCCGCCACGGACGCCCAAGTCCTGCGGGATCTTGCCCAGCACCACGAGTTTCCCGCCAAGCTGATCGCCTACCGGGAGCTGGAAAAGCTGCGGAACACCTATGTGGAAAAGCTCCCCCAACATGTGCATCCCAAAACCGGGCGGGTACACACCTCGTTTAACCAGACCGGCACGGCCACGGGGCGCCTCTCCTCCTCTGAGCCGAACTTGCAGAACATACCGGCCAAAACAGAGGTGGGGGTGGACATCCGGCGGGCGTTTGTGGCTCCCGCGGGAAAGGTCCTGTTGGGCGCCGATTACTCCCAAATTGAGCTCCGGGTTTTGGCCCATCTCGCTGGGGACGAGGCCCTCATCGAGGCCTTCAGGCGCGGAGAGGACCTGCATCGCCGAACCGCCGCTGTTCTCTTCGGCGTCCCGCCGGAGGCCGTGGACGCCCGCATGCGCACCATCGCCAAACGCGTGAACTTCGGGATCATCTATGGCATCACTCCCTACGGCCTTTCCCGGGACGTGGGCATCCCTCAAGAGGAAGCCAAGGCCTTGATCGACCGGTTCTTCCAGGCTTACCCGCAGGTGGCGGCATTCCTGGACAAATTGGTGGAGGAGGCACGAAACACGGGTTTTGCCCGCACGCTGTTGGGGCGCAAGCGGCCTTTGCCTGGGCTCAAGAACCCTGAGCGGCGCGGGGTCGGGCAGGACCGAAGAAACGCCATCAATACCCCCATTCAGGGGACTGCTGCGGACCTCATGAAGCTCGCCATGCTCCGCATCCATCGGGCCTGGAAGGAGGGGAGGCTTCCCGCGGAGATGATCCTTCAGATCCACGACGAGCTTGTGTTCGAAGTGGAGAAAAGCCAGGCCAAGCGCGCAGGGGATGTGATTAGGGATCTCATGGAGGGCGTGTGGGAGCTGCGCGTGCCCCTCAAGGTGGATGTGAAGATCGGCAGCAACTGGAGCGAGATCTAGCCGCGAAGCCAGCTTCCCCGGCCCACCAGTGCCCCCACCAGCTCCACCCCCTCCAGGCGGGCACCCTCGTCCACCACGCACTCCCTGAGACGGGAACGCAGGATTTGCGCCGGGCCGAGGACCACGGAGCGCGCGACCAGTGCATCCCTCACCTCAGCCTCCGGATGGATCCAGCTTTGACCTCCAGTGGCCCGGAGGTTGGCCTCGATATAGGAGGCCCGGTCCCCGATGTCCAGCCATTCCTCGACTTTGGTGAAGGCCACGATCTTCCGGCGGGCTAAAAGCCAGGCCAAAAAGTAGCCGGGAGCATCGTGGCCGGCAGGAGCACCTTGCACAAACTCTGACACAAGAGGCAGGACATCGCGGGGGAGGAAATAACACGCCGTGCTTGCCCAATGGGAAAAGGGCTCGTCAGGCTTCTCTTGAAAGGCACGAATGTAGCGCCCTTCCACCAGGGCCACGCCGTAGCGCCGCCGGGCCAGGCTGGGATCGCCCAACGAAAAGAGCGCAACCGTAGGATGCCCGCCCGCTTCCGTCACGAACTCTTGCACATTCAACCGCAGCCAGTTATCACCGGCCAGAACCAAAAGATCGTCCTCAAGGGCACAGCGCTCCACGAGCCAGGCCAAAGCCCCCACAGCCCCCAGCTTTTCCTGCTCCCGCATGCTCTCCTCCACCACGAGCTCCACGGGCTTTCCCTGCGCCCAGGCTTGGAAAGCCCGGGCGAAACGCTTGTTCACGGCCAGGAGCACGGGAAAAAGCTCAGCAGGCATCAAGTCCAGGATGTAGTCCAAAAGGGGTTTTCCCGCCACAGGCAGCAGAGGTTTGGGCCGATCCCAGGTGATGGGCCAAAGACGTAGGGCAAACCCGCCCGCCAGGATAACAGCGCGCACTTAATGCTCCCTCAGCACCCCGTTGCAGCAGGGTGCGCCGCAGAACTCCCTTTCCAGCTGCAGGGTGACGTGAACAAGTCCGAACTCCTCGCCCAAGAGCTTGCGCAACCTGTTGGCCAACGCGTCGGCCTCGGCCAGGGAGCCACTGTCCACTACCACATGGGCACTCAAAGCAGGAAAACCTGGGCCGATGCTCCAAAGATGCAGGTCATGCACGCCGCGCACGCCCGCGACCTCGAGCAAGCGCTTTGTGATTTTTTCCAGCTCCAGCCCTTCTGGCGCACCCTCGGCCAAGACGCGAAAACTGCGGCGCAACAGGCGCACTGCTCCCACCCCCACCACAGCGGCGATGAACAGGCTTGCCAGTGGGTCCGCACCGGTCCAGCCGGTGAGCACGATGGCCACCCCCGCGGCGAGGGCCGCCAGCGAACCCAGGGCATCGCCCAGCACGTGCAGGAAGGCGGCACGCATGTTGAGGTCCTCTTCCTCATGGTGCCAAAGCAAACCCGCCATGAGGATGTTGGCAATAACACCAACCACGGCCATGGCCAGCATGGGCTCGGCGTGCACCATCCTGGGCGCACCGAAGCGCGCCACTGCCTCCTTGGTGAGCAAGGTTAAAAGAAGGAGGAGGGTAAGCCCGTTCGTGGCGGCGGTGAGCACTTCCACCCGTTGGAAACCATAGGTGTAGCGGGTGGTGGGCGGCCGGCGAGAGATCCTGGCCCCAAAATAGGCGAGCCCCAGCGCGACCACATCGAGAAAAACGTGCGCCGAGTCAGCGAGAAGGGCCAGGCTTCCGGCAAAAAGACCGGTGAGAAGTTCCGCGAGGAACACAAAAAAACCCAGGGCTAACGCCCAAAGCAGACGCCGTTCGCGTTCGATCCCGACCACGCCCTCATTTTACTGGTAAAGCCAACGATAGATAAGCCAGGCATGGAGAACCTTTGTCAGGTACTCCCGGGTCTCCGGGGATCGCAGGGCGGCCGGGAAGTCCAGGGGGTCGCGCAGGTCGGCCGTCCAACGCCGCAGGTTCCCAGGGCCGCCATTATAGGCGGCCACGGCCCAGGCCACATCACCCCTGAATTGATCCAAAAGATGGCGTAAATACCAGGTTCCCAGGCGGATGTTGTAGTCTGGGTCAAAAAGGAGGTCCTCGCGGTAGGGGATGCGCAGCTTGTCCTCAGCAATCCAGCGGGCCGTGGCCGGCATGAGTTGCATGAGACCGCGGGCCCCTGCGCTGGAGACCGTGGTGGGAAGGAAACCGCTCTCTTCACGCATAACCGCCCACACCAGGAGCGGATCCACGTTGTATTCCGAGGCCCAGCGCAGCACGCTCTTCTCCCAGGCCCGGGGGTAGGCAAGCGTGTAGGCACGCGGGCAAGGAAGCCCAGAGATAACGCGTACACCTACAGCGAAAGCCCGGCGCCAATCGCCTCGCTTGGCATACCACTCGCCGATGACCAAGGCCTCGGCGGGAGAAGCCCTGGCCAGCGCCATCTCCACTACAATTGAAGCCCACTCCTCGCCATACCGTGGAAAGCGCAACACCAGGCGCTCAGCCAAATCCACAGCCTCTGACCTGCTCCCTTGCGGGTCGGCGCGCACGGAAGGCGTGGTTTCCTCGCCCAACCACCAGAGAAAGGCGGGGGGAAGAAGGCCCTTGAAGAAGGCGGCTTCCTTGGCTCGACCTTGCCGCGAAAGGAGGAGAAAGGCCCGCATGGCGGCATCGTCGGCCACGCGGGCCGACCCCCTGGCCAACTCTTGGTGGATGGCAAGCGCGTCTTGAGTGCGACCTTGTGCCTCAAGCAGTAGAGCTGCTCGCCAGCGGGCCTCCGGCTCCCCAGCGCCCAGGTAAGCCTCGATGGCCTGAGCGAAAGCGCCGCGGCCCTCCAAAAGAAGCCCCAGACGGTACGCACCGGTTGTTCCCGCGGCGAGATAGGCTGCCTCGGCTTTTTCCCTCTCGCCCAGTCGTTCCAACACTTGACCATACTGCACAAGGACCTGGGCGTCCGTGGGCACTGCTGCCAGATATCTTTCGTATTCCTGCGCGGCCTCCTTCGGTTGACCTAAGTTCGCCAGAGCCTGAGCCCGCAGAAGATGGGCGGCGGAGCCGGTGAGGCCAGCGAGGACTTGCAAGGCTTGCGCGTAGGCTCCGGCGTTCACCAGCGCTTTGCCCGCGGAAAGCTTGTCCTGTTCCAAACGAACAACGCTCTCCGCCGCTTCAGCGTCCGGAAGAAGCTTTCTCCAGTGCTCCAAGGCCTGGGAAGCTTGGCCGCTTTCTTCCAACGCCATAGCCAAAAGTTTTCGCGCCTCCCGCGCCTCGCGCAGGGCCAGCGCTTCCCGCAAAAGGGGCACGGCATCCTGGGCCCGGCCGCGGTCCAGGAACTCCTTGGCCAACTCCACACGTGCCACCCAACCGGCCGCGTCTTCCCGCACGGCCAGCTCCCAAAGCTTAGACCGGGGCGATCCCGCGGAGTTCAGGGCCTGAAAGAGCTCCTCGTAGGGATCAAGCGTGGGCGGAGGCCAAAGGCTGAGGCCCAAGAATATCACGGCCCCAGCAATAACAAGCAACAGCACCCATTTCACGGCGGGAGTGTGGAAGAGGGCAGGACCGGGTTCAAGGACACAGGGGCGTCAAGGCCAAGAAAAAGGGGCCCTGCGCCCCCTTCACCCAACCACGATCCTCACCCCAAAGGCGCTTCAGAACAGCACGCAGATCCCAAACCCCGGCATGAGAAGGGCGTTGATGGACATGGTGGCAAGATTGATGACACCCAAAAGCTTGATTTGGCCATAGAGGGTAAATGTTTCGGCCACAGGGAAGTAAGCCCCGCCCAAGGCGTTGACGGTGAGGCTTATGGCGGCCACACCCCCTAGGCCGCCGGCCACCACAGCGACGCCGCCGGCACCGCCGCCAAAATAGGCCCGGAATTCACCCAGACGCGGAGTAAGAAGGTAGCTGGCGTCCACAGAAAAGGCCACGTTGCCCCCCAGGGCGATAGCCCACAGACCGAGGGTGAAGCGGGTGGCGGCGTCCTGCCCGGGAAGTTCAAAGAAAACATCGAGCACGGGGCTCCCCAAAGCGAAACTCCCGCCCACGCCCAGGCGGCTTTGAGCAAAGCCCACCGTGGTTCCAAGTAGCGCCACCACAAGAAGACCCCCCAAAATTTTGCGCATGGATGCTGTCGCCTCCCGTAAAGCTAAAGATAGATCATTGTAACTTGCGGAACAAAATCGTGCCAAAGACCGCGATTCCCTTGGTGCGGGGAAAGTTTGCCCTTAACATTCGGGCGGGGGATACCATGGAAAAAAGCGTGGGTGTAAGGGAGGTACGAGCCCCTCGGGGCTCCAAGATCTCTTGCCGCGGGTGGCTGCAGGAAGCGGCCCTGCGCATGCTCCTGAACAACCTGGACCCGGAGGTGGCAGGGGATCCCGCCAACCTCATCGTGTACGGGGGCACGGGGAAAGCCGCGCGCTCCTGGGAGGATTTCGAGCGCATTGTGCGCTGCCTGAGGGAACTGGATAACGACGAGACCCTGGTGGTTCAGTCCGGGCGGGCTGTTGCCATGTTCAAAACCCATGAAGACGCGCCGCGGGTTTTGATCGTGAACGCCATGCTTGTCCCGGAATGGGCCACTTGGGAGAAGTTCCGGGAGCTGGAGCGCTTGGGGCTCACCATGTACGGCCAGATGACCGCAGGAAGCTGGATCTACATCGGCACCCAGGGGATCCTCCAGGGCACCTACGAGACCTTGGCGGAGTGTGCCCGGCAGCACTTCGCTGGCACCTTGCGGGGTAAGTTGGTGCTCACAGCGGGCTTGGGCGAGATGGGCGGTGCGCAGCCTCTCGCGATCACCATGAACGAAGGTGTGGGCATCATCGTGGAAATCAACCCCGAGAAGATCCAGCGCCGACTGGCGTTGGGGCAACTCGACACTTGGACTGATTCGCTGGATAAGGCCTTGGATCTGGCACGGGAGCACAAGCGCAAGGGCGAGCCTATTTCCATTGGGCTTTTGGGGAACGCTGCTGATGTCTACCCGGAGCTCCTGCGCCGGGGGGTCTGCCCCGACGTGGTCACCGACCAGACCGCAGCTCATGATGAATTGAACGGCTATGTGCCTGGGGGGATGACCTATCAGGAGGCCCTGAAGCTCCGCCAGGAGGATCCCCGGCGCTACATCGAGCTTTCCTATCG
>FMJZ01001173.1_pt1 | contig 16203 bp, 16 predicted proteins | sample 1987881 | NCBI WGS metagenome assembly FMJZ01 (sample SAMEA4378227, study PRJEB15110) | soil metagenome | biome: soil; feature: Field; material: Soil | place: India | collected 2015-03-11 | depth 0 m | reverse complement strand
ACAGGCAGACAGCTACCAGCCAGTATCAAAAATGCAGAGACTAAAGGCAACAACTTTCGCATATCCTTACCTCCAAGCAAATTTTAGATTTCCACGAATAATAAGACCGTTACACCTTCTTTCCACACGGCCCATTTCTTATTTGCCCTCAACCGCCCAATAACATAATGGTACACCATCCTGAGGCCTCTGCTGTGAAGCTTAAATCTTCTCCTGGTCTTTTTCTCTCGCCTCCGTTCGGTCTTACTTTTCCTTAAGCCATATTCTTCCAATTGTAACAATTCTGCCTTAAGGTTGATTATCGTTTTTTTACCCGCTCTATGATCTTCGCCATTGCCTCACCTGCCTTACTGGTAATAAGCACCGTAGCTCGAGAATCCATCGGCGTAGGGCTGAGATTTATTATGACCAGTTTAGCTCCAGCCTCTACAGCATACATAGGCATATAAGCCGCTGGATAGACCACCAAGGTAGAACCGATAACAATGAAAAGGTCGCAATGCCGAGAATGGTAAATAGCATCATTTAGTGTCTTTTGCGGTAATGCCTCACCAAAAAAAACGGCGTCCGGCTTCAAAATACCACGACACAAATGACAATCAGGGACTTCTTCCTCCTTAAGCCGCTGCAGAATCACCTCCATCGGAAAACGACTATCACAACTCATACACCGCACCCGCTTCATGTTGCCGTGAAGCTCAAACACCTTCTCTGACGAGTTTCCTGCCTTTTGATGGAGGTTATCAATATTCTGTGTAATAACGCACGTCAGCTTGCCAAGTTTCTCCAGCTCGGCGATTGCATAATGAGCCTGGTTCGGCTCAGCATCCTGCAGAAGGCTACCTTCCCTTAACAGCTGCCACTGCATCCTCCTGGTCTCAGGACTACGCATGAACTTCTGAATTGTGAAGTCATCAGGATCAAACCGACTCCAGATGCCCCCAGGACTGCGAAAGTCAGGGATACCTGACTCAGTGCTTACTCCAGCCCCGGTGAAGACTACAACTCTGTTCGACCCAAGAATCAATGTAGCTACTTTATCAGCCAGATAATCCAAATCTTTACTTTCCATGGTCTAACCCCTAATCTCAATATTTTGTTGTCAATGCTAATTGGCTTTGATCAAAATGTCAAGAATGCTAAATAGACATAAACCTCAGTATATCGGTATACTAACTGGAAACTAACGCCAGGCTGTAACAAATGACTCCAGGCCATGGTTTCAAAACCTCTATCCAAAGCCGATTAAACACAAAGTTTGTCGGGCGACAGATACTTTTTTTCCCCAGCATCCCTTCAACCATGGATGTTGCTAGAAAGGTAGCCAGAGAGGGGGCAGCGGAGGGAACAGTAATCATGGCTAAAACTCAAACAGCTGGTAGAGGACGCTTGGGCAGGGTATGGTTATCACCCGAAGGTAGCTTAGCTATGTCTGTTATTCTTAAGCCTTCTCTGGATGCCTTACCTAAGCTCATCATGTTAGCTTCACTGGCTGTAGTCATAAGCATAAAGAAAGTGACTGGTTTACAAGCACATATCAAATGGCCTAACGATGTTTTGATTCGAGGCAAAAAGGTATGTGGCATCCTTATAGAAAATGAAGTTAAGGGAAAGCAGGTAGCTTTTGCTATTGTGGGCATAGGTATAAATATAAATTTCGACCCCACGGCTTTCACTGAGATTTCGCACATTGCCACCAGCCTGTCACACGAACTAGGTAGAGAAATACCTCAGACCGAGTTCATCAGTGTTCTACTGGATAGTCTCGAACAGCTATATTTGGAGGTTAGGGCTGGTGCCGCTATATACAAAGAATGGCGAGACAATTTAGAGACCCTTGGTAAATGGATACAGGTCAAGACCGGTAACACAATCGAACAGGGCATAGCTGAAATAGTCACCGAAAACGGTAACCTTATTTTGCGCCGACCCGATGGCAGTTTTGCTGAAATTGTGGCCGGTGACGTGACGGTGATAAAATAATGTCCTCACCCCTGCCAGCTCGCGGTGGCAGGGGTGAGGGTTTATTTTTGCTCAGATAGCCTAGCTATTTTTTCGATGGGCTGAGTTTGCCCAGCATCGGCGTTATCAAATCTATAGGCAGGGGGAAGACTATCGTATTGGTTCGCTCGGTAGAAATTGTGGTTAGCGTCTGAAGATAGCGAAGTTGAAGCGCTGCAGGCTGACTGGCAATAACTTTGGCTGCCTCGGCAAGCTTTTCTGCCGCCTGATATTCACCTTCCGCATGAACAATTTTAGCCCGTCTCTCTCTCTCAGCTTCAGCCTGGGCTGCCATCGCTCGTTGCATCGCTTCAGGCAACTCAACGTCTCTAACCTCCACCATGCTAACTTTTATGCCCCATGGCTCAGTACCTTCATCAATCAGTGTCTGGAGTTTCTCATTGATTTTATCCCGATGAGCCAGCAGGTCTTCCAGTTCAGACTGACCTACGACATTTCGTAGTGTGGTTTGTGACAGCAATGATGTAGCCCTGATGTACTGTTCCACATTTAGTACCGCGTCTTCAGGCCTCATAACCCTGAAATACACCACAGCATCTACCTTGACAGTAACTGTATCCAATGTAATACATTCCTGAGTTGGAACATCCATCGTGACGACGCGAAGGTCAACCTTAATCATACGTTCAATGAATGGAATCAAAAGGATAAGACCTGGACCTCGAACGCCCACATAACGGCCTAAGCGAAAGACAACACCACGTTCATACTCATTGACAATCCTGATAGCCGCCGCCAAGACTATTATTCCGAATATGACAACAGCGACGATGATAATTATATTCACGTTCTCCTCCTTTTTTTAGTTTTACTTTTGGTCACAATTAGCTTCAGTCCTTCGACCTTGGTTACTGTCACCTCCTCTCCTGGTTCTGCTCTACCACTATCGATCATAGCGGTCCAGAGTTCACCATCAATAAAAACCTTGCCTTTCGGGGCAAGAGGTTGCTTAACTACAGCCACTTTACCAATAAGCCCCTCCGCACCAGTGGCCACTTTCCGCCTCTGTCCCCGGACCGCAGCACCAATAACAAAAATAACGATTGCAGCTATAATTATGGTCACTCCAGCGATTAAGCCCTTATTTATTTGCATCGATGGAGGGTTGCGACTAAACAGGAGAAGCGCACCTATAACCAACGAGGCAATTCCACCGGCAGTGAGGGCACCAAAAGTAGGGGTGAATACCTCCGCCACAAACAACCCGATAGCCAGCAATATAAGCAATACGCCAGCCCAGTAGGCATTTAGCACACCCAATGAGTAAAAAGCGATAAAAAGACATAGGCCCCCAAGGACACCAGGAAATATTAGACCTGGATTAGAGATCTCGGTGATTAAGCCTATCACAGCCAGACTAAGCAAAATATATGCAATGTTAGGGTCACTTATAACATGCAAAAACCGCTCAAGCGGATTCATTTCATTCCTGCTTAGCACATAGTCGGTAGTATCGATAATAATTTCCCGGCCACTGGCTAAAGTGACCTTCCTACCATTGATCTGGTTAATCAGGCTTTCCAGATCATCGGCCTGGAAATCAATGAGCTTGGCTTCTAAAGCTTCAGATGCGGTGAACGACTTGCTTTCCGAAACCGCCAGTTCCGCCTGTTCCGGGTCACGGCCCCGCATCTGTGCAATACTCCGGATCCAGGCAGACGAATATTCAGTTACCTTCTTTTTCATCTCCTCTGGCATCTCCTGACCAACTGCTACCGGGTGAGCTGCGCCTATGCTTGCCCCTGGAGCCATAGCAGCAATATGGGCCGATATAGTAATGAAAGTCCCCGCCGAGGCTGCCCAACTGCCGCTAGGAGAAACATAAACTGCAACCGGTACCTGGGCGTTCAAAATGCGCTGGACTATCCTCTCTGTAGAATTAAGCAGCCCGCCAGGAGTGTTTAACTCAATGATGCACACAGTGCTTCCTTTGGACTCCGCCCGGCTGATGCCTCGGTCTAGGTAATCAGCCACTACAGGGACAATAGCACCATCAACTCTAAGAACTTCGATAATGGTTGAGCTGGCGCCGACACCGCTTGAGACAGAAGCCACCATCCACAAGATAGCAAGAATGCCAACGCTAAGTCTAAGTTTGTTTTTTAGCATCAATTGTCAACCGCACTGTAAATTATAATTTACCCAACGCTATAACAGCAAACGACTCTAATATGACACCTATAAAGTGTGGCATCATCATTCAAAAGTGCCAAAAGTGGCTAGGTGAGGTCTTTAGACCCACGGTTGAGCTTGATCAAAAACAGAATACAAACTGGTACTTCTAAAAATTCAAATTGAAGGGTTGAATGTATTAGTGTAGAATAGGTCAACTTTGGTTAAGGTTTACGAATTATGGTAAGTCATAAATGTAAAGGCGCACGAGACCTGCTGCCGAAAGACACGGAAATATTCCGCCACATAGAAGATGTCTTTCGCCACACATGCACCAGATGGGGTTACCATGAGGTGCGAACTCCGACATTAGAGTATCTGCACCTGTTCACCACTGCTGGCACACTTACGCCAAGCAAGTTGAACAAGGTATATTCTTTTCTCGATTGGGATGGCTGGAGTGGTGAAAGGGTAGTGCTGAGACCCGATGGAACCATACCGGTTGCCAGACTATATGTCGAAAATCTATCTCAGCAGCAAATAGCCAGGCTCTTTTATGTCACCAACGTGTTTGCTTTCGAAGAAACCGGTAAAGAAAACAGGGAGCGGTGGCAATGCGGAGTCGAACTCATAGGCAGCGATAAAACGACCTCCGATGTAGAGCTAATTCTCTTAGCTACTAAAATTCTGCAAACCCTGAACATCAGTGACATTGAAATACAACTGTCGCATGCCGGCATATTGAAGGCTTTACTTAAGGAATTGAAGCTCAGTCCAGACGAAGAGACCAGTCTTATGGATCAGATTTTCGATGGTAACTGGCAAGTATTGACTAAAACAGATTTGGGTAATTCACACGTGGGCAAATTCCTATCACTTCTTCTGGGTTCAAGAGGTAAATCCAGTAGCTATTTGAAAAATTTGAAAGCCATGCCACAAATTAGTGCAGAATTAAAAGCTCAGCTCGACAATTTCATTGAAATTGCCAAGCTTCTTGACGCCATGGACTTTAATTATCAGATTGATGTTACATCCACTAGAGGATTCGAATACTATACAGGACTTTGTTTTAAGTTCTCTGCCAGTGGCACCATACTTGGCAGCGGAGGCAGATACGACAACCTCATATCGCTTATTGGTGGCAAGAGCACTCCAGCCTGCGGCTTTGCCCTCTATATCGAGCCAATGACATCCGTTCAACCCAAGCCTAAACAAAAATCACAGCAGGAAGTCTTGATTAGATGCAATACGATGGCACTGAAAGCAATAAAAACCTGCTTCGAGTGGGCAGAATCGCTTCGTGAGGCTGGCTGCGTGGTCGAAATTGACTTTGACGGAAGTCAATCAGACAGGCGATGGATAATCACAGTCCAAGGTGAGCCACAGCTTTTCCTTATTACAGACCAGAGCCAAAACTTGAAGAGAGAAATATCATCAGTGGCACAGGCTGCCAATCTAATAGGAGGTTCGTCATAACTTGCTTACCACGCCCCAGCAGGACAACATCAAAATAGCCCTGCCCAAAGGCAGACTCTTGACAGCAACAGCTTGCTTTTTAAAAACGATCGGCCTCGAATTTGACAACTACAGTGCTAAAACACGGTTCTATCGCCTCCAGTCACCAAGCCTCCCCAACTTATCAGCCAAAATATTTCAGGAAAAAGATATCCCCATACAAGTAGCTATAGGCAACTATGATTTGGGGATCTGCGGCCTAGACTGGATTGAAGAACTTATTACAAAATATCCAAGCAGTGCCTTGCTGAAGATAACCGATTTAGAATATGGTAAAGGAAATCTCTATCTGGCTGCCAGCCGCTATGGAACTATATCCAGTCTTCAAGAAGTATCGATCGCACAACACAACTGGCGCATAGTGACCGAGTATCCAAACCTGGCAGAATCACTAGCTCTGAGCTTAAGATTGAGAAGGTTTAGAATCTTTCCGGTGTGGGGAGCTGCCGCAGTCTATCCTCCAGAAAATGCTGACCTGGTACTGCTACAGGCTAAGGACGAAAAGGAACTACAAACCCAAAGTCTGATACCGCTGAAAACCGCGGTGCCCACTAATGCCTTTCTTATTGCTAACCGGGAAAGCTGGCAGACCAAGAATGTCAGCCAGGTTATAGCTTATTTCAGCCGCAAGGATGAAATGAAAGTCAAACCATGGCTGCAGATTAAACCTCAACCGTACAGCAGACTCAACAGCTTCAAGCCTGACCTTAACACAGAAAAGGTCTGGCTAGCTTTGCCTGATGGGCATCAACAAGAACCAACCGCTGAATTCCTTAGCAACGCGGGACTAAAACTACAAGGTTATTCGGGACGCAAGCTAAGCCATCGCCCAAAATGCAAACTCGACTGGGTAAATATCAAGGTAATTAGACCACAGGATATGCCGCAGCAGGTAGCTACTGGTAATTTTGATCTGGCTATAACTGGCAAAGATTGGTTCCTTGACCACCTCTATCGCTTCCCTTCAAGCCCGGTTATCGAGCTTGCCGAACTAGGCTTCGGCAAGGTAAAAGTAGTAGCTGTAGTCAGCCAGGATTTGCCTGCTCACAGTATCGACCAGCTCAAGAAACTGCAGGCCAATAAGCAGTTACCGTTAAGGGTGGCCTCAGAGTATATAAACATCGCTGACAAGTACCTTCGTGATAACCACGTTAGCCAGTACAGAGTGATACCTACCTGGGGAGCCAGTGAGGCTTTTCTGCCCGAGGACGCTGACTTACTTATTGAAAACACACAGACAGGAAAAACATTGGCCCAGCACAATCTCAGAATCATAGATACGCTCTTCCAATCGGTCGCTTGTCTTATTGGAAACAAAGATAGCCTGGAATCACCTGTTAAGAGGCAGAAAATAAGCTCTTTGGTCAAAACATTTTGTCAGGCAGCCGGGACTGTCTAGAGATGCAAATAATCGAAGGTTTTGCAAAGGCAAAAGGCCTCCTCAGCAGAGAAGTACCTCCCATTGGAATTACTGTATCGCCGGAGCGGCCAAGCAAAAAAGAGTCCTCAATTGAAGAAATCGTCCAGCGCATACTTTCAGATGTGCGCAATCATGGCGATAGGGCCCTTTTCAGCTACACTAGGAAACTGGATGAGGTCGAGCTCAGCTCGCTGGAAGTAACTCAGGACGAAATTGCTACCGCCTGCGAAACTGCAGGCGAAAGGCTAATAGCCGCCATCAGACTGGCAGCAAACAGGATAGAGAAGTTCCACTCTATGTGTAGACAAAGGCTTGAGTCCGGTTTTCTGCGCCATGGTCTGGGACGGCAGGTGAGGCCTCTGGACAATGTGGGCATTTATGTGCCGGGCGGTACTGCCGCTTATCCCTCTACGGTACTGATGACAGCCATTCCAGCCCGCATAGCTGGCGTAAAGAAGATAATCATGACCACTCCTCCACAAAAGGATGGCTCAATTCCACCAGCAACACTTGTGGCAGCAAATGTTGCCAAGGTCGACCGCATCTTCAAAGTAGGTGGAGCCCAGGCCATAGCCGCACTGGCTTTCGGAACCGAATCTGTACCCAAAGTAGATAAAATCTGCGGTCCTGGAAACGTTTTTGTTGTTACGGCTAAAAAGATGGTTTACGGCACAGTAGATGTAGACGGACTGCAAGGACCAAGTGAAATAGTCATTGTGGCTGACCACACAGCCAATGCGTCATACTGCGCTGCTGACCTCATAGCTCAAGCTGAACATGACCCCCACGCCTCGGCGATTCTAATTACCACCTCATCAAAGTTGGCCAAAGAGGTGCAAAAGGAAGTGAATAAACAATTTTTGGATTTGGAACGGAAAAAAATCGCCGAAGCAGCTTTGAAAGCCCGAGGCGCTATAGTACTGGTTAACAGTATAGATGAAGCTATAGACCTGGTGAACATGTATGCACCAGAACATGTATCGTTGATGGTACGTAACCCCGGCCGTCACCTTCGGAAAATTCGGAATGCCGGCTGCATATTCGTCGGTGATAGCTCGCCTGTGGCACTGGGCGATTATATCGCCGGACCAAGCCATGTTTTGCCTACAGGAGGCAGTGCCCGATTCAGTTCACCGCTCAGCGTCGAAGATTTTATTAAAATAACCAACATTGTAGCTTTGGATAAAACTAAAAAAAAGCTGGCAGAGGCAGCTATCACCTTAGCTGAAGCTGAACGGCTTAAAGGTCATGCCCAAGCAATTAGCAAAAGGCTGCGACACTTTGCGGAGCGCTAAAAATGTTCTCATCCGAAGATATCGAACGGCTAATCAGGCCCGAACTTAAATCAATGAAGGCATATACCCCCATTGAGCCAGTTGTAGTGCTCGGTCAGCGCGTTGAGATCCCGCCCGATAGAATAATCAAACTCGACGGCAATGAAAACCCTTACGGCTGCTCACCCAGAGTCAAAAAGGCTTTAGCCAACTATGTGTATTATCACCTTTATCCTGACCCGGAACAACGGGAATTAAGAAAGGCGTTAGAGGAATACACAGGATTGAGTTGCGATTATATAATCGCCGGCGCTGGCAGTGACGAGCTCATTGACCTTATCCTCCGTCTAACCATCAAACCCGGAGACAGAGTTATTAACTGCCCGCCAACTTTTGGCATGTATTCCTTCAGCACTGATGTTTGCGGTGGGGCAGTCGTAAATATACAGAGAAAGCAAGATTTTTCTATTGACATCGCAGCCATAAAGAAATCCCTGAATAGACGAACCAAGGTCATTTTTATTGCCTCACCCAACAATCCTTCAGGTAACCTTACACCTCAACCCCAAATATTGGAACTCCTCAATAACAATGCTCTGGTGGTAGTAGACGAGGCTTATTTTGAATTCAGCGGCACGACAGTTGCTCACTTAGTTCCAAAGCACCCCAACCTCATAGTGCTGCGCACCTTCAGCAAATGGGCAGGCTTGGCGGGACTAAGAGTAGGCTACGGTATTTTCTCCGCCAATTTAGTCAAGTATCTGATGAAAATAAAGCAACCATATAATGTGAACGCTGCTGCCCAGGTAGCAGCGCTCGAATCATTGAAGGATATTGACTACCTCCGCAACACAATCAAGGCCGTCACTTCGGAGCGAGAACGACTCATTAACCAGTTATGCCAGTTTGACTGGCTGAAGGTCTATCCTTCACAAGCCAATTTTGTCCTTTGCTCGGTACTCGATGGCAAAGCCAAAACAATTCACCAGGCATTGCAAAAAAAAGGTATCTTCATTCGCTATTTCGATACTCCGGAGCTAAAGGACTGCCTTCGCATAAGCGTTGGCAAACCAGAACACACCGAGGCACTGCTTGAGGCACTAAGTAAGTTGCGCTAGTACAGTCTTATCAAGTTAAAACTAATTTATAGCGAGGTTCGAAAATGGCCCAGAGAAAAGCAACGGTAACCCGTGAAACCAAGGAAACGTCAGTCAAAGTAGAACTGAACATTGACGGTAAAGGGCAGTTTGAAATAACCACAGGGATACGATTTTTCGACCACATGCTTAGCCAGCTGGCCCAGCATGGTGTATTCGACATAAAGCTCTCCGCTACAGGAACCGACCATCACCATGTAGTTGAAGACGTGGCTATATCTTTAGGCAAGGCATTTAATCAGGCTTTGGGCGACAAACGGGGCATAGTCAGGATGGCTCATTCATTGGTGCCAATGGATGAAGCCCTAGCCCTGGTAGCCTTAGACATCGGAGGTAGAGGTTACACGGTATTCGAAGCTACATTCAATAACAGCACCATAGACAAGATGCCCGCAGACTTAATCCGCCACTTCTTCGTCTCCTTTGCTTCAGAAGGCAAAATAAATATACATGCCAGAGTCATGAGCGGCATCAATGACCACCACAAAGCTGAGGCACTATTCAAAGCACTAGCCCGTGCTCTGGATGCCGCAACCGGCCTTGACGAACGACTTGAAGGCAGAATCCCCAGCACCAAGGACACCATCGAAATGTAGTCTAGAACCTGAAGTGACGGCTTACTTGGTTTGTGGGGACCAAAAGACCAGCGACGGTATTATAAACTACAAAGCCAAAACGAGAGGCACGATTAAACTGACCAACTCACTCGAAAGTTTTCAGCTTCGAGCAAGCAACAACCCAGCGCCTATCAACTTTCTCAGATAATCGATAGCCCAGTCCACAAGCGCCTCGTCTTTAAGCTCAAGTACAAAGTCCGGCGTCAACCCAACACCATCTATGGGCCTGTTCAGTGGGGTAAGCCAACGATAGGTGGTAATATGTAAAGCTGAACCATCGCTTAGTTCTCGAACAGTCTGAACACTGCCTTTGCCGAAAGTTTTGGTGCCGGCCAATTTAGCCCGCCCGTAGTCTTGAAGTGCTCCGGCCACTATCTCACTACCGCTGGCGCTGCCCTCGTTTACCAGGACAATGAGCGGTAATTGAGTGGCTATACCACCCCGTTTCACCGGCACCTGACTTTCCTTACCCTCATCATCCACCACTTTAGCTACCAGACCCATGGCCAAAAACTCGCTCGCCACATCCACGGCCACATTTAGCAAGCCACCAGGATTATTGCGCAAATCTAACACAATACCTCTAGCACCCTTTCTAATCGCGCTCTTGAGAGCAGCATTAAGGTCGCCGCCGGTGGACCTCAAAAACTGGGTGATCCTGATATAGGCGATATCACCGCGCATCTCAAAGACAACACTCTCCACTTTTATCTCATCCCGGATCACCTCGATCTCCACAGGTTCAGTCTCGTCAGGATGAAGTATTACAAGGGTGACTTTGGTACCTTTTGGCCCACGGATTTTCGTGGTTGCTTCAATCAAAGTCATCTTTGTCGTAGGCTCGCCATTTATTTTCAAAATCTTGTCTCCAGCTCTGATGCCGGCTCTTTCCGCAGGTGACCCGGCAATCGGAGAAATAATCGTCAGTTGCTTGTCTCTAATGCTTATAACAGCACCGATACCCTCGAACTTGCCTTCCAAATCGGACATCGCCAATTTATGAGCTTTAGGGTCAACATAAGAGCTATAGGGATCGTCCAGCGCCTCCATCATGCCTTTCACCGCACCCTGACTCAACTTTTTTGGATCCAGCTTGCTCTTATCCACATAATCTTCAGAAAGCAGTTTATAAGCCTCGGCCAGAATACCAAACTCAGGAGGCAGCTCAATCCCGCCCTTACTAGAAAAAGGTACCGGCGCCAGTGGCTGAGGTAAACCAGGCAATGGCACCTCACCAACAGGCTTGCAGCAGATACCGGACACCGGTATTAAAAGTAGAACAATAGTCAATACTACAAAAGTTGAGACACGTCTTATAGCCATAGTTGACCTCCCCTTAGGGAAATATGTAGCAGATATTGTAGCAGTTTGCAGAGGAAATAAAAATTTAACCTTGTTTTCCTTGAGCAACAGCTAGCTTAACCAGCTCAAGTGTCTTATCCAGACTATCGAGTGCCAGAGACAGTCCTAGCTTATTAAGCTCCTCACGACCCAAGCCTCTAAACAGACGCTGCGCAGCTACCCTGGCCATTTCATCGTAGAGTGCCGGCCACTGTGCACCTCGCCGCTCGATGCAGAATAAAATAAAATCGCGTAGTTGAGGGTTTAAAGAATGCATGGCTTCTAAAAGAAAAAACGCCTAAAACCATACAAAGTTTATGGCTGCATCGCAAAATTAGTCAAGGCCACACACAGCTAATGAGCTTGCCCTTTTCCTCTTGCTCTCGCCTTAAACGGTGCCTAGGTTAAGGCATTGACCCCAGCTGCTCAATTAGGTGAAGCTAGAATTTTTGCCAAAATCTTCCGCACCGCCAACAGTTAGAAAAACAGACACTTGTACACAAATGTAGTTAGAAGACAAAGGGCTAAGTAAATCTATAAGCCGAGTTCTGTACCCTGACAGAGTCAGGGCGGTGACCATCCATCTAGCCTTGATGTTACCACCAAGGTCAAGCGACCTACCCGGGGTCAGGGCCGAGCGTCCCTCTTGCCCCTTATTTGGTCTTGCTCCGGGTGGGGTTTGCCCAGCCAGCCAGTCACCTGGCTGCTGGTGAGCTCTTACCTCACCATTTCACCCTTATCCCTCTAAAGAAGGACGGTATGTTTCTGTGGCACTTTCCGTAGGGTCACCCCCCCTGGGCGTTACCCAGCACCCTGCTCGGCGGAGCTCGGACTTTCCTCTCTGATTTTACAAATCAGAGCGGTCACCCGATCTACTTAGCCCACTTTCTACTTTACACCGAAAACAAAAAACCGTCAAATTTGGATTCATTTCCTGGCAGACTTTTTCAACGCTGCTTTAGCCAAGGCGTGGGCTTCGGCATTTTCATCATGCCCAATATGAACAATAGATAAATTGGTGAACTTCTTACACAGCTCAACAGCATCACTATAGAGGGGAAAGAGAAAAAGGTTCCGTACCTTGTAGCTGCCGACCAATTGTTTGGCTACTAGCTCTGAATCCAGAAAGAGCGTCACCGAAGTTGCTTTCAATCTAGCAGCAGCCTCCAGACCAGCTATGACTGCCTGATATTCCGCCTGATTGTTGGTAGTTTCCCCAATGTACCTCGCAATCTTGACCAATTCTCTTTTCTGCTCATCTCTGATAATAACTCCTATAGCGGCTGGGCCAGGATTACCCCAAGAAGCTCCATCAGCATAAATTTTTAAGTGCATATCTTATCAATTATAACGATTTCGATGGTCGAGGTACGGCATTTTAAACTAAATCCTACCGAGGCCAAGAGCTGACCACTGCAGTCCTAGTTACACCCGCTAGCCCAGATAGAGTATCCTGCCGCAACTACTGCACTGTGCTAAAGCCCCAGCCCTAGCCCGTTGCAACTCACTTATCGATATAGTGAGGTGACATCCCTGACATCTTCCCTGTTCTACCTTGACCACCCCTTGCCCCCGCCTCAACCTCACCCCCTCATAAAGCTCAAGCGCTTGTCGTGTAAGCTCAGCAGTCAACACCTGCCTTTTCTTGTTCAGTTCATCGAGCTCGCTTTTGACTTCAGCCTGTCTTTGAGCCAGAGCCTCCTGCTCCCGTTGCCATTCAACCTCCAACTGCCTGACTCGTACTCTATCTGAATTTAGACTTTCCTGCGCAGTTTCTATCTCTGTCATTAAGTCCAGCAGGTCGTCTTCCATCTGCCTGAGCTTATTCTTAAAAGCCTCCAACTCCTTCTCAAAGCCAACCAGCTCTTTAGGGTTCTTTATCTTGCCTCCATATAGTTTGTCATTTATCTGTGCGATGTTGCTCCGCAGCTCTTCAATTTCCCACTCAACCTCCCGCTGCCGCTTCTCTGCTTCAGCCAGATGCTTCTCCCTGCCAAGAAGCTCGGCCCTGGCTCTGAGCAGGACTTCGCTCTCTCCAAGTTGGCGGCTGATCTCATCCAAACTTTCCTGTGCCTTCTTAATCTGCAAATCCACCTGCTGCAAATCATAGAGCTTCTTTGCCAGGTTCATATCAGGCCTATTCTACGAGAGTGACCTACAACCTGTCAAAATCATACGGTTTAACAGGGCAACCCGATTTTCTAGTCACCGCCATAATCTATGAAAATTCCTTCCGGCAGCACTGCTTTGGCACTTCACTTCATCCAGATAGCACACTGAGCATCCTCAAATATTAGCCCCAGTTACGATAGTTTGCTATAATTTTACCAAGGGGGTGAAAACATGTGGCACCGAAGGCATTTCTGGCACATGCGTTTCGGCTTCCGTCCCTGTGGCTTCTTCTTCTACGGACCAGGACCCTTCCCCAGCCGTGATGAATACTTAGAAATGCTGGAGGAATACAAAAAAGAGCTGGAGCGGGAGCTGAAGGACATAGAAAGGGAAATTGAGGAGCTAAAAAAGACAGGTTAGCTACATTTGCTATAGAACTCCAAAGCGGTGTAAAATATAACCAAAAATGCTTTTTACATAAACGGTAAGAAATGGATAAGGGCACTTGGAAAGTTAAATCAGGGTTAGCCCAGATGCTAAAGGGAGGTGTGATCATGGATGTGGTCACACCAGAGCAGGCCAAAATCGCTGAAGATGCTGGAGCCTGTGCTGTTATGGCTCTGGAACGGGTACCTGCAGATATCAGAGCTGCCGGCGGTGTGGCACGCATGGCTGACCCAACGATAATTATCGCCATAATGGAGGCGGTTAGTATACCGGTAATGGCTAAATGCCGCATCGGCCATTTCGTCGAGGCCCAGGTGCTAGAGGCACTGGGGGTTGATTTCATAGACGAATCAGAGGTACTGACCCCGGCCGACGAAAGCCACCATATATGGAAGCATGATTTCAAGGTTCCCTTTGTCTGTGGCTGTCGCGACCTAGGTGAAGCTTTACGTCGAATTGCTGAAGGTGCCGCCATGATTCGCACTAAAGGCGAAGCAGGTACCGGCAATATTGTTGAAGCCGTCAGGCACATGCGTGCAGTGCAAGATGGTATCCGAAAGATCCAGGCTATGCCCATCGATGAGCTAACCACTGAAGCCAAAAACCTCGGGGCCCCTCTTGAACTGGTGCTAGAAATCCATAGGACGGGTAAACTGCCGGTAGTCAACTTCGCTGCTGGTGGCATAGCTACACCGGCGGATGCCGCACTGATGATGCAACTGGGCGCTGACGGTGTTTTCGTCGGCTCCGGCATTTTTAAGTCCAGTAACCCAGCAGCGAGGGCCAAAGCCATTGTCAAAGCCACTACACACTACCAAGACCCAGCGATCATTGCTGAGGTCTCCAAAGCCCTGGGAGAACCTATGCCAGGGCTGGACATAAGGACCATCCCTCCAGAAAGATTATTGGCCACTAGAGGCTGGTAGAGTGAAAATCGGTGTACTGGCTCTGCAAGGAGCTGTAGCTGAGCACATTGCAATGTTTTCCGCTCTTGATGAAAAAGCTGTCCCTATCCGTTTGCCTTCAGAACTAAGAGACATAGAGGCACTGGTTATCCCCGGCGGTGAGAGTACTACTATAAGCAAATTGCTTTTAGAATACGACCTTATGTCGCCAATACGCCAGCTAGCTGAAAAAGGATTCCCAATGCTAGGCACCTGCGCTGGCCTGGTTCTACTGGCCAAGAAAGTGCCTAACCTAGACCTTGAGCCCATCGGAGTCATGGATATTGAGGTAAAGCGTAACGCTTACGGCAGGCAGGTAGACAGTTTCGAGACTGACTTAAGCATTCCAGTCTTGGGCGATGACCCCTTTCGTGGCATATTTATACGAGCCCCGATAATCGAAAAGATTAACTCAAAGGTGGAAATATTATGTCAACTCCATGGACAGCCTGTGGCCGTTAAACAAGGCAGGCTTCTTGCCTGTGCGTTCCATCCTGAGCTGACCGATGACTTGAGATTCCACAGATACTTCCTCGACCTGATAAAAGGAGACAATGTTTGCAAAAGGTAATCACTGACGAATTAGATGCCCTGCTAGATGTCCTGCCACCTCATATCCGCCAGGCGCTTATTGAGCAATCTGACAACAACGAACTACTGGAAATAGTCCTTGACCTCGGGCGTCCACCTGAGGCCCGTTACCCTAAAAAAGAAATAATTCTCAGTGACAGAGAAGTCACCGAGGCGGATATAGACTATGTGGTCTCCCGAATTGGCAAGTTCAGCGGTGACAACCGCGCCGGCATCGAACGCACGTTGCACCGCATCTCAGCTATACGCAACCGCGAAGGACGTATAGTTGGCTTGACCTGTCGAGTAGGTAGAGCGGTCTTCGGTACCGTAAAAATCATCCAGGACCTGGTGGAATCTGGTAAAAGCGTACTGCTTCTGGGCCGACCCGGTATCGGCAAGACAACCATGCTTCGGGAGGTAGCTCGTGTCCTGGCTGATGATTTCAAAAAACGAGTCATTGTGGTTGATACCTCCAATGAAATTGCTGGCGATGGCGATATAGCTCATCCCGGTATAGGACATGCACGACGTATGCAAGTCCCGACACCCAGCATGCAACACGCAGTGATGATTGAAGCGGTTGAAAACCATATGCCAGAGGTAATTATCATTGATGAAATAGGCACCAGTCTCGAAGCTGAAGCGGCTCGAACCATCGCTGAACGCGGT